>ERZ795059.1763-NODE-1763-length-23617-cov-16.007682_pt1 | contig 23617 bp, 25 predicted proteins | sample MGYA00375143_ERZ795059 | MGnify/ENA primary metagenome ERZ795059 (study PRJEB30188, sample SAMN05720168) | activated sludge metagenome | isolation source: Anaerobic digester | place: USA | collected 2015-01-07 ... | reverse complement strand
CCAACATAAATCTTTTCATGGTTTCCTCCATTTTGTGGGTCGCATGAACCCACAAGTAATCTTGTGAGCCCACAAGAGCCCAAAAGCTGCTATTTTATCAGCTTTAATCAATGTTTATTTATATAAACACTATTTAAAACTAATAAATTTTACTCTACTATTGTTTATATATTTGTCAATTTATATTTGGTTGGAAAGTGTATTATTACTTTCCAACCAAATAATGTTAGGGCTTGTATGGTTCAAATACTCCATCTTTAAACCATACAAAACACTGCAAATTATTATTCCTGTCTTTTACAAGATCTTGGCCTCTTGTAGAATACTTGCCCTTCTGAGTAGAAAGTTCTACCCAAAAAGACTTTTCAGTAAGCCAAGTCTTATACTCCTTTGAATAAGCTCCAACAATATAGAGTCCATTTGCAGAAATCTCAAAGGAAGATATATTATCTCCCTCAACAAGACCAGCCTGCCCTCCTGTAACTTTATCCCCTACAAGCCTAAGAATATAAAGGGTAAAATCCTTGGGATCGGCCTTTAATCCTTGATCAGTCCCGTCATCAAGGAAAAAGCTAACATCTACCTTCTCCTTAACAATAGGAACTTGAACTGGAACTGAAGTCTTAACAACCTGTTTTTCAACAGGCTTTACTGGCTCCGCTCCAACTGAAACCGAAGCAGGCTTTGCAGGATCCTGCATCGTCTGTGCAAATACCCCACCAACAACTACAAGAATAATAGCAAAAAATACCACTATCCTTTTCATATACATCCTCCTATATAAAATATACATTTTATCTTCTCCTTAACAAGGAAAAGAGAATTGACATATTTATCAACTCTATTAAATATTTATTAGAAATAAATATTACAAGAATTAATAAATAGATTTAGGAGAGATATATCTTTTAGATATATCTCTCCTAAAAACAAATAGATTATAGAGAGACTAAACTATCAACGATCGTTCCGTCATTTTTGACAGAAACAAACCATTGATAATGCCCCTCGTTATCTAACTGAAAACCAGCAATAGTTGCAGGAGAAGTAATTGTTCCAATTGTCATTCTGAAAATTCCATCCTGCAACCAACCAAGGCTCGAAGATCCTGCCCCTATTTTATACCAACCTGGTTTTAGGGATAAAGATGTTCTCATTTCCCCATCTACAATAGTCTCTGCTACAGAACTTGTAACAGACATTGTAGATAGCCTCTTTATATAAAGAGGCCTCTGCCCGGCTGGATTAAAACTTACAGCAAAATCATAGGTCGTTGGTGCCCCAACAACAGTAAGTGTTAAACTTACAATCGTTGACCATGATTCACCAGAAGCTCTAGATCTTGCTGCAATAACAGCTGAAGATGTAGCTGTAAGTACATATGGAAGATCCACTTCACTTACAGAATCCATCTCGCTTGGTTTCGGGATAGCTTGCCCTGGCAGGACAAGCTTAATCTGCCCCTTAGCTCTATATGGCCCTCTTACCTGAATCTGTGTGCCATATGGAAGCGATGTACTCCCAGCAACACGGATCCAAGCCCCTCCACTATACGCCCAAAATTCTGGAGGTTGAGACCCAACATTCTGGATCTCATAAGCTATTATCGGACTCCAACTCTTACCAGGGGTTTGAGCAGAAACTCTTAAGGTTGTAGGCTGGGACAAATAGAAACTAATTTCCCCAGTCCCAACAATCCTGTCAGCAGCTGCTGGATCAGTTGGATCACCTCCTGTAGTAGTATATGCTACAACAGTAGTAGTTGTCTCCCCTTTCAATTTATAAGATCTTGTGGAAGACCCAACCTGCCACCAATCATCAGTGCCCCCGTCAACTAAAAGACATGGAATTTTAGTTACAGCAGAGGAAGAGGCATAAAGTTTAAATAGGAAGATCTTGCTAGTATCCCCAGCACTCACAACAAGAGTATGAGATTTATACCCTGTTGCAGGTGGCGTTAAAGACACAATGCTTTTACTAACCTCAGCTCCACCATCAAGTCTATACTTAATAGTTTCACCCGAAGGCCCAGATAATGAAATTGATGTAACATCAATTTCATTAATTTTTGGGGATGGTGCAAGCCTAACACTCTCGCCACTAACTGAGATAGTAGCTGTAATGTCAACAGCAGAACTTGAAGTATACACTGGAAAAGCATAAGCTTTCCCATCATAAGATCCTGCTATCAGATCACCATCCTCAACATAGAAAGGAGCTGAATAGACTATCTCACTTCCCCCATTTATGGAGTAAGTAATAATCTTCCCCTCTTCACCCTGGAACTCCAAGTATGAAGAAACAACTCTCCATCTGAAATTAGAATTGTCAGGGATTGGATAATTCCAATCATCCTCCTCAGTGGTAGTTGTTTTATTTGTTCCGAACATATCAAAGAAGGAGCAGCCCACTATTAACATAGCAAATACACACCCTAAAGCAAAGATACAAACATGCCGTTTCATATTTTCCTCCTCCCCTTATTAAGGGAATCTCCCCTAACAGGGGTTTTGTTTTATATTAAACACTTAGACAATAATCCATAATTTATCCTCAACGAGGCTTATTATGATCTTATTATCTAAATGATTTTTAAACCTACCATATTATTGAGTTTTTGTCAATAATAACACAAAATAAAAACCCCTACAATTTATGTAGGGGTAATACCTTACGGCCAAATAACTTGATAAGCTATTTTCTTTATATTCTTCGGATCTTGATCCTGATAGCAAGTATTTATCCATTTATTATCACCTAAATATATTGCTCTTCCATCCTTACCAACAGGACAGAGATCTCCGTTCGGATAATAGAACTTTCCATCTTTCTCAATAATATATATTGAATGTTCTACAAGCCTTACAAATGTTTTACCCCCGACATGGACAGTAAAATCATTTATAACAGGATAATTATTTTCATTACTTATAACAATACCACCCTCTAAGTTAGGATGAACATATAAAAATTGAATTGCTGGCAAATGTGTCTGGGCAAATATACAAGGCATAACTAGAACAAATACCATAATCAATATCTTTTTCATAAAATACCTCCTATATAATTTAGTTGTAAGCTTACAACTTAATTTAATACATTACAAGCTTAATCCTATATCTTATTATAATAGCCCTAACTATTCTAAATATTTCTTTTTTTATAAAATCAAGATTATCCTTATATGATTCTTCCTTTATTTTTTTTAATGTTTCTTTATTATATAAATCCTTATGAATATCTTTTATTTGTAAAATATTCTTTTCTTTATCTATGTCATCTTTTTTCTGCTTGCTGTTTCCGTGGATTCTATAAAAAAACAAATATTCATTCAAATAATATCCAATAAACCCATTTTCAGCTAAATTAATATAAAGCTCCCAGTCTTCATAATTACATTGTTTATATCCTCCAACAGAACTAAATGCTTCTCTTCTTATCATAGAAGTTATTGGAATATAATTTCTAAATAATAAACTATAAAAATTATATTCTAAATTAAAAATCTTTACCTGTTTTTTCTCGTTAAAAAATATAGAATCAGTATATACAAAAGATATAGATGGATTACTATCTAATGCTTGAGCACATTTAGAAATATAATTCCTATCTATTTTATCATCAGCATCTAAAAATACGACATAACCGCCAGTAGACAATTTAAATCCATTATTTCTTGCTTTTACAACTCCAGAGTTATCCTGATCTAATATACTTAAATTTTTATAACCTCTCTTTTTTATATCATTTAATTTATCTATTGTGTTTATATCATCAGAACCATCATTAACTATTATAACTTCAAAATTATCATAATTAGAATTATAAACAGAATCTAGTGCTTCATCTAGATATTGCCCATAATTATAACAAGTAATAATAACACTAACTTTTCTGCTCATTTTTAATTATAAAATTATATTGCCCATTATCTATTAAAATCAACATAAGAGGTAAACTCATAGGTATCCACATCCTGAAATTATAATACATCCAATCAAATACATTAAATACTATTTGACTAGTTGCCATAGCAAGTAAGAAGACCATCAGCATTCTATTCTCCCTACTATTTTTTTCATCTAAAAAATATTTGATTGAAAAATAATATAAGCTAAATAAAAATACACCAAATGATAAGATACCAAATATACCCTGCTCAACAAGTATTTTCTGTAACCAACTATGAGATTCAGTAACACCTCCCCACCCATAATTTAGATTATGCCAAGAATTAGCACCAAGTAACGTTTTAAACATCCCAAACCCATTACCAAATATAGGTTTATCATAAAACATATCCATTGATATTTGCGCTATTCCATATCTATACTCTATAGATCCAGAGAAACCTTCTCTATCTGAATTAGCATAAAATGTATATATACCAATACCAAGGCCTATACTTATTAAAAATGTTGCAACAAATACTTTCCCAAAATATCGCCTTTTATATAAAAAAGTATAACATAGAATAATTATAAAAAAGGTAGAAAACATAGTAATCATACTAGATCTAGACAATGTTAATATATTTATAACTATCATGAATACTAATCCTACAAACATTAAAAATTTTATAACTCTCCTATCTTTCTCTTTCTTTATTTTATTTCTATCTTTAAAAAAATAAACTAAAGCAATCATGGCTGGTATAGTTAATGTCAGAACCTGAGCTAATGTATTACGACTTGTGCCTAAAAAATTTTTGCCAAATATTGTAGTTGGATATGCACCATAAATTATGCCTTTTTCTCTTTGGCCAAACAAACTAAAAAATCCAGCAAAAGCATCTATTAAACCTACAAATACAAATATTTTTAATATATTAAATATCTGCTCTTTATCTTTTATAACACTTACTGGGAAACATAAATAAGTAAAATATAAAAACAATAAATATAAAACAGATCTTATAGAAAGTAGCTTGTCAAAAGAATAGAATACAGAAATTATTGAAGAAATAAAGAATAAGAAAAAAGAGAATACTAAAGGCAATCTTAAAGTAATATCATTTTTACCATCTACTTTATCTTTTATAAACCTTAGAAAAAAAGCAAATAAAAATGTTATGGCAATTAGATCAACAACATAATAAGAATGAAATACAGTAGTTATTGGAAATAAAAGGACAAGTATGTAAAATAGATATTCTAATTTCCAAAAAAATACAGCTATAATCAATATCGCAAATAAAAATATAGTAATCCAAATAAGATTAACATTAAATACTATTGTTAGTATAGACAAAGATACAATAGATAAAAGTGGTAGTATTATACCTAATTTATTTTTTAAAAGATTAAATATTTTCATTTGACAACTTATTATAAATTTTTAATATGTTATCTAAATAATATTGTTTATTATGATATATTTTAACATAATTATATGCATTTTCTCCAATATTCTTTATTTTATCTTTATCATAATAATTCTCATTAATTTTTAAAGCTAAATCCTTTTCATCATTTAATTTAAATAAAACTCCAGTTGTATTATCTTTCACAAATTCTGGTATTGCACCAATATCTGTTGCTATAACAAATTTCTTTCTTGAAAATGATTCTAATATAACCATAGGACAATTTTCATACCAAATAGATGGCACGAGTACTATTCTGGCCTTATTTATAATATTATTTAATTCATCTCCTTCTTTATAACCAGTAAATTCTATCCTACTTTCTAGTCCTAGACTATTGCAAAGTTGCTTTAAATTATCCTTATAATTACCATCTCCCACAATCTTTAATTTAATATCATTATTAACATATTTCATACTCTTTATTAAAAGATCTATGCCTTTACCTTCTGCTAATCTCCCAAAAAATAAAATATAGTTATCAAGCTCTTGCTCTTTATTTATATTACTTTCTAAATCAACAAAATTCTTTATTGTTACAATTTTATTCTTATCTATTTTCCCTATATCTATATACTTATTTCTTAAAAAATCAGAAGGTGCTATAAAAATATCAACATATTTCCTGTAAAAATCAAACCCATTAACAAAATATGCTTCAATAGTAGAAGCTAAACTATAAATATATGAATTTTTTATACATTTATTCTTTGTACAATTATAAAACTTCCTATTAGCACATTTCTCACATATTTTATCATGAGATAAAAATTTAAAATTTGGGCACATTAGATGATAATCATGCAATGTCTGAACAACTTTTACATTATATTTTTTAAATAAAGATAATATAGATGGTGATATCCAAAAATATATATTTTGTATATGAGCTATATCAGGCTTCTCTTTCTTTAGAACCTCTTCTAGAGCTCTTCTTACTTTAAAAGAATATAAAGAATGAAACAACATTTTTATATTCTTAAATAATTTATTACTTTTAACATTTGAATAATCTAAATCATCAACAAAATATTCTTTAAATTCTGTTTTTATATTTTTCTCATTTTTGGTAGAAAAAAATATAACCTCATAACCAGCTTCTTTTAACAAATTAGCTGTTTCAAAATATATTCTCTCACTACCACCACGAATATAATGTATATTGTTAATTAATAATATTTTCATATAATATGTTTAACACTTTTTATAGATTTTGTCAATAAAAATAGCCCCTCTCTAATCTATTATATAGATAGAAAGGGGCTTACCAAGAAGATTTTGTTTTACTTCTTGGCTGGAGGATTACTCATTGTAGAAGCACCACCTTGAGCAATATTTTGCGTAGCAGTAGCTTCTGGCATGGCTACAGAAATGGGCTTCCCTTCAGCAGTAACTGCGAATCTAAAGATTCGCGTTGCTACTTTAGAACCGCCCGTCTTTCTGAGAACAACGTCATTTTCAGAAAGAACAAGCTTTTCCCCAGTTTCCTTGACTACTATAGAAGCTAAAGGAACATTTTTAGGGTCTGTCAGCCAGCCCCTTTTTGTCCCAGGTCCCATGTCAATAGCAGCATTTAACACAATGTCGCGACCAGTAGCTACACCTGGAAATTCTGCATAATCTGGATTATCTCGCTGATCGTCAATACGGAGCAATTGCTCGCCGTCGCCAAACTCCCCGTCATACCCAGCGTATCGACGGAGAACACGCTTCGGTGTTTCAATAATAATTGTTACAGTGTCATAAGACACAGCCTTCTGTTTCTGGTTCTTAATTAAGGAACTTACTCCAAGAGTAGCCCCAACAATTACAGCTACAGCAAGAACACCAAAGAGAACCAGCTCCCACACCGGAACCTTCCGAGAAGGTTTATTCTCGGATTGAGCTAAGGTCTTTTCAGCCTTAGCATTTTTCTTTACCGTCTTCATATATTCCTCCTAAAAGGAATTGGGTCACTAGGTGACCCCCTACTTTCGAAGGGGGCGCCTAAGTTGCCCTCCTTCTTATTGTCAACGAACATGTGGCAGAATTAGCTCCACCTTTGTAGGCTTAAATTTCTTTAAACCCACTAGTTAAAGCTAATTATTTTAATAGATTACACTATCATACATTATTAAATTTGTCAATATTTTTTCTTCTTGTATAACTTCTGACTCTTTATATACTATCTTTGGTTTTGCAATATTATCAGATGTAAGTGGTGCATTTATAACCCTTATTTTTATGATATATGATGCACCATAGAATTGAGTATTTCTATTCATTAATGTATCAGGTATTGCTTTAGCATATTCTTCTATACCTGTATCTTGCAAAAGCAAAGAAGTCTATAATAGCAGCATAGTGTTCCCAAATGTTAATTCTATCCCAGAAAACGCAAACAAAAATGCCATAACATATATTCCAACATTTATTCTATTAATAAAAAAAGAAACTAGAATCAATAAAAAAATAGCATTAAAGAATATATAGGTTTCAAGTCTAAACCAATATAGCAGAAGAAGCAACAAGAACTATCAATATAACATATATTAAATAATTTTTTATTTTATGTCTTTCATAGAATAAGTATATAAATAATTTATATCACAAAATTATATTTTTGTCAAAAAAAATAAGATCACCTCTCATGTCTTTTGACATTTTTAAGAGATGACCTTGACCTAACAGAGAATAGTTACTTCCAGTAGAAGAACTCCTCTCCGTTAGGGTCTTTAATAAGCTTGTCTTTGCCGAGGTCAACTCGACAATTAGACCCAAGCCCGTAAGTTCTATAGGCTCCATCATTAGAGAGGACGGAATACCCATCATATAGATGCAAAGCTCCGAAGAAGGTATGCCCCACGTATGTGACATACCTTACTTTTACACCCTGATACTGAATTTCCCATGGAGTCCGACCAGAATTCCAGGTACCAAGCGCATCTGCTGAAAGAATGGAACGCCCCTGTTCCCCATTCTGAAATTTCTTACAGTTAGAAGATAAGACAGTAAACTGCATGCCTTCAACCATAAGTGGGAATTTAAAGCTCCCATCAATGACCATAGCCCCACCAGTCTTGATGGGGTCGTTATCATTATATGGCCCGCTACCATAATATGGTTGCCAGAAGACAACTATATATTGTCCAGAAGGAGAAGATTCCTTTAGAGCACTAAGTTGCCTATTAAACTCAGCTTCACCCTCTAGCCATCCAAAAAGGCATATAGCAGATACAACGAGGATAGCACCTACTATCCATGCCCAAACAGGAACCTTCTCAGAGGGCTCCTTCTCGGATTGAGCTAAGGTCTTTTCAGACTTGGTTGCTGTTTTTTTATTCATAATATCCTCCTAAAAGGAATGGGTCACTAGGCGCCCCCTACTTTCGAAAAGAGCACCTAAGTTACGCTCCTTCTTATTTTAAAGAACACATATGGCAGAATTAGCTCCACCTTTGTAGGCTTAAATTTCTTTAAACCCACTAGTTAAAGCTAATTATTTTAAATAGATTACACCATCATATATTGTTAAATTTGTCAATGTTTTTATCACCTTCAACAATATCCTGCTCAACAGGTATATTATCTTTACTTTCTATTGTAAAATATACATACAATATTGCAGCAAATATACCAAACAATAATCCCATTGCAACATTCAATACTATCTTTGGTTTTGCAATATTATCAGATGTAAGTGGTGCATTTATAACCCTTATTTTTATGATATCTGATGCACCGTAGAATTGAGTACTTCTATTCATTAATGTATCAGCTATAGCTTTAGCATATTCTTCAGCACCTTCTTTTGTTTTATAATATACATTAAACTCCAATATGCCTGTATCTTGCACTAGACTTATATCCATCATTTTATCCCATTGTTTTCTCTTTATTCTTTCATCTGTACTGAAATCATCTCTACTAACTTTATAATCTTTAGAGGCCATAACAGCATCAAAAAAATCAGAAGTCTTTACAATCTTCTGTAATAAGCTACCAAGTTTATCTGCTGATTTAATAGCAGTATAAACATCATCAGCATTCTTAGCATCTTGAACTATTAATACACTAAAACTTGATTTATATAAAAAGGGTTGTAATAAAGATAAGCCCAAAGCAAAAAATAAAGATATAGCAATAATATTTATTACTCCCTTAACTCTTAATTTTAGATTTTGTTTAAAGTCATTTAAAGTTATCATGGTTTTATTCTAAAAATCAGTTTAGAAATCCTAACATATTTCTTACAATCTGTCAAATAAAATAAGTTAACACCTTTAAAGTGCTAACCCATCTCTCATTTCTTCACCTTTTTCAAGACCCATGATTTTTAATATTGTAGGAGCAATATCAGCTAAAACTCCCGTTGGCTCAACAGAAGAAAGCATATTAAAATTTGGAATAGTTTTTTTATTTTCAAACTCTCTCCCAACTATTATAAACGGAACAGGATTATTTGTATGATCTTTATTTGGTTTATCATCATCTAACATTTTCTCAGCATTACCATGATCACTTGTTATAAACACAATTCCATTTCTATTCAAGACTGTATCTACTATTTCTCTTATTTCTGTATCAATATATTCAACAGCTTTTATAGTTTTCTTAATACTACCACTATGAGCCATTATATCACAATTGCATAAATTACAAACTATAAAATCATATCTGTCTTCTTCTATCCCATCAACAATTTCTGTTATAACTTTAAATAAATTCATCCTCGGATTTAAAGAAAATAGACTTCTTATATTCTTAGATGGTATAAGCATTCTCTCTTCTCCTGGGTAAATAATATCTTTCTGACCATTTAAAAAATATGTTACATATGGATATTTTTCAGTCTCTGATATGTGTAATTGTTTTAAACCATTTTTGCTTATAATGCTTACTAAACTTTCATTAACAACTTCATTAGTAAAAGCAACATTATCTGTTAAACCACTTTCATATTCTGTCATAGTAACAAAATATACATTATATAATGTTTCTTTTCTTTCAAATTCATTAAAATCTTTTTTGATTAAGCTCTTTGCTAGTTGTCTTATTGTATCAGGTTTAAAATTAAAAAATATAACAGAATCATTATCATCTATTGTTGCTATTACTTTATCATTCTTTGTTACAACCACTGGTGGTATTTCATCATCATATATTTTCTCTTGATAACAACTATTCACAAATTCAACAATATTATCAGTATAATAATCAGATTCCCCACTAACCATTGCCCTATACATTCTCTCTGTATTATCCCAATTATAGTCCCTATCCATACCATAATTCCCACCACATAGAGTAACTATCTTACCAAATTCAGAAATATTTAACCTATCTTGGACTTCTTTTAATATATTTATCCCAGTGTCTTTATCAAAATATTTTCCATCTAAAATTATATGCAAGTAAAAATCTTTAATACCTTCTTGCTTGATAAACTCAATTAAAGTATAAAGATGCTCTATTAAACTATTTCTTGGACTGTAAGACAAGGTGCCAACTAAATGTAATTTGCTTTTTTTCTTTTTAACATTCAATATTGCATCTTGTATTTTTGAGTTTATAAAAAAACTTTTATCTCTTATTGCTCTATTAATATTTAACACATCTTGATAAACAATTTTACCAGCACTAATATTAAGATGACCTACTTCAGAATTACCAAAAGATCCAAGAGGAAGTCCAACATATTCTGAACTAGCATATAAAGTTGTTGCATAATAATGAGAAACAAAATAATCTAAATTATATTTTTTAGCTAAAGCAACAGCGTTTGATGAAGATGGAACATCCACTCCAACTCCATCAGCTATAACTAATACATGAGGCTTTTTTGCCATATTTTATTTTTTTATTATTTCTTCTATTTCCATCAATCTATTATACTTTTCTACCCTCTCACCTCTTGAAGGAGCTCCTGATTTGATTCTTTCAGCTCCAACAGCAACAGCTAAATCAGCTATAGTAGAATCAGTAGTTTCACCAGATCTATGAGATATCATAATTCCAAAATTATTTTTTTGAGCAAGAATGATTGTATTTAAAGTCTCTGACAAAGTCCCTATTTGATTAAGCTTTATTAAGATATAATTACAAGCATTATTTTCTATTGCCATATTTAACCTATCAATATTTGTAACAAGCAGATCATCGCCAACAAGAGAAACATTTTCTCCTAATTTATTATTTAATTCTTTCCACCCAGTCCAATCATCTTCTGAAAGCCCATCTTCTATACTAATAATATTATATTTTTTAACAATATCGCTTAGAAGATCTATCATTTGAGAACTTGATAATTCTTTATGATCTAAAATATATTTTTTATTTTTATAAAACTCGCTTGAAGCAACATCTATTGCTATATTTACATCTTTACCTAGTTTCCAATTTGTTTCTTCTATAGCTTCCTGTATTATTTCTAAAGCTTCTATATTTGATTTAAGATTTGGAGAAAATCCACCTTCATCTCCAACACCAACTGATAAATTATGATTTTTTATTATAGATCTTAAAGAATGGAATATCTCAGCACCACATCTAACTTGCTCAGATAAACCATTAACTCCATTTGGCAAAATCATAAATTCCTGAAAATCTATTCCATTATCTCCATGCTTTCCACCATTTAGAATATTAAAACTTGGTGTTGGAAGACTCGTATTTTTCTTACCACCTAATCTTTTATATATATTATTTATTTCTTCATATAATTCTATATTATCTTCTTCAGCGCAAGCTCTAGCAAAAGCACAAGAAACTCCAAGTATAGCATTAGCACCAAGATTTGATTTATCCTTTGTGCCATCTATTTCTATTAATAAATTATCTAACCATTCTTGAGATTTAAATTCTCTATCCTTTAATTCATCGTTTATAACAATATTTATATTATCTATTGCTTTTAATACACCTTTACCATTATACCTATTCTCATCATTATCTCTTAGCTCTAATGCTTCATATTTCCCAGTAGAAGCACCAGATGGGACACTAAAAACTCCAACAGCTCCACTATATAATTCTAATTCTACTTCTATTGTAGGATTACCTCTTGAATCTAATATTTCTCTACCCTTTATTGTTTTTATTTTATACATTTTGTTTTATTTATTGATAAGAACTCTATTATACACAAATTATATTTTTTTGAAATACCTATCCTGCTATAGTAGTAATAAAGCCCAATATAAACCTTGATATAGTATATGCAAGTAATACTATTAAGAATGCAATAGCACCAGTTGTCATTAATTGAATATTTTTTGTATATTTACTTTTATCACCATTAGAAAATACAATATTAATACCACCAATAATAACAAATACTAAAGATATTGTTGCAGCAAAACCAAGCACAATATTTAAAACATTTTTTATAGAAGTCTGTAAATCAGTAGCAGTATTTAAACCACCCTTTTTGCTTATATCATATCCAACTCCACTTCCACTACTAGTATTAACATCTTCTATAATACCATAACTATTTATTTTCATATCTAAATTCATATCAGCAGCATATACTTTATATACTATAAAACATGATGATATCATGAACAAAAATATAAACAAAATGTTTAAAAATTTTTTCATATTTTTTTATTATTTTATTATATAAATATTATATCACGAGTGTTACTATTTTTATATTTTTGCGTTATAATTATTATATAACTATTTAATTTATTTATTATGAAAAATGATAATAAAGGTTTATTAGATCTAACGTGTGTCTTCGTAGGTCTTGCTGTTATTATTCTTACAATAACAGGATCAATATATTTAATCAACAAAAGTAAAAATCTATCTAGAGAATATGACTACATAGGTAAAACTACTGAGCCAATAAATACAATGTCTTTTTCTGGAGAAGGAAAAGTAAATGCAAAGCCAGATATAGCAATAGTATCTATGGGCATATCAGTAGAAAAAACAAGAATAAGCGATGCACAAAAAGAAAGTTCAGATAAAATGAATGCATTTATATCAAAAGTAAAAGAAATGGGAGTAGAATCAAAAGATATAAAAACAGCAAATTATAGTATATACCCCCAATATAATTGGACAAATGGTAGAGAGATATTAAGGGGATATCAAGTTTCACAAAATGTTGAAATAAAAATAAGAGATCTAGACAAAGTATCAGATATAATAGCTTTAGCCAGTGACTATAATTTAAATCAGGTTGGAGATTTACAATTTGATATAGATAACAAAGACCAATATATAGCACAAGCTCGTGAAGAGGCAATAAAAAAAGCAAAAGAAAATGCAACAGCAACAGCTAGGGCTTTAGGCGTAGATCTTGGAAGAATAATATCGTTTAGCGAATCTAACGGGACTATAAATGTATATAATGGATATAAATTAATGAGCGAAGCAGCACAATCAGATTTAGGGGCTGGTTCTACTCCTCAAATAGAATCAGGTAGCTCAGATATTAAAATGACAGTAAGCATAGGATATGAATTAAAATAAAATATATCGGCAAAAAGCCGATATATTTTTTTATTTAATTTATTACTTTTCTTTTATCTTCATCAACAACTCTATTTATAAACTCATCTATATCAAAGTCCTGCGGTTCTTTCTGCCCTCTAATTCTAACATTTATTTTATTATTTTCCATTTCCTTATCTCCTACAATAGCAATATATGGTATTTTATAAGCAGTAGCTTTTCTTATCTTATTACCCAATGTTTCATTATCTAAATCTACTTCTACTCTTAATCCAGCTGCAGCCATTTTATCTCTCAATGAATTTACATAATCAGCATGCCTATCAGATATTGCTAAAATCTTAACTTGCTCTGGAGCTAACCAAACAGGAAATGCCCCACCATAATTTTCAATTAGTAAACCAATAAATCTCTCAAAACTACCTAACAATGCTCTATGCAACATATATGGTCTTTCTTCCTTGCCTTCTGAATTTGTAAATGTCATATCAAATCTTTCTGGTAAATTAAAATCAAATTGTAATGTTGAACACTGCCATAATCTTCCAAGACAATCTTGTATCTTAAAATCTAATTTAGGTCCATAAAATGCAGCTTCTCCAATCTCCTCTGTAAAATTCAAATTTTTTTCTTTAGCAATTTTTCTTAAAACACTTTCAGTAAATTCCCAACCTTCATCATTGCCGATATATTTTTCTTTATTATTTGGATCTCTTAAAGAAAGGAATACCTGCACATCCTTCATATCAAAGCCAAAGGAATTATATATAAATGTTATAAAATCAACAACTCTTTTTAATTCATCTTCTACTTGATCTTTCCTGCACATTATATGAGCATCATCTTGTGTAAAACCACGAACCCTAGTTAAACCAGATAGTTCACCCTTTTTTTCAAAACGATATACAGTTCCACACTCAGCCCATCTAAAAGGAAGATCTTTATATGATCTAGGATTACTTTTATATATCTGAACATGAAATGGGCAGTTCATTGGCTTTAATAAATATTGCTCTGATACTTCAACTTTCTTATGTTTTTGTTGATCTTCAAGTGTTTGCCCTGCTTCAAGTGGTGGGTACATTGAACTATTATAGAATCCCCAATGCCCTGACGTTTCCCATAATACACGATTACCAATATGTGGCGATCTTACTAATTGATATCCATTTTTTAAATGAGCATCATACCAAAAATCTTCAATTTTTCTCCAAATGATAGCTCCTCTTGGATGCCACAATGGAAGCCCTAACCCAACCTTATCATCTATATGAAATAGATCCAACTCTTTCCCTAATTTTCTATGATCTCTCATTTTTGCTTCTTCTCTTCTTGCTATATAAGTATCTAATTCTTCTTGGGTTGCAAAACACAAAACATAGATTCTATTTAGCATTTTATTCTTCTCATCTCCTTTCCAATAAGCACCTGCAATTCTATCAATCTTAAATGCAGCGTCTTTTAACTCACAAGAACAATGAACATGAGGACCAGCACAAAGATCATAAAAAGAACCAGAATAATAGAAAGAAATATCTTCTTTATCTTTATGTAGATCTTCTATTAAATCTAACTTATATGGTTCATCTTTCATCAATTCTTTTGCTTTTTTATAATCAACAACCTTCTTTTCAAACTTAACTCTTGCAAAAATAATTTTCTTCATTTCTTCTTCTATTTTTGGAAAATCATTTTCTGATATTTTTAAATTATCAAAATCATAATAAAAACCATCATCTATCGCTGGGCCTATTCCTAGTTTAACATCAGGATAAAGATGTTTTACAGCCATAGCTAGAATATGAGCCATCGAATGGCGAATTAATTGCATATCTTCCATATATTTATTTTAATTTATTAAATAAAAAACTTCGTCTTAATCCATAAATAATTCTTATGAATTGGGACGAAGTTTCTACTCCGCGGTTCCACCCACATTACGTTATATACGTCACTTAATTATTATTTATTTAATTTAGTCGGATTAACCGATAGTATTACTACTGTGCTTGGTAGGCACAACAATCACTAAATAAATAATTTCATAAAATTTATAATATTATATAACTATAAAATATACTGTCAATAATTTATAATATTTTTACAGCTTCACTCTTTTCTAATACTTTTAAAGCATCTTTTAATCTATTTTTATCTTCCGAATATAAAGTAAATAACTTATCACCAATATCAACATCTTCCTTTAATTGTTTATATAAATATATACCAGCTTCTATATCTAATGGACACCCCAATGTCCTTGCAATACTGTTTAATAATTTCATATCAAAATCAATAATTGTCCCATTTTTCTTTGCAAATATATCATATTTATATTTTGCAAGAGGCAATTCATCAGCTAATTGATTAGGATTTTTACCACCCTGTGCTTTTATAATTTCCTGCATCTTTTTATGAGCTTTACCAAGCTTTAATTGCTCAGTTGCAACTTCTAAAGCTTTAGCTCCTTTTGCATATCCTGTTAAATCAATTAATTTAGATGCAAGATATAAAGATTTAGTCTCTAGATCTAATGACCTTGAAGGATGCTGTTCTAATATCCTTAATACTTCTCTAACTTGTAATATTGGCCCAATACCTCTACCAATAGGCTGACTTGCATTAGTAATTTCAACATCCATTTTCATACCAAATTTTTGACCAACATATTCAAATTGTTTTTTAAGCTTTAATGCACTTTGCTGAGTTTTTACTTTTGCACTAGTTCCAACAGGTATATCTATTAAACAATGAGTAATGCCCATTGCATATTTTTTAGCCATTATAGAAATAACTGCTTTAGAATAAGGTTCAAGAGATAATGGATATGATACTCTTATAATTCTATCATCAGCAGGCGCAAGATTTATCTTGCCCCCACCCCAAATTAAACAACAATTATTTTTTTGAACTAGTTTATAAACTTCATCTTTATTAAATTCAATATTCATTAAAACATTGACACACTCACCAGTAGCAGCTGGTGTTGTAATAGCTTTAGAAAAAGACTTTGGTATAGTTATACCTAAAGACGCTATTATTGGTACAATAATCATTGTTGTCTCATTACCTAAAACACCACCTATACAATGCTTATCAGCTACAATATTATCTTTTGTTTTAAATCTTAATATATTACCATTTTCAGCCATAGCTTTTGCAGTGTAATACATCTCGTCTATATCAGGTTCTTTCAAAAAACTAGAAGCAACATAATATGTCATTAAAACATCTGACATTCTACCTTCTGATATTTCTTTAATTATAATATTTATATCTTCTTCTGAAGATTTTTTACCAAGCATTCTTTTTCTTATTGCCTCAATCGCGGCTGGGTCACAGTCAACATAAGATATTTTTATAGTCTCTCCATCTTTAAGTTTGTATTTTTTCCAAATATCAGACAAAACACCAACTTCCCCAGGTGTTATATCTGGGTTAATTATAATATCAGCAATTAATTTTTGATCATCAAAAGATAAACTTACTTTATCTATAGACTTTAAATTGTTCTTTACAGCATCATCCTCGCTAATCATTACCATCATTGCCTCTCCAACTTCAATATCAAGTTTTCTTACTTTTAAATAAAAACTCTCCATAAATTAAACCTTTTTAATTTAGTTAATTACATATATCCTTCATCATCTGAATCTCTATAATCTTCATCTTCCTCATTGCCATACCCATCAGAATCTGTATCTGTTTCTTCATTATAATATTTATCAATATCTTCTTGATCTAGAGTTCTATACTTTTTCTTTCTCTCCTCTTCTCTAATTTGTTCATCCTCATTATATCCCATATATAAATAATTAATATTTATATTATTTAATATAATTATATATCATTTTCAAAATAAATAAAATCCGGCTTCCCGGATTTTATATTTTATTCTTCATCTTCTTCTTCATCCCAATTATCATCCCAATCTTCATCTTCTTCTTCATCCCAATCTTCATCTTCTTCCTCTTCATCTTCAGTTTTTTCTACATCTTCTTCCTCTTCTATATCCATATCATCTAAATTCTCGGATTGATGTTTTTTTGCCATTTTTTATAAATTAATTATTATTTATGCTTTTAGCATAAAAAATAGTATATCATAACTTTTTTTATGGTCAATAGATTTGTTTTCCACAGCTATTTTATTGATTCTTTAAACATCCATGGGTATTTTTGCTTCACAACTTTTTTTATATCTTTTGGTTTTATAATCCCAAATTCTGTAATTATACCTGTTATATATTCAGTAGGAACTAAATCAAATGCAAAATTTAATATTTTAATATCTTTTGGAGCTTTCTCCCATATTTCTTTAAAATCTCTACTTTCAACAGGTATATTATCATTAACATCACATTTCAATAATGTCCCAGAAACATACAAAGGCTTTTTAAAAGCCTTAGCAGCAAGAGCTATAGAATAACTTCCTGTTTTATTAATTATGCTCCCAGACATACCAATTGCATCACAGCCTATTAAAACTTTTTCAACTTCATATTCTTTTCCACTAGCAGGAGATATAAAATATGGTGCTTCACTATCAATAACCATCATAAATTTAATATTATTTTCATGTAATTCCACAGCAGTTAATCTACCTTGGAACAATGGCCTTGTTTCTGTATTAATTACTTCAAATTTTTTACCAGAATTCTTTGCAAGTATTAATGTCTTAACAACAGAGCTAGAATGACAATGGGTCAAAATAGTATCATTATCTTTTATAATTTTAATCCCATTTTTTATAACCCTAGCACTAGTATCTACCATTAAATCTAAATAAAATTCTGTTGCATTTACAATGTCTTTCTTTAAATATTTTAAATCTTTACTCTCATTCTCATTTAAAATATATAAACAATATCTTATTCCGTTAAACAACATAGGCTCTGTTGGTCTAGCTTTTTCTATTTTCTTACAAGCTTTTATAAAAAAATTTTTAAAATCTCTTTTATCTTCAAATTTATTCTTTAATATAGAATCATGTAAAGCTAAAATAGCATATTTTGCAATATTTGTAGCCCCCTGTATTTTAATAGACTTAATATCAGAATAAGTTTTATTTATTCTTTCAAACCTTTTATCCATAAAAAATCATTTATATTATATATATTATATCATACTTTTTGCTTTCTATCTTTTGGAGTTACCCAAAATCCTAAATACTTACCAAACAGCAATCTAAAATATGCTTCATTCGCTGGTATTGCACCAAGTAATATGCTTGTTGCTGGATATATTATCCACTCTACAAACACCAAAATATATTCATAAAATTTTATCTTACCCTTTTTTCTAGGCCAAAATAAAGCTGATAATACAGCATTAATGACAATTCCCAACATAGCTATTCTCATTAACGTTTGAAGTATATATGGAGCATTTCTAACTATTATAGATTGACCCAAAGTTTTATTATTTACAATCATTAATGGTAAATATCCAAATACAAACATCACTAAAGATGCTGTAGCCCAAGTTATCCCATTCCAGAATTGCTTTGATATATATCTAAATTTTGTCCAAAAAGGCATATTTTTATTTTTTAACCACTCAGTCATCATATATGGAAAGTTTTCCATTCCATAAGCCCACCTTCTTTGTTGTTTATATTGATTTATAAAACTCTTAAAAAAATTATTCCCAGTAACAACATCCATAGAAACTGGTATATATACAGGCATTACTTTATAATCTCCATTATAATAATTTATACATTGCAATCCGATCCTTGAATCTTCTGACACTGCATCAGAACTCCAAAATCCAACATTTACTAATGTTTCAAAATTCATACTGTGAGATGAAAAAGTAAATATTCTCTGGTCTCTCATAAATTCATACAATAACCAAAATGTTGAACCACGAGCAGTCAATCTATTAGTTGGTGAAGACTCCCAAAAGTTATTATTAAATACAGCAAGAGGTTGAAAACTAACCTTTCTTGGATCTGGCAATTTTAAATGTAAATATGTTATATGAGCAAAATATTGCTCATGAGCAATAGTATCAATATCAAAATTAGAAACAATAATATTTTTATAAGGGATATATGAAAATTCCTTGTCTATAATATCTTTTACCTTCCTTCCTGCTGATGCACAATTAGAACCTTTACCTCTAATTTCTCCAACTTCTAAAGAGTGAACAGTAATAACAAATTTTAAAAACTTATCTCCATACTTCTTCTGTATTATATCAGCTTTATCTAAAAAAGCTTGTCCTTCAGCATCTTCTCCAGCTAATACTACTATAACTTTTTTTAAATCATATTTTATATTTACAAGATGATCAAATGATTCTTCTATAACCTCTATAGGCTCTTTAAATGTTGGAAGAAATATTAAATGATATACATTGCCCCAAGAATCACCAAAGTCACTCTTTAATTTTTCAAACCAATTAATTTTTAATGTCTGCTTTAATTTTCTAAAAGATAACACAATATTTATTTCAGTGTAGACGCCTCTAAATAAAAATAAAAGGTCATAAATAATTATAAAATATATAGCAAGTATAGGATCTACGAAAGAATAAATAGATAAAAATAAAAAGATTAGAGTAACTACAATTGCTGGCAAGCATTCATAAAATCTATATTTAAAGTTCCTTTCTATCATACATAATTATTTTTTCTCATTTTTGTCCTTGCCAAATATTACAGCTAGACCAATGATTATAATAATTAATGGCCAAATTTTATGAAATTTTAAAGATAAAAATAAGTTATTAATTAAAAACAATGCACCAACAAAAATTAAAAGAGTGCCTAAAAAATGTATATTCCTTTCATTTGCTATTTTATAAACATCATCCCTAGTTTTCTCCATATTTATTGTATTCTCATCATGCTCCTCCGCTTCATATTCATCAAGGGTTTTTAATGGTAAAATAGCCCACATAACTAAATATATCAAAACTCCTGCTCCAAATATAGCAAAAAGAATAAATATAATTCTTATAATATTTGAATCTACATTCATAACTTCCCCAAGCCCACCACAAACTCCGCCTATATACATATCCCTAGATGATCTATATAATTTTTTCATATTTTTAAATTAATTATTTATTTCTATTATTATAATACTCAATTGAATCAATTTTCTTTCCATCTACTATACAAATCTCTGATTCTGCACCATCAGAATTCAATATACTTCTATATTCATGATTATTATCTATACAATATTTTTTAGCCCTAGATAATACATTTTCTAGTTTATTATATTCTATTCTAGAAAATATAAGACAAGCTATAACAAAAAATATAAAAATAATACCAATATTTTTATAATTTATTTTCATATCTTCTATATTAACAAAAAACGACCTAATTTTCAAATGAAAAGCGCCATTATTTAAATGGCGCTTGATTTATAAGATTTACAATATAAAACATATTTCTATCTCTTTAGACCCAGGCAATATCAAAGCATAATAAAAGTTATAATCTGCATACTTCTTAAAATCTCTCTTTGATATTGCATCTTTAAGCATCTCAAAATTTTTTAATTTCCCCTTTTCATATATATCTACTATATCATGCCCCATATTTTTTCTATAAGAAATTATTTTATTTAATAAATCTATGTTCTCCCTACAATACTTTAATCTTATTTTATAACATTCAGGTTTAAATTTAACAGTCATATAAACCTCTTAGAAGCTTAACGTAGGAGAGTATTCTTTTAACTGCTCATTAAATATAGCGCTCTCTTCTTCTAAAATACTTCTACCTACAAGATCAAGATCATATTTATTCATAAATACACCAGCACAAGTATTACAAATATAAACAACAACTTTTCTACTATAACCCAAATTCAATATTATAGGGTTCATAATGTGGCCATCATTAGGGCAATATAAAACTCTTTTTTTAGCTATTTCTATCTCTTTTTCCAATCTAATTTTCTCCATACATTCATCACATATGTCAGAAGCATTTTTTGTCCTATTTTTACCACATTCTTTACACAATTTCCCCAATACAGAATCAATAATAGACATATATAGCCTCCTATATATAAATTTCATTTTCCAGTTATAACACATCTATATATTTTTGCAATATTTAAAAAGCACTGCCATTAATGACAGTGCATAATATTCAATTCTTTAGAATTAACCTTGCATAACAATTTTTTGGAGCTTTATTTCCAACAATTGCTAATGCTTCTTTCATAATATTAATTATTTTTTTATTATTTTCTTTAAACTTTATATCAGTATCTTCATCTAAAAGAAACTCTGATCTTATTGCAAGGGTTTCATTTTCTTTTCTAATTTTATTAACCATTATAGACATTGCGTGCCATTTGGATAAAACATTCTTGCTATTTATTTTTTTAATAGGTATAAGCCCAGTCCCTAGACAATAAGGGCATACAGGAACCCCCTGACCATTGAATGATAGATCAGAATCAAGCTGTTGTAGAACACCTCTAGTATGAGATCTAGAGCACCAAGGACAATCAGAAAAAAATATATGAGAACCCATAATTTCCCTCCTAAATACTTTGTATATATTTTATAACACAATATTTAAATTTTAGCAAGTCATAAAAATAAAATATAAAAAGTTGGCTTTTACACCAACATAGATAGATTACATGGTGGACGTACCAAGAGTTGAACTTGGGACCTCAGCATTATCAGTGCTGCGCTCTAACCATCTGAGCTATACGTCCAAAAGATAAATACATTATAAAAGAAAAAAACACAAAAAGCAATATTAACTATTTAATACTCTCCTTATTTCTTCCATTATATTTAAATAAAATCTAAGATTATGCAAGCTCATCAATCTCATACCAAGTATTTCATTCACATTCAATAGATGATGTAAATATGCTTTTGTATATGTTTTACATGTGTAGCAAGAGCAATTCTCATCAAGTGGTGTAAAATCATCTTTATATTTTGCATTTTTTATCCTAATAATATCATAACTAAAATCATCTAAACTATTCATTTTAAAATTTGTAAATAAATGACCATGTCTTGCGTTTCTTGTTGGTATTACACAATCAAAAATATCAACTCCATTTTTTACTCCCTCAATTATTTCTTCTGGCATACCTAATCCCATAAGATATCTAGGCTTATCAGAAGGAATTAAATCAGCCAATACTCTTATAACCTTATATTTATCATCTCTATTCTCACCAACAGAAACTCCACCAATTGCATATCCATCAAACCCTATATTTCTTAACCCATTAAGGCTGTTAATTCTTAAATCTTCAAAAGGTCCACCTTGTATTATACCAAACAACTGTTGTTTTTTGCCTGTTATTGTATCTATTTTTTCAAATTCTTTTTTACTTCTTTCTGCCCATCTTAAAGTTAGATCAATAGATTTTCTAAAATATTTATAGTCTCTATTAGCATCTACACACTCATCTAAAACCATAGCTATATCAGATCCTATAATTTTTTGCATTTGTATAGATTTTTCTGGTGTTAATAATATTTTGTCACCATTAAGATGATTTCTAAAAACAACACCTTCTTCTGTCATTTTTCTAATTGTTGATAATGAGAATACTTGAAACCCACCGCTATCTGTTAAAATAGGTTTATCCCAATGCATAAATTGATGTAATCCTCCAGCCTTTTTTAATATATCCATACCAGGTCTTACCATTAAATGATAAGTATTACCAAGTATCATATTCATATTTATACTATGTAGATCATCGACTGAAAGTGTTTTAACAACTCCTAGTGTTCCATCAGGTATAAAACATGGGGTCTCAACGATCCCATGATCAGTATATAATTTACCATATCT
>ERZ795059.1760-NODE-1760-length-23625-cov-14.738057_pt1 | contig 23625 bp, 19 predicted proteins | sample MGYA00375143_ERZ795059 | MGnify/ENA primary metagenome ERZ795059 (study PRJEB30188, sample SAMN05720168) | activated sludge metagenome | isolation source: Anaerobic digester | place: USA | collected 2015-01-07 ... | reverse complement strand
AATAACATTTTAAAAAAGAATAAAGTTAAAAAAAGAGTTTGAGAAATTAGTTTTTATAGTGCAGCCACGTTTTTCTGAAAGAAATTCTTAAACCCCTTACGGGTAGGCATATTTTCGATCAGCCGGGAAATGGTTTGCCTGTCTTCCCCGTTAGGCTGGCGGACAGGATGCTGCACCTGCCCGGGGTATGCAGGCCGCCGGCCCTCACCTTTGCCCGGTGTAGTTTTACGCCCATATTAATGGGTTTTTATATTCAAAATTTTATGGTATTGGCCTCTGCACCTTAAGCAGCTCCTGCTTCAACGGGCTTACTGCTGTGGGTTTGTGTCGGAAGGCTTATCGTTCCTATATTTTCTAAGTTTTTTCTCCAGCCTCCTTTGCTCCTTCTTTTGGGCCTTGCGTCTTCTCCCTATTACACGTAGGCGGTTAACTAGCACGAATACCACCAGGGCAGCCAGCCAAATTGGCCAAATTTTGATAATGAAAACAACCAGCCAAACCAAACCCTTCCAGCCTGCATTAATGGCTTGCTTTATTCTTTCACCAAAGCTGGGCATCTCGTCGGGCCTATACCTGTACTCAACTTTTTGGTAAACGTAAACCGTTATCAGGCTTTTGCTAACCTGGTGGTTTATGTAGTTCATACGACCCTGAAGCGATTCGATTTCAGCCCTTACTGCACCTAGCTGATTTTCAATTTTTAGAATGTCGTCAACACTGGTTGCCTGGGACAGTAGTCTTTGATAGTTCCTTTCCACCTTCATCTTGTTTTGCAGGCGGGTATTCACATCAATGTACTCGGTGGTTACATCTTCAGTCGAAATTTGCTGGTAATCAACCCTGTGGGCAATTTTTGCCAGCTCTCCCAGAAGTAGGTCAAACTTTTCGGCCGGTACCCTAATGCTTATGCTGTTGCCCCTTTGCGTTTCGTTTTCCTGAAAGCTTTCCGAAATAACAGCTGCTTCGTACAGGTTGGCAAGGGAGTCTATTTGCTGTCTGGCAACCAGGTAGTCCTTGACTTCAATGTTGATGTTGCCGTGGCGGATAATCTTCGCAGAAACATTCGAGGAACCTGAAAAATCGGAAGAACTCTCCTGTATGACTGATTTACTTTCAGCTGGCGAAGTTTCAGCAGCAAAGTATGCCTGTTCTTCAGCATTGGTGACTATAACTTCCTCCCTGTTAGCTTTGTCCCCGCAACCTAGTAGTAGGAGCTGTAGCCCGAAGGCAATGAGATATTGGGTTGTTTTCATTCTGGTAAGAATTATTTATCCTAATAATTTCGATTTATGTCAGGCAATTTTTTTGTATTGGTTCGTCGGCAAATACCGATAATACCCCCCGGTAGCCATGCGAAAAGGTTTGCACCTGCTTGTAGTAAACATCTGCTGTTATCACGTTGGTAGCTGTTGTAAGAAGATATCAGCTTATTTCATCAAAACGGTTGCTATTGCTGGCCGAAATATGAATGGTATGCCCACATGCCTGGACGGTATCGCCCGGGTGGACTTTAGCCCTCCTGCGCGACTCGGTTTTCCCGTTAAGCTTTACCTTTCCATCATCAACCAGCAGGTGAGCCTCCGCTCCCGAAGAAGCCAGGCTGCATCGCTTTAACAGCCCGTCTAACGGTATGTACTCACCTTCCAACTCAAAGTTAACTTCCATAACCTATACCTGCATATTTAGTAAATATAACATGTTTTCCCGGATAGCTGAGCGGAATTTTATGCGTTCATGCATTACGGGCTAATTACCCGGTTTCGTAATGGGATGCGTGGGTTTAGCCTTACCGGCTACCGAAACCCAAAGGCGAAGGGCAGTATGAATATCACCACAAGCGTCCAGTAAAAGTAAATATTCAGGTAACCGGCCATGGTTTGCTCAACCCTTTCGGTTTCTTTGTCCCGGAAGTATGATAGGAAGAGGTCACGTGCCAACAGCACTAGGTTTATCAGTATCAGGATGTTGGATGCCAGCACAACCGTTCTGTTTGGAGTTAAACCGTGTGAAACTCTTGCTGTTATGGCAACCAGCGCAATTATATTTGTAACAATAGCTAGTGCTGCAAGTAGGAGGAGCACCAGCACGTTTCTGTCCTTCTTCCTCGATTTATCGAGTTCGGAGATGGAGAACACGATGATTGCCACTACTGCCAGCAGCATCACGTTGAAAATCATTAGGGCGTTTCTATCCTCCATGATGCTTTTGGGTGAAAAGATCATTGAAACCAGGTAAACAGCCAGCGTGATGAGCACTAACGGGGAGAATATCCGGGCTATAACCGGCGCCACCTTTCGGGTGATGCTGGGGTATATTTTTATGAGGCAGTAGGAGATAATTGGTGCCGCAACACCACCAAATATGGCAGCATTTTTCATGAATACCTCTTCAATATTCATGTTGATGGCCGAAAACAACCCCACGGTAACTACCGAAAACAGCACACCGGCAATCAGGATTAACCCGGTCATAACCGCCAGCTCGCCGTTAAAACGAATGAACTCAACACGCCTTGGTATGCTCCGGTAGTCAAATGAAACGAAAGCTAACCCGAACAGGCACCAAAGCAGCAGTGGCAGGTGGATGAAAACCAGGTTAATGGAATCGCTATCCCTGTGGGGCAACAGGTTGGAGTATATAATCAGCGCAACAATTGTCATACCGTAGGCTAAAAGGCGCTTCCATCCGGAAATCCTGTTCTGCCAGAGGGTGTAAACAATAATGCCATTAAAGACAATAATGGCCAAATTTCTGATGTAAAAGGTTTCATCAACAATACCCTCAAAAAAATCGGGTAGTTTGACTAGCAGTCCTGTTATCAGGGCAATGGCTAATGCTACTGACAGGTCAACCCACAGCAAACCCTTACTCCGGGTGGTGTTTTCATTGGCCAGTCTTACCTTCCAGAAACCAACAAGTTCGGAATTGTAGCCGTCCGCTATTTCGGCAAATGATTCGCTGAATTCCTGCCTGTTCTCGCGGTAAAGCCGCTCCAGGTTTTCTGGATTGTTGATATTTTCTATTATTTGCTGCTTCATTTTTTAGGTATGTTGGTGTTTTATTTGCAGTTTAAAGCCCTTGTACCGGGGCAAGTTTAAATATATGTGGCATGAAAACCATCAGGGCAAATCTACAAATCGTCAATCGGGTGAAATTTGGCCATTTAATGGTTATTTCTACTTTTTAAAACGGTCAACCAGGCTGTTTTATTTTTGAATGCACCAGTCTCCAGCAAGTTAATTGTTAGCAACCGGAAAAATGTAATTTTTTTGCTCTATAAAGGTAGCTGATACATTGCCAAAATGTACACAAAGGAGTGCGTTTATAACATTCTTTAGCAGAGCATTACCGAATTAAGTGGCATTTATTTTTACCGGTAAAGGAAGCAGCTGCAAAAGTTCTGAGGTTTATTTAGAACGGCTTTTGTAACGATGATGTTGGCTGGCTTGTTGTAATGGTATTGTCTATCCAAAGCTTCATTCTGGTAAGTGGTTACAACAAATGTTTATAGCAAGGGCTACCTGAGCACGATATCACTTACAATTGAGGCATGGTAAAAGTCGTTAATTCTTTTGATGAGCTGCTGTTTACGCATGTGGAGTTCATGGCGGAGCGCCGAGGAGTCAACCTGGATGGTGAGCTGTCCGTCTTTTAGCTTGATTTTGGTAGTGTGCATCTGCACAATTCGCCCAACAATTTTTTCCCAGTCGCCAATGATGGAGGTTTCGTTTATTTTCTCGTCCCACTTCATGGCGGTAATAAACTCCCTGATGGCTTCGCCCAACGACTTGGTGTTATGGTTGCTCATGGTTTTATGTTGAGGCGATTATGGATACTTCTGAGTTTTCGATACTAAAAAGCCGGAATCCGGAGTTGAGCCTGTTTAGTATCATATCCAGCCGGTTCTTGCTGGTATCGGTGATGAAAATCTGGCCAAATCCGTCATGGGCAACCTGATTAATCAGAAAGCCAACCCTGTCCATATCGAGCTTATCGAAGATGTCATCGAGCAGCAGCAGGGGTTTAATTCCGGAGACTCTCGACAGGAATTCGAACTGTGCTAGCTTAAGGGCAATGAGGAAGGTTTTTTGCTGGCCCTGTGAACCCTCGCGGCGAATGGGGTACCCGTCAATGCTAAGCACCATGTCGTCGCGGTGTATGCCTATGGAGGTAAACTGCAAAGTTCTATCCCTTTGAATGTTGTTGCGAAGCATGGTTTTAAAGTCGCCATCGTTGAGGTGCGACCTGTAGGCTATGGACACCCTTTCTTCTCCGCCGGATACCCTGTTGTAGTAGTCCATGAAAATGGGGATGAGCTGCTCAACAAAGCTGCTGCGCTTGGCATGAATGGTTTGGGCATACCGGACAAGCTGGTCGTCGATAGCCTCAAGCAGGTCGTAGCTAAAGCTTACATGCGGGTGGTTCTTCAGGATGCTGTTGCGCTGGGCTTGTAGTCGGTTGTAGCGCATCACCTCGTCGAGGTAAACCCTGTCGTACTGCGAAATAACACCATTCATATACTTACGTCGCTCCTCACCTGACTCGTCAATAAGCGCCGAATCGGTGGGGGAGACCATAACGATTGGAATAAAGCCAATATGATCGGCCAGCCGGTCGTAGGTTTTCCCGTTTCGTCGGAAAATCTTACCTTCATCGAGTTTGAAACCGCAGTAAATATCCTCGTTGCTCGACACCCTTTGGTAGCTTCCCTCAATTACAAAAAACTGTTCTCCGTGCCTGAGCACCTGCCTGTCGCTCGAGTTAAAGGCGCTTTTGCACATCGAAAGGTAGTAAATGGCATCCAACAGGTTTGTTTTTCCCTGTCCGTTGTTGCCAATAAAGCAGTTGATCTTGGGGTTAAGTTCCAGCTCAACCTGTCTGAACGATTTGAAGTTAATGGCCGATAGATGTTTAAGGTGCATGGCAGGTGGGACTTTTGCTATGCTACAAAGGTAATTATTTGTAAAATGTTGGCGCAAAGTTTTCAGATATTCCAAAATCCATTACTTTTGCGTGGACTTAAATCATTACTAACCCGTTTTAACAATGGCAAAGAATAACAAAAATGCTCAACCCGACACGGTTGAGTCTATTGATAACGCTTTAAGCCAAACTGAAAGGTTTATTGAGCAGAATCAGAAGAGTTTAACCATCATAATAGTGGCTATACTCGTCATCATCAGCCTGTACTTTGGGTACAAGCGCTTTTACCTGGTACCTAAGGAGGATGAGGCTCGTTCACAGATATTTCAGGCTGAATACTACTTTGAGAAGGACTCGTTCAAGCTCGCCCTTAACGGCAACGAGAACGACTTGGGATTTGTTGATATTGCCGATAACTACAGCATGACCAAAACGGGAAATCTGGCCTGCTACTACGCCGGCATTTGCTACCGTCAGCTTGGCGACTTCAACAAGGCCATCGAGTACCTTAAAAAGTTTGATGCGGGTGATATTATGGTTACGCCAATTGCCTATGGCGCTATTGGCGACTGCTATGTGGAGCTTAAGCAGCTTGATGAGGGGGTAAAGTTCTACATCAAGGCAGCCGAGTACAGCGATAACGATTTCACCTCACCCTTTTTCTACAAAAAGGCAGGCTTAATTTATGAGGTGATGAACAATAACGGCGATGCCCTTAAGATTTACCAGACCATTAAGGATAAGTATCCCAAGAGCAACGAGGCAAGAGATATTGAGAAGGATATTGCCCGAAATAAGGTAATACTTCAAAAATAGCCATGATGAGGGGTGCTGCTTGTAGGCACCCCTTTCTATTTATTATTTCCCTTTATGTTGACTTGTTGGAAATCATAGCTTAAATTTGGTAAAATTAATAGCTGCAGTAGCATGGCAACGAAGCTTAAAAATCTATCCGCCTACGATCCCGCTGAAATTCCTTCGGCAAAAAAAATGAAATTCGGAATTGTGGTATCCGACTGGAATGAGGAGGTTACCAAGGCGCTGCTTGAGGGTGCATACCAAACACTCATTGGTAATGGCGTCAAGGAGGACAACATACTGGTTAAGCATGTTCCGGGAGCTTTTGAGCTGACCCTTGGGGCACAGTTCATGGCCGAATATGCCGACCTCGATGGGGTGATTTGTCTGGGTTGCGTTATTCAGGGCGAAACCCGCCACTTCGATTTCATCTGCCAGAGCGTTACCCAGGGAATTACCCAGCTGAATATGGATTATAACATTCCCTTCATCTTCGGCTTGTTAACCACCGAAAATCTCGAACAGGCTTTAGAGCGAGCCGGCGGAAAACATGGCAACAAGGGCGTTGAGGCTGCAATCACCGCAATTAAAATGGCACACCTGCAGCAGGAGATGGAGCAGCTGGAAGGATAAGCACAACCACCCCGGCGGGATTTCTTGCCAGTATAGGATTTGCCATTTTACTTGCAACAAGGTTTTACCTTGTTCCAACCACCCAAGGTTTTAAGATTTTTAGTTGACTATAAGCTGCGATTTGGCATTCTGCACTTGTTTACGCTCCGATGAATTTGGGAGGGCTCACCGTAGGGGTAATAATATTTGTTTGGACTTGCCGAACTAGCAAATAATGCCCGGTTATTAATCCGATTGTTTACAAGCCTTACTACATGGGTATTGCAGGCTAACTTCATTCTCGCATGGGGTAATCTCCACCTCTTATTTTTTGTTTTTTGCTAAAATTTCTTTCTATCCTGCAGCAAGATTGCTTAATTCGTAGTCTTATATTTGTAATCTACCAACTGGAATTTGTATGGAGCATATCAACTACACATCGGAGAATGAGCGAACTTTTGCCATGCTTTGCCATCTTTCGGCGTTGGCTGGCTGTATCATTCCATTAGGGCACATCCTTGGCCCGCTGATAGTTTGGCTTATTAAAAAGGATGAATTTCCTGAAGTTGATAGGCAGGGAAAGGCTGCGCTTAACTTTCAACTTTCTGTAACCATCTATGGGCTCATTGCAGGGGTGTTGGTTATTCTGCTGGTGGGCATTGTTCTTCTGGCAATTCTGGCTGTGTTTACCCTGGTTTTAGTTATTGTTGCTTCGGTAAAAACAGCCAATGCTGAAAAATTTGAATACCCCTTAGCCATAACCTTTCTTCGCTAGCCCGAATCACCTCGTGCTTTATAGCTGTGTTTGGTGGGCTGGTAGGTGTCAGAACTCTACAACTTAAAAAACTTTTAGTTTAGGGTATATTACCAAAATCAATTTTGGTATATATTTGAGGAAAACATAAGGCTATGTTCAGGACAAACGAGTACTTTGATGGTAATGTAAAGTCAATTGCCTTTGAAACTCCCGATGGTAGGGCTACTCTGGGTGTTATGGCAAAAGGCGAGTATGAATTCAGCACATCTACAATCGAGGAAATGACGGTTGTTTCGGGTGAAATGTCGGTTTTGCTTCCCGGTGAAACCAGCTGGAAAAAATATGTAGAGTTTGAAACATTTATTGTTCCTAAAGATTCCCGGTTTAGGGTTAGAGTGGATGGCGATACTGCTTACCGTTGCTATTACAGGTAATTTAATCGGCTACTCCTTTTTCAGTCAGTTTCTTAAACCCTGGTTTTTGAAATTGGTTAGTAAACTCACCCGAATATTATGGCCGGTTCAAAGGGCTCAAAATACTATGATGTTTACCTCGACTACAGTATTTTTTTAAAGCGTAGGGGTAGCAATGAGCTTGTGCTATCGCAGGAGCAAATAGAGCTGCTGTTGTTGGTTGATGAGCTTCAATCCATTACTGCTTCGGCTAGGCAGATGTGTATAAGCTACCGTAAAGCGTGGGAGCTTGTGAGGCAGTCGGAGCAAAACCTCGGTTTTACAATCATAAGCAAATCAAGGGGTGGCAAGAATGGCGGCAGCTCTGTTCTAACACCCGATGGCAAGCTTCTGGCCAATGCATACAGGCAGCTGCAAGCCGATTTCAACTCCTCGGTGAAGCGGGTGGTTAAGGAATTCTTTCAGACAATTAACCGGTAGCAACCATGCGAAAAATTAAATTTTTACTACTGCTAATTGCTCCGTTGGTGGTGTTGCAGTGCCATTCAGGTAGAAGTAAGCAAAAAGAGCTAATCGTTTTTCACGCGGGAAGCCTCTCGCTTCCCATGAAGGCGGCTGCCGACAGCTTTATGAAGTTACATCCCGATGTCAGAATCCTGCTTGAGGCAGCCGGTAGCATGGAGTGTGCCAGAAAGATTTCGGAGCTTCATAAACCCTGCGACCTGTTTGTATCATCCGACTATAAGGTCGTCGAAATGCTTATTGACCAGGGTTTTGCTACATGGTGCATCCCCTTCGCCAGCAACGAAATGGTTATTGCCTACCATGATAAGTCCAGGCTTGCCGACTGTATTAACGGTTCCAGCTGGCCATCCGTGCTTTTGAGCAAAGAGGTAGCCTTTGGAAGAAGCGATGAGAACTCCGATCCATGCGGTTACCGAACAATTATGACTATTAGGCTTGCCGAGGATTTTTACCATCGGCCTGGCCTGGCCGATTCGCTTCTTGCCAAGGACGTGAAGCATATCAGGCCTAAGGAGGTTGACCTGATTGCGCTTCTTGAAGCCAACGTAATTGACTATTTGTTTATTTATAAGTCGGTGGCGCAGCAACATGGACTAAACTATCTTGAACTCCCCGCTGCAATTAACCTTTCCAGTAAGGAGTACGAATCGGTTTACTCCAGGGTTTCGGTAGAGGTGGTTGGTAGCACGCCTGATGCAAGGGTAGCTTTAACCGGTGAGCCTATGGTATATGGGTTAACAATTCCCCGTAATGCACCAAATTTTGATATTGCTGTGCAGTTTACAGCGTTTTTTCTAAGCGAAAATAGTGGTATGCGCATTCTTTCTGCGATGGGGCAAACCCCGATAATCCCTACATCAACCAAAACCTATAACTACATACCACAAGCTTTACGGGCATTTGCAACCCCGTAGTACAAATTCAACTCATCAAGGCTGTTTGTATAGCTCCTTCGGCCTCACTAGAACAGTGCAATTTTAGAAGTAGTAGCTTATTAATCCGGTCTGTAGCCGCTGCCACCGCTCCTGCTCCGTCATGGAGTTGTATTTCTGCTTTTCCTCCTCAATTCGCCGACGTTCTTCCTCCTGCTTTTTACGTTTTAGCTCCTCAAAGTGAGCCACACGTTTATCCCTAAGATATTTTTCGGTAACGTTGGGGAAAAGCTCCAGCAACAGTTCTTCCTTTTCGTTCATGGCCAGCTTAACCCCATCGCCATACTCGGGAAATGAAGGGTTGGGTTGCTTCTTGTAGCTGGCAGTGTTAAAAGGCACCTCTTCGGCAGAGCCGGTAATTTTCAGACGAAATTGGGGGTCAATGGGAAGGGGAGTTTTGCCGTAGGAGCCTTTGACCAGGTTGACAAATTGGGTTGATTTTGTGGTGTAGAAAGGAAGTCCCTTGTTTTCGTCGATTATGCAGTTAACGGCCTGCGCTCCAACTATTTGACTCGTAGGGGTAACAAGTGGAGGGCAACCAGCATCCAAACGGACAGTTGGAATAATTTCGAGCACGCGTGGAAGAAGCTTTTCCAACTTTAGCTGTTTAAGCTGAGCCAGCATGTTGGTGTACATTCCTCCAGGAATTTCGGCATGCTTAACGGTTTCGTCGGGAGCGGGGAAGCCAAAGTAACTCTCAATTGCCTGGCAGGTTTTGGTTAGCTCGTCGTATTGGGCCGATAAGGCTTGTTGTATGGCTTGTTCAAAAAGGCTGTCAACCTGTAAAGGGAGGTTAGGGTGGGTGATGTCAAATTCGTGGGGTAGGGGGTAGGTATCGAAGCTTTTCAGCTCGGTGCGGATGCTTTTTAGCTCGGTGTTGATGGTTGCTGCTGCGTTAAGGTTAATGCCCGTTTCAATTCCCAACTTTTGGCAGAAAATTTGAATCAGCTCGAATGCAGGAGCAGCAGGGCCGCCGGCAAAGTTCCAAATTGCGGTGTCAACAATATCAACACCATTGACAATGGCAGCAAGGGTTGCAGCCAATCCATATCCAGGTGTACAGTGGGTGTGGAAGTTAATAGGAACCTTGATTTCTTTTTTAAGCGTCGAAATTATGCTGGCGGCCCTATCGGGGGTAACCAGTCCGGCCATATCCTTAATGGTAATCATATCGGCGCCCATGGCTTCCAGCTCCTTTGCCTTCGATAAGTAGTAAGCTTCAGTAAAAATTTTACCTGGAAGTTTTTTCCTGTTGATTACGGCCTTAACTCTATCCTTTTTGGAAAATTTGGGGTCAACGGTATAGCAAACTGTGCAGTCGGCCAAACCACCATTCTCCTTAACATACTTTACGGTGCTACGAATATTGTTGGTGTCATTCAGGGCATCAAATATCCTCATAATGGATATGCCTGAGTTTACAGCAATTCTGTTGAATCCCTCAATAACCTCCTCAGGGTAGGGGTTGTAGCCGAAAAGATTTCGACCACGTGACAGGGCTGTCAGCTTAGTTGAGTCGCCAATTACCTTTTTAATACTTTCTAGCCGGTACCAGGGATCTTCGTTCAAATACCTCATTATGGAATCGGGAACAGCGCCGCCCCAAACCTCCATTGCGTAGAATCCGGCTTCCTTGAAGTAAGGTAAAACCTGTTCAACCTGTTTTTGGGTCATTCGTGTTGCAAACAGCGATTGCTGCCCATCGCGCAGGGTTACATCCCTGATGAGTATTTTTCTGGGGTTGAGTGCCATGGTGTAGTTGTTGTATTGAAGTTGACTTGCTAGTTGCTGATGCGCTAACGCATACTTTATTGTTTGTTACGGCAAAGAAACTAATAAGTTATCTGAAACCCGCATAAATATTTGAAGTTCTACAACATAGCTCTTTAACATATTTATATAACATAAAAAAAGGGGCTAAACTGGCCCCTTTATACTAGTAGCTATATAACTAGTTTGTATTCAGCATGTTGAAATTATCGCTTTTTCCGTACAGCATCCTGACGCTTTTGTAGCTCCTGCTGACGCTTAGCCACTTCCTCCATCCTCATTTGCCATTTTGATTTGGTTACGGGTTTTTTGGCATTTTCATGCAGCTTGGCCAGCAAGGCTTCGTCATCAACAAAACGTCTCATAAGCACAGTTTGAAGCATGGATATAAGGTTGGTAAGCAGGTAGTAGTAGCTAAGGGCTGCGGAGTAGTTGTTGAACCAAAACATCATCATAACAGGCATCAACCAGGTCATCATAAACTTCATTCCGGGCATCTGGGCGTTAGTGTCGGCCATCTGGTCGTTACTCATTTTGGAAGTTATGACCATTGAGATTGCCATGAGTAGGGCAAAGAGGCTGATGTGATCGCCAAACCATGGGATGGTGAAGGGCAGGTGGAGAATGGAGTCGTATGACGAAAGGTCTTCGGCCCATAGAAAGCTCTGCTGCCTGAGTTCGAATGATGCGGGGAAGAAGCGAAACATGGCAATGAGAATGGGGAATTGGATGAGGACAGGAAGGCAGCCTCCCATTGGGCTCACCCCAACCTTTTTGTAAAGCGCCATCACAGCTTGCTGCTTCTTCATGGCGTCCTCCTTCTTGGGGTACTTCTTGCTGATTTCGTCAATCTGGGGCTTCAAAACCCTCATCTTGGCCGAGCTGAGGTACGACTTGTAGGTGAGCGGCAGCAGCACCAGCTTGATGATGATGGTCATTATCAGCACAATGATACCATAGTTGGTTAGAAAACTGCTTAACCAGTAGAATAGCAGAATGATGACGTACTTGTTTATCCAGCGGACAATATTTCGTCCCAGCGGCACCACTTTTTCAAACCCCTGGTTGTATTCCTTTAGGGTTTTGTAGTGGTTGGGGCCAAAGTAAAAGCCCAACTTCAAGGTTTCGTCGTTCTGATTTTTAAAAGGGAGCGATAACCGGGCATCCATGGCCTTGACGTGCAGGCTATCGTTCAGGTTGGTCATCTTTAGGTCGGAGTTGATGAAGTGCTCATTGGCAACCAGTATGGACGAGAAAAACTGGTGTTTGAAGTCAACCCATTTTAACTTGGTGGTTAGTTCTTTCTTTTCGTCCTGGCTGCGCGGGTTTAGCTCCTCATAGTCGTTGTTCAGGAAGGTGTAGGCTATGGTGGTGTAGTTACGTTCATTCTCTATTCCCTTTTCCAGCCTGTTGAGCTTGAGGTTCCACAGGAGATCAATTGAACCGGCTTGTCCGCCAATGGACTTGGTCATCCCGTTAAAGCGGATGTCAAAATCAACCATGTAGCTGTTGGGCTTAACGGTGTAGATGTAGTCGATGTAGGAGGAATCGGCAATTTGAAGTCGCATGGTTAGTGAGGCCGGTTGGCTTTCCGATGTGGTAACTGCGGTATCGGAGGTTTGGGGAACAAAGAAGAGGTCATTAGTTTTAACGGCGTTGTTTTCACCCCAGAACTGTAGGCCAAATTCGTTGTCATCGCCGTTAAAAAGTACCAGTGGCTCACCGGCATGGGTTTTAAACTTTTTTAGCTCAACGGAGTATATTCTGCCACCCCTATTCGACACCACCACGCGCATGAGGTCGTTTTCCAGGCTTATGAACTTGCGTTCACCTTCCAGGGCAGGGGCAAATGAGCCTACCTGGGACTGAACTTCCTTTTTCTGAATGGTGTCAGCAAGCATGGCAGCCTTAGCCTTTTCCTCTTCGGCTCTTTTCTGTTCATACTCGGCTTGCACCCTGGCTAACGAATCGGCTTTACGTACGTAGGCTTCACGCTCTTCTTTTGAAGGTGCGGCAAGGTACCCAAAGCCAATCATGATTAAGAAAATAAGCACTAAACCTAATATTGTATTCCTGTCCATCTGCTGCTGATTTTCTGGTTGTTTAAGTGAAAAAAAGCCATCCTTTTAGGGTGGCAAAGGTAGTAATATTTGGATGGTTAGCCACCAAAATTCATGGTGGCTTTAACAAATTCAACAAAAAGCGGATGCGGGTTAATAACCGTGCTTTTATACTCCGGATGGAACTGCACCCCAACGAACCACGGATGAGAAGAAATTTCCATTATTTCAACCAGGTTGGTTTCTGGATTAATGCCGGCTGCGACCATGCCGGCTGCCTCGAACTGGGGCAAAAACTGGTTGTTAAACTCGTAGCGGTGCCGGTGCCTTTCGTGGGTTTCTAGTTTATGATAGGCCATGTAGGCTTTAGTTCCCTTTTTTACCTGGCAGGGGTAGGAGCCAAGCCGCATGGTGCCACCCATGTCGGTGATTCCCTTTTGCTCCTCCATCAAATCAATTACCGGAAAGGGCGTATTGCGCACCATTTCGGTAGAGTTGGCCTCCTGCAAGCCCAGAACATTTCTGGCAAACTCAACTACAGCACACTGCATTCCCAGGCAAATGCCAAAGAAAGGGACTTGATTCTCTCTGGCATATCGAATGGCTTCAATTTTGCCCTCAACTCCCCTGTGACCAAAACCGGGCGCTACCAGTATGCCCTGCAGGTGGCCCAGCTTCTCTTTTACATTTGATGCGGTGATGCTTTCCGATTGAATCATTTCGAGCTCAACATGGCATTCGTTTACCGCTCCGGCATGAATAAACGACTCAACAATTGATTTATAGGCATCGTGTAGCTCAACGTACTTTCCAACCAACCCAACTTTTACTTTCGACTTCGGATTTTTAAGCTTGTTTATAAACTCGTTCCAATCGTCAAGTTTGGGAGGTTCCTGAACAGGCAGGTTGAGTTTTTTCATGATGGTCTCGTCGAGTTTCTCCTTATGCATAAGTAGCGGAACCTCATAAATAGTTTTTACATCAATAGACTCAACCACTGCCGAGGAATCAACGTTGCAGAATAGCGCTACCTTGCGACGGATGTCATCATTTAAGGGTTTCTCTGTTCTTAGTACCAGAACATCCGGTTGGATACCATTTTCAAGAAGCACTTTAACGGAATGCTGGGTGGGTTTTGTTTTAAGTTCACCCGAAGCTGACAGGTAGGGCACCAGTGTAAGATGGATGAATGCGGAGTTGGTTGGACCAAGCTCCCACCTAAGTTGGCGCACCGCTTCAATGTAAGGTAGCGATTCAATGTCGCCTACTGTTCCACCAATTTCGGTTATCACCACATCGAGCTTATGCTTCGTTCCAAGGAGTTTTATTCTTCGCTTTATCTCATCGGTAATATGGGGAATAACCTGGACGGTTTTACCCAGGTAATCGCCGTGCCTCTCCTTGCTTATAACAGTTTGGTAAATTTTACCGGTTGTAACGTTGTTCATCTGGGATGTTGGGAGGTTTAAAAACCTCTCGTAGTGTCCCAGGTCAAGGTCTGTTTCTGCCCCGTCCTCGGTTACGTAGCACTCGCCATGCTCGTATGGGTTTAGAGTTCCCGGATCTACGTTGATGTATGGATCGAGTTTTTGAATGGTTACCGAGAAACCTCTGCTTTGTAGCAACTTCCCAAGTGAAGCTGATATTATCCCCTTTCCCAGCGATGAGGCAACTCCGCCGGTAACAAAAACATACTTGGTGTTGTGTGGCATGGCTTGAACTTGTTTTAATCTAGCTTAACAGAAAAATTCAAGGATAAAGGATAAAAAATAAAATAAACTTGTCCGCCTCCGGGCGGAACTTGTCCGCCTACTGGCGGATTCAAAATTTCATTTTCAAACTTTTTACCTTTAACCAAAACTGCTTCTACAGTTCACAGCTAATAACTGTTTTGCATGGTTGAAATGCACCGCTTTTGCTACTTACTGTCCATAGAGTCGATCATCTTGATTTTTTGTTCCAAAATCCGAATTTCCTCCTTAGCTTTTTCAATTTTACGTTCAACCTCCTTAATCATTGCCTCGGCATTTTTTGAACGGGTAAAGAACCCGATGTTGTTTTCCCATAGAGCAATGTCACCCTCCAGCTGGCGCAGGCGGTTGAAGAACTTATCGCGCTCCTGCCGGAGCTTATTTTCCTGTCTGGGGTTTCCTGTTGCGCTTTCTAGCTTGGTTTTAAAGTTGAACATGTTGCGCTTTTCCTCGCCAATATTAAGCGTTTCGAAGTGCTTGTTGATAGCCTCGCGGTATCGTTTCTGAATGTCCTCCTTATTTTTTATTGGCACAAAGCCAACCTCGGCCCAGCGGCGCTGAAATTCCTTTAAGGCCAGCAGGTCGGCTTCCGGATTGTCGGTTAGCTGGTAAGCGGCAATTTCGGCAATAAGCATCTCCTTATCCTTCAGGTTCTTATCATAGCTGTTATCAACCTGGGAGAAGTGGCTGGACTTTTGGGTGAAAAAGTAGTCGCAAGCTGCACGGAAGCGTTTCCAAATCTCATCCGAATTTTTACGTGGAACGGGTCCAATCTCCTTCCAGCGCTTTTGCAGGTTGATAAAGTCCTCGGTGGTTTTTTTCCACTCCGTGCTATCCTTCAGGCTTTCGGCCTGTATGCAAAGTTCGGTTTTAAGCTGCAGGTTATTTAGCTGATCCTCTTTGGTTTCGCTGTAAAAATCGCGCTTATTATTAAAAAAAGTGTCGCATGCCGCCCTGAACCTTTCGTAAACCTTGTTGTTGTCCTTTTTAGGCGCAAAGCCGATGGTCTTCCAAACCTTTTGCAGCTCCACCATCTCCTTCGAGCGCTGGTTCCACTCCTTGTTGGTTTTGATAACCAGCGAGGCAAGTTCTTCAGCCTTTTCGCAAAGGGCAGCTTTGGCGTCAAGGTTTCTTTTTTGCTCATCCCTGAGCGATTCGAAGTACTCCTGATGCTTCTTGTTAATTTTAGCGGTTGCCTCCTTAAACCTTTCCCAAATCTCGTTCTGATTTTCATGTGGAACCGGGCCAACTTCCCGCCACTGGGTATGGTACTTTTGCAGCTTTTTGAAAGCTGCTACAACCGAGGGTTCGAGCAGGAGCTCCTCGGCTTTTTCGCAAAGCTTAATCTTCTCCTCGAGGTTCTTTTTTAGGTCAAGGTCGCGTAGCTCCTTGTTTATTTTTATGTAGTCGTAGAAGTTTTGCACATGATGGTGGTAATTTTCCCACAGATCGTTCAGGTTTGCTTGCGGAACGGGCCCAACTTCCCGGAACTTTTGCTGAAGATTTCTAAACTCCTGAAAGGTAACGTTAACCGCTTCGGAGCTGTTCACTAAATCCTTTATTTGCTCAATAATTTGCATCTTAAGCTCAAGGTTCTGTTTCTTCTGAACCTCCAGCTCGCCGTTGTATTGTGCCCGCTTTTCGCGGTATAGCTTGAGCAGTTCTTTTATTTGAATTTCCGCATCATCTTCCGGTGGTGTAAAACCCGCCACATCACCGCCGGCTTCAACAAACTCGCGTCGTAAACGCTCAACCTCCAGCTTATGCTTACGGTAGAATATGCTCTTTATGCTTTCAACCTCAGCCTTGATTTTTTGGATGGGCTTTTCGTTTATGAGTTTTTTGAGGGTCTGAACCATCTCATCCTTTGTGAGGCTCGAAAAATCTACACTGTCAATTTTAATTTCCTCACTTTCCTCATCAACCTCTTCATCACCATCTTCGATATCTTCTACCTCTTCCAGCTCCTCGCTTTCGGCGGGTAGTTCAATCTCATTAACGGGGATGTTGGTTGCTTCAGCAGACTCCCCTTCGGATTTTACGGTTGTACTTGCATCGAAATGGATACCCTGGGGATCATCCCCCAGCTGATTGGAAATCTCGATACGCTCTAGCGCAACAGGCTCGTTTTCCTGCTCGGCTAAACTGGAAGAATCCATCGTACCCTCGCTATTTGCAAGGTTTTGATCCTTAGGATCAGTAAGATCGTTGGTGCTCATGGTAATCTCGTTATTATTTTCTAAAGACATACAAACGTATGGCTGGGTTTAACGTGATTTGCGAAAATATGCAATTCATCCCATCCTCAAATTATTTTCGTCAAAAGTATTGATTTTTGAGGATTACCCAAAATTGGTATAAAATTACAGGTTGACTTTTATGCAAAATGCTTCCCAATGCAGTAGGGAAAGTAGGAACAAAAAAACCTAATGGAGAAAACGCCATTAGGTTTATGTGTTGCTATTTGTATCAACTTGCGGTTAGCTGATGCTTATGGTTCTGGGTTTTTGGGGTTTTGCCTCTTCCTTTTTGGCGATGACGATGGTCAGGATGCCATCACGGTAGGTGGCTTCAATTTTATTTGCATCAATCATTTCGCCTAGCGTAAAATGGCGTTCAAATGAACCATTGGCAAACTCACGACGCAAGTACGATTCTCCTTCAACATTGTTTTTCCCCTCATTCACGCTAAGGGTAAGCACGTCGTTAGCGTCAACCTGGATATTGAACTGTTCCTTTTTATAGCCTGGTGCAGCAACCTCAATACGGAACCTCTCGGGTTCCTCGAAAATATTCACTGCCGGATAGCTGGCGCTCACTTCTGCCAAGTTCATGGCCGTATCTCTAAGGGCGTCGAATATGCTTTCAACTACCGATGTTCCACTTGGCCTCCCAGAGGTTAATGGACTGTTAAAAGTTACCAGTGTCATAGCTTTTCTGTTTTATTGTGTTGATTTAACGTTTCTTAATCTACTTCCAACTTTATGCCAAACGAAGCAATCGGCCATATTGACGTATAATGAAGTCCGAATATGTCATAATGGCGTTTTGCGCGTCATGGTGTGGTTTTGCTGATGGTTAGCTTACTGTTGAGAAACAGAGAACAGTTTTACTACCGGATTTGGAATGCCGTGGTAAGGCTACAACGTGCCTTGCCCTGGGGTAGCATTACACGGTAAAAAACCGTAAATTTGCGATTGTAAAAAGGCAGCCATGCGAATAGATATAATTACCGTTTTGCCCGAACTTCTCGAAAGTCCTTTAGGGCATTCGATAATAAGAAGGGCGCAGAAAAAGGGGTTGGTGGAGATATACCTTCACCAGCTGAGGGACTACACCACCGATAAGCATCGAACTACCGATGATTACGCCTTTGGACCCGATGCAGGGATGGTGCTGAAGGTGGAGCCAATATTTAAGGTTATTGAGAAGCTAAAGGGAGAACGTACCTACGATGAGGTTATCTACACATCGCCCGATGGCGAACCCTATACGCAGGGACTAGCCAACCAGCTAAGCACCATGCAGAACATAATTCTACTTTGTGGGCACTATAAGGGAGTTGACCACCGCGTTAGGGAGCATTTGGTTACGCGGGAAATTTCAATTGGCGACTACGTGCTTTCGGGAGGTGAGCTGGCTGCTGCGGTTATTGTAGATAGCGTGGTGAGGCTTGTGCCAGGTGTGCTAACCGACGAAACCTCTGCTTTAACCGATTCGTTTCAGGATGGGCTGCTTGCACCTCCGGTTTACACCCGGCCTGCCGAATTTAACGGTTGGAAAGTGCCCGAAATTCTTATTTCCGGAAACTTTAAGGAGATTGAAAAGTGGCAGCTGGAACAATCCATCGAGCGAACCCGTAGGCTTCGTCCAAACTTACTTGGTGAGTGAATATTGTTTTAGTCGTTTTAGCTACCTAAGAATTTTCCTAACAAAAGCCACCGTAAAGTACGACATCATAAAAACCCCCATAAACCCTTCGGTGCCGGCGATAATTCGTGCAAATCCATCGGGAGCAAAATCGCCATAGCCAATGGTGAAGAAAGTAACAACGCTGAAGTAGAAACCTTTTGCAACCAACCCAAGGTGGGCACCCGAAGGACCTGTTGCCTCAACAATTCCTATGTTCATGAGCATTATCAGCGCATAGGATAGGCTGTAAAGCGAATATACAACCAGAATGCTTACGATAACCCGCTGAGGAGCAGTGGCATATAGCCCCATGTAATCGAATATTAACTTTTTTGCGGCATACTCAACATAACCAGCAATTTTATGAAGAAAGCCCTTGCTTTTGAGCCTTCGGAGCCTTGCCTTAGCTTCGCATCGTTTAAACTCAACGTACGACCTGTCTTCCTCCTTATACCTGCCAAGATCGTTAAAGTTTTCTTTAAGAATTCTAAACTGTTCAGCTTTGTCGGTACAGGTGGTATCGGTTTGGTTGTATATCAGCTGTTTAAGGTTGCAGGCCTCGTCGTCAATGTAGAGTTTTCCCAGCAGCTTGACCCCGGAAATGTTCAGCATGTCAATCATTGGTTTGCTGCCGTGGGTGTAGAACTCTGCAATGTCTCTGATTGTACAACCAGGAAGGCTGATTGAAGCACATTTTTCCACATGAAGGTTGAGCATGGAGTTAAACTGGCAATCCTCCATTAATAGGTTGTTTAACCTTGCGCCGTGAAAACTCAAGTTAGTGCTGAAAATTGTTCGTTCAAATACCAGATCGGAAGTATCACCCTGGAACAAATCAAATATCAGGTTACCGGTGCCAAAGGATGCCCGCTTGAAGGTTAGCTTTTCAGCTTTAACCTCAGCACCCTCAAAGTTCACCTCACCATCGCCAAATACAGACCGGTTGAACGATACCCTTCCGGTGCCAAAATCTACGGTGCGGAAATCAACCCTTCCGGGTCCGAATTCGGTACGCTCAAACGAAACATCACCCCTTCCGAAGTTGGCATAGTGAAAATCAACCTTACCGGTTCCAAACCGGGTCACCTTGAAGTTTATTTCGCTGCTGCCAAATTTAACGTTGATAAAGGATACATTTCCATTGCCAAAGTCGGTATTGGTGAAAAGGGTATCGTTGCTGTTAAAAACGCAATCCTGAAAGTCCTTCTCCCCCGGGCTAAAGGTGGTATTCTTAAACGACATATTGCTGCCATAAAACCTGCATTGGGTAAAGTTGAAATGCTCGGTTCGGATGTGGCAATCGGATAGGCTAAAGTTGCCATTTGAATGGGTTGACTGGTGAAAATCAACCAGAGGGGCAACCATATAGGAGTTGTTAAAGTTCACATCACCTCGAAAATCAACCAACGAAAAGTCAATGCTGATGCCTGATTCAAAAAATGCATTTTGGGCCGACAATCCCAAAAGGGGTATCAGGGAACTTTTATCCAGGCCTAGGTATCGCTTACATGCAGTAGCTGAAAAACTTTGAACCAAGCAGCAGTCAAGGTTGATGGTTTCACCCCTGCCAATACCTTCGTAAACATCCGCCAAATTAGGATATGCCAGGTTAAGCGTGGCTATCTCCCATAACCTGTCGTTAAGGAGCACTACACGCGCAGTTTTAGGGGTGGTGTAACCGTCGGAGCGGGTAAACTGTCGGTCGGTAATTTCTACCCGATACGATTCAAAACTATAGGACATTCAGGATGTTGTAGTTCATGTAAAAATATGAAAAATATCCAAATTTTGACAGGCTTTAGAATATTTTTTAAAAGGAAAATGATATTACTCCTTGGCCCTGTTATGCATTTGCCCTTTCTTATCTATACATCAATGTTCAGCGTGTAGGTTTTGAATAGCTATGTTGAGATGATCTTGCATAGGTTTTACTCTGAATCATCCATCAGAAATCCTGTTCCGCGCTCGCTTATTACCCTTGTAAAGTTAGCAATGGAGCGATTGTAGCCAGTTTCCACATCTTTTGGAAAGTAACAGGCTGGAAGTTGACCCTTTTTCCGGTGGTACATCAGGCAATCACAGCATACACCATGCCTGGTACAGGGGTATGTGCAGCGGCAACCTACCGAGTTGGATTCTTTCTTGCAATCCATCGTTTTTTAACTACAAATATAGGCTGAAAGGATTATCATCATTCAAAAACATCAGTATTTTTATGATGAAGGACTTGTGGATTAGGTTAGCTTTAAACTTAATCTTTACTTTGAAGTCGAAATAATGAAATGCTTTTTGCATCGTGTAATTCATGTTCAACCTAAAAACCTTATGCCATGAGAAAGTTGATTACCCCATTAATTTTATTGACAATGCTTATATTCAACCAGTGTAAAACCACAAGTAATGAGGTTAGCCAGGACGTTTCGCCTATCAGTGATAAAACCATAGGCAAAGTTACCACCGAGCTGGTAGCAAAGTATGGCGAAGCCCAAAAGTTTAGAATTGAGAGGGGCGTTGGCCAAACCGCATTACTTTGGCGTAGCTCCGACGGAAGTGAGGCCGATTTTGAGGAATTTTGCGGCAAGCAGTTCATTTCCAACCCCGAGGAGCTTGACCAGCTATTCAACAAGCTTTCATATGGATACGAGATGCTGTTTGGGCATTTCATACTACTTAGCAAGGAGCTGATGCGTCCGCTTCACCTTGATTGGGGGCCTGTTGCCCCTGTTGATGAGTTGTTTGGTTCCTATAATGCTGCCTCGCATGTTACCGATGATCTTTACGGGAACAAAATTGCCTTTATTACCACCCTTAACTTTCCATACTACAACCTGAAGGAAAAAGCTGAAATGGGCGAGAAGTGGTCGCGGAAGGAATGGGCTTACGCACGAATGGGCGACATGTTTACAAGTAGGGTTCCCGCCCAGCTGATACAGGACTTTTCCACCGCCAATACCAATGCCGATACCTACATCAGCAGCTACAATATCTACATGGGAAGTCTGGTAAACGATGAAGGCAAGAAGTTATTTCCCAATGATATGGCACTAATTACTCACTGGGGTTTGCGTGATGAGCTCAAATCGCAGTACTCCAACTTAGTCGATGGACTTGAGCACCAGCGGATAATTTACCAGGTGATGAAGCGAATTATTGACCAGTCAATTCCTTTACAGGTGATAAATAAAGGCGACTACCAGTGGAATCCCAACTCGAATACCCTACAAAGGAATGGTGAGGATATAGCGGTTGAACCCGAGCCAAACACCCGTTACCAGCATGTTATTAACCAGTTTAACACGCTTAGGGCTATTGATGCCTACACTCCTGCAATGCCCACTTACATACAGCGGAAGTTTGAAGGAGAGTATGAGCTACCGGTTGACGATGTGGAGAAGCTGTTTATAGAGCTTGTTTCGTCGCATGAGGTGCGGGAGGCTGGCAAGCTCATCAGCCAAAGGCTGGGAAGGAAGCTCGAACCCTTTGATATCTGGTACGATGGGTTTAAGGTACGGAGCGGCATTTCTGCCGAGAAGTTGGATGGACTTACAACCAAAAAGTATCCTACTGTTGAGGCATTTGACAAGGCCCTACCTGAAATTCTTACCTCGTTAGGCTTTCCAAAAGATAAGGCGCAGTTTATTGGCGACCATGTTCGGGTCGAAGCAGCAAGAGGATCAGGCCATGCATGGGGTGCCGAGATGAAGAAGGATGACGCTTTGCTTCGAACCCGTGTCCCTGCAACAGGCATGAACTACAAGGGATTTAACATTGCCATGCACGAGTTTGGACACACTGTGGAGCAAACCATTTCGCTCCACGATGTTGACTACTACACAATGCACGGTGTCCCCAACACTGCTTTCACCGAAGCCTTAGCCTTTGTTTTTCAGAACCGCGACCTGGCCGTTCTGGGAATATCGGAAACCAATCCCCAGAAGGAAAGCCTCGAAACCCTCGATAACCTTTGGTCGTGCTACGAAATAATGGGTGTTTCGCTGGTGGATATAAACCTTTGGAAGTGGCTCTACAACCATCCCGGTGCCTCCGCTCAAGAGGTAAAGGATGCCACCATCAACATTGCCAAGGATATTTGGAACAAGTACTATGCCGATGTGTTTGGCAGCACCGACGAGCCTATTTTGGCGGTTTACTCCCACATGATCGACAACCCACTTTACCTGTCGGCGTACCCAGTTGGACATTTAATTCACTTTCAGCTCGAAAAGCAGCTAAAAGGCAAGTCGTTTGCTAGCGAGATTGAGCGTATATACTCCCAGGGAAGACTTATTCCCCAGCTTTGGCTGAAGGATGCGGTTGGTGAAACCCTATCGGTTAAGCCAATTCTGGAGGCCTCCGCTGAAGCCTTAGGTAAGTTGAAGTAATCCGGCTAAGACCTGAAATTTTTTATACGACCTAACAGGCTTTCAATGCCTGTTAGGTCTTTTTGGTTACTACTACTGGCAAGATGCAAGTTCTTGCACACGCCGGTTAGGGAGGAGGTGCTAGCAAATGGCAGGGGTGTTGCGGGTGGCTGCAAATCTGGAAAAAGCCATAAGCAAGGGCAGCGTGCAGACGCACAGAAAACCGATAGAAGGCTGACAAGCGACTTGTTGTAAAAAATCCTCTCGGATTCAGGTTGTATTTTTTTCGAAACTATTGCAAATTGATTCCTAAATTCATCTCACAGATGTAATTAAAATTGTTGTCCGTTTTGCATTCCTTTCAACGAAGCACCGTCATTTTAGAATTACCGCCAACTATAAACTTGTTTAGGTGACGTCGGTCCTGCTGTAGATAGGCTAGTATAGCGTAGGCGTTTATGCTATCAACGGTAATGCATAGCTTGCCATCTTTAGATTTCCGTATGATTTTATCTTCATGTCAAAATTAACCTATTGCTTAATTCTTATCAATTTTTTATTGGTATGATTAATGTTTTTTATAAAAATAAGTAATAATTAACTGATTAGCAACGATATGGATTGTTGATAAATTTATGGTTCTGCCGCCTTTATAACCGTTTTGTCTTCTAACCTGTAATCTTTTTCATTTTGGCCATATTCAAAAATAATGTTGTAATACCGATTATCATTCTATATGATAAATTTATTAAACTTTTCTTTGAGAACTTTGTGGTTAAATAATATTAGAAACCACAAAGCACACAATGAT
>ERZ795059.1757-NODE-1757-length-23636-cov-7.453501_pt1 | contig 23636 bp, 38 predicted proteins | sample MGYA00375143_ERZ795059 | MGnify/ENA primary metagenome ERZ795059 (study PRJEB30188, sample SAMN05720168) | activated sludge metagenome | isolation source: Anaerobic digester | place: USA | collected 2015-01-07 ... | reverse complement strand
AAATATAACTTCTTTTGTTTCAATGTTTTTTACTGTGCTGCCATCATCTTCAAATATAAAAAAATGTTTTTTAGGTGGTATTAACAAAACATCATGAACACAGGTAACAGTTCTATTTCCATTACGAACACATTTATTACCAATTACATCAAACACGTTTTTATATTCAGGGTCTGTACGCCATAGATAAGACAGATTCGATGGATCATTCGCATCCACAAACAAAACCCATAAATCATCGTTTACATCGGGTATTGGTACAGCGTTTAGTTGTATGTCAATATGAAACATAATGATGTTTTTAATTATTTATTTGCGTTTTTAAAGTCTTTACACAACGTTAAATTTGATTTGATATAAAAATCTTCACGAGTCAGCTCAAATTCAGTATCGCCGCCCTTAAATTTACAAACCCAGACTTTACCATGTTTGTCTGCTATTATGTAAAACCTAACATATTTGTTGTTGAAAAATAACCCAACGAAAATAATATCATTTTTTAAGAATTTTACATTTACAAGTGCATTCCCGATTATTCCACTATGTTCAAATAAATCACCAGTTTCTGTTAAAATAAATTTTCTATCAATCCAATAAAGATTTTCTACTTCTGGTGGCACGTAAATTTGTACCGTACGGAAAAAAAAATCGTCGCGCGTTACTAAAAGCCCATCCTCACAAATAAAATATTGCTGGTAATCATTGATGATCATTTGTTCGGTTCTTCGACTATACGGCCCAATTCTATTACTGGTGTTGTGTTTGAAGCTTTCAGATTTCTTACCACCTATTACCCATTCATTGCTTTCATATAAAAATTTCCAATAGACTCCATCCGTGTCTTCCAAACAACACATTTTATTTAAAATACATGTTTATTTGCATTCTTATATAAACAATGGTTTCCATTGGATTTAAGATCTATAAATGGAATTTCAAAGAAACAAAGTTCCGCTTCATTACACAACCAAGTTTTGCCATCTGTAGTATTAGCAATAAATGCTTGTTTTGAAAAATTAGCAAACACATAAACATCTTCTAAATTATAAGGCTCTATTACAAAGACAGATTTAGACAAAACAAATCGATCGATTTTACCATCTTTTTTTAATATAAACATGTTTTCAAGACAGATAATAACATCAACAATCATATCAGTATCATAATGGAAATCATGTCTTTTTCCTGTCTTATCAAAAACACACAAACGATTATCACTCGTTATAAATATCGTTGCGGATGCTTGAAACGCAAATTTTATTACTGATTTGTCGAATATAACTTCTTTTGTTTCTCTATCTTTTATTGTTTTATCATCATCTTCAAATATAAAAAAACATCGTCTCCAATAATCAATCGGTTCAAGAACATCATAAACATAAGCAGTACTCTTTTCCACATAACCACTTGGAACACATTTATTACCAACAATTTCCCATTCGTTGTTTTCATTTTCAAATCTTTTCCATGTGAGCGCTGCTGCACGTGTTTTTTGTTGTTCCATAATCCATAAATTATCTTCAGTGTCGACTACTGGTGCCCGTGCGTAAAAGACAAGCATTAAAATAAACTTTTTTTTTATTTATTTGCGTTTTTATATGAACAACGATTTCCAAAAGGTTTAAGATCCAAAAACGGAATTTCAAACTTTTCAGCAATGTCTATTGATAACGTGAAACCATTCGGAGTATGACGAAAATACGCTTTCTTGCCTGGGGAAGTAAATATCATATTGTGTTGACTAATACAATAAGTTTTTTCGTTTGAAGTACTAAATATTATCGTCCCACTCTCACTATCATACGCAGCCCCATAAACATCCAAATCTACCCAACACTTACCAATCCAATTTCCGTGAATACTACAAAGATAAAAATCATTATTATCTGTCAACACGTAAAATTTATCATCTCCACTACAATCTTTTATTCCCATATCCTTGAAATCATCAAATACCTTAACAGAATATTGGTCTCGCCAATGTAAAACATTATCATTTGTCACAAATAATCCATAAAATAAATGCCATGAATAAAATTTTAATGTTTTATTGAAAACTATTGTCCCAGTTCCTTTTTCAATCAAAGTCGTATCATCATCTCTCAATTCGTACAACCAATTAAAAACCTCTATATGTAGTTTATGAACACATTTATTACCCACAAGTTCCCAGTCTCCATTATTTTCAAGTCTTTCCCACATGAGATGTCCCCCTCCTATAGTCCATACATTTCCATTTTTGTCGGGTATCTTTGTGGGTCGCATTCGCCATGTGAGCTCATTCATCAAAAAAAAAAAAAATAATGTTTAAAACACTTTTTTTTTATTGTCTTTTAAATGGGGTGCCAAAGTACAATTCCCAGCATTCATTTAAATGATCTTGTTTTATTTTTTCAATAGCTAATCTTCTTCTTTCTCTTCTTTCCATCTCTTTTTTAATTAAATCCCTTGTATACATTATTTTACTTGTTTGTGATAAATATTCAAATCTTGCATCACTTTCAATCGCTGTTTCACAAGGATAATTTCTCCATTCTTCATCATAAAATTTCATTCTTTCATTAGCAACTCTTTTATATAATGCATAATAATAATTCAATCTAGTATTTGATAGTTCTAATAGATCACTTTTCTTCTGTAGAATTGTTGTTCGTCTTGGCATGTTGCAAATGATACAACTACAACCGTCAGAACCTATATATACTTTCCGTTTATCCCATAATATAAAATCTTGCACCCATCGGAGTTTATATTTATTATATAATTATTATTTTTTTATTTTTATAAAAATATAATGCCTTTAGGTGCAAAAAGTACAACCTATTTATGGAAAGTACCTTGTATCAACAGTATAAATATGAACTAGAATGATACCGTGTTTATTATTCAACTATAATGGCTGGAGTAGCATGCAACGATTGTTCAAAAATATGTGCACCAAGTGATTTATTTAGATATGAAACAATGGCAATGGTACAATTTGATGGTTTTAAATTAGATGATGGTTTTACTTATTATCAAAAGGTTACAAGACATAGATGTATTGAATGTACAGAAGGATTAAATGATGTTCTCTTTTTAAGAATGATAGATAACCCAAATCCAATTACAATAAGAAGAGTTAAAAGAACAATAATTCCACCTAGAAATACAACACCAGAAGATGATGCAGAAGCAGTAGCTAAAATGATCGATACATTGAGTGATTATCAACCAAGTGAACCTCCAGCGATTATTAAAAAAACCACTACAAGTAAACGTAGTAATTATTCTAGTTCTTTATCAAACAATAAAAAATAATGTCCGAAAAATTTACAACACAACAATATATTGGTATTTCTTTAATAACTATTGGTTTATTTTTAATAAACAATTAGAACATATAATAAGTTCTTTATTACAAGTTTGTAAACACCAACTCGCATTACTATTACACACTTCACATTCCTCCCATGTTTGACCATATATATTCAATGGACACATTGAAATATCTTCTTCTAACATTGCGTGCCACGTGTCTTTAACATCCATATCGTTCATATAAATAAGAACTACTGTAGCTCAATATTTATATAGTATGGAAGAGCTTGATGATAAAAGGGAAGCACCAACTTATTTTGAATTAAAAAAAAATACAATATGTGAACAATGTGGAACTGAAGGAGATGCATGGAGAATTTATAATTCAGAGACACTTGGTATTGAGTTATGTTTATATTGTTTTAGAAGAAATTATTCTTAAATAAAAAAAATGTTTTTATTTTTAATCATCAATTACACACAATAAAACTTTTTTAGTTTTTTTTTTAGGTACAAATTCACCATCATTTTCAATATCAACACCAACAGATTTAGATCCTTTTTTAATTGGTTCCAATCCCAATTCTACAAGTTCTGCATCTGTATATTCATCATCTGATCGTTCCCCATCAATCTCGATTTCATACCATTTTTCACACCATTTTATTTCATTAGATCGTTCCATTATTTTATCATGTTCTTCCATCAATCTATCATGTTCTTCCATCATTTTATCATGTTTTTCCATTAATCTATCATGTTGTTCTGATAATTTATTCATTTCATCTTCTTGTAATTCTTGGAAATGTTCAATCATTTTTTCATGAAAAGCCATTTTGGATAAGTCACCTTCTTCATATGCTTTGAAATATCTTTGAATGTGTTTAGCTGTTATTTTTGGATAATCACAAGGACGCATGTTGTTGTTGCAGAGCTACTTGAATAATGAATACGTCAGGGTTTGAAAACATATTTATATTCAGCGTGACACATGTCAACTAAATATCTTTCCATATTTGGTATACCATACAGCACCCATTTCCTTTTATGTACTTGTATCATACTGCCGCTAGCTGCAAACTCCTTCTACATATATAGATAAAGATATTTATTGACAGCTTGTCACCATCATATAAATATGTACTGGAACCTCAACGTAATCATTATTTAACTACCATGATACCAATAGAGTTTGTTGCCTTGGAAACTGGAGACAATATGTTAGGAGATCCTGCACATTGGTGTTTTTATTGGAGTAAACAAATAAAACGTTTAGAATCAATGCTCGGTTATTATGCTAGACGATCAGATCCTTTTAATTTAACATCTTTGATATTACTGTACATATCATTTTGTAAAAGAAAACTAGAAGAAGAACTTCCATCAAACATTTATTTATCCAATAATGAATTCAGATATTTACAATCCTATTGTTCTCAATTGTTCTACAAAAATGGTGTACAAACTATTACTATTCCTTCTATTGGTAAAAAAAGACTTAGAAGAGAAGAAGAAGATATTGAACAAAACGATGATGCATTGTTTCATTTAAAAAAAATAAAAAAAGTTTATTAAGCAATTCTTGTAAATTTTATTTCTGTTGCATTTGCACTATAATTATTTTTAGCTGTTGCATCTACTCCAATTCTTGTACATAATATTCTGACTGTATTTGCTCCTGCAACTGTTGAAATAATTTGTGTACATGATCCATTATTAGATGTTGGTCCCATTAATAAATCTCTTTCTACTACACCATCAAATTCAATACTAAATGTTATTGTACTTGCACTTGCTGTTACCATTCCACGAAAATCAATTTCATATACATTATCGACTGGTAATGTGAATGTATCTGTACCATCATAAGTTATACCCGCATTATTATATACACCTGGATCAACAAAATCAATATAACTAGATGCTGCCGAATTAAAATTTTGTGGGTGTACTGCTGAATATAATGCAGATGGAGTTGATACTCCTAATGGAAATTCTTGCCAACCTAATTGATTTAAATTATCTGTACCAATAACTTGTCCTGCACCAGGTGAAAGATTAGCAATAGTTATTGTGCTGATTATATTAACATTATCTAATTCTGTTGATATAACTGAATTGAATTGATTAGCAACAGTTAATGTCTCTAATTGAATCAGTGTTGCATAATTGGCAAGATTACAAGTAGTATCAGTACATGCTAAAACAGGCGTGGTCATTTCTTTTTTTTTTAATTATTTTAAACTTAGATTTTACTATATTTGTAGATTCTAGATCCATTACTATAATTGGATACCTGTCACTTTTATGACGACTCGTCATGTAACATTCAAACATTAATATTTTTTTTTATATTTTTTTTGTGTTATATATATTATAAAAAACATATCGCCGTTGTTTAAATTCAAATAACTCTATTATAAAGTTTTCCATGTTTAGCTACAATACCAAAAAATGAGTGTTTAAGGGGGTCTAGGTCTAATTTTTTGACCTAGGTCTAAGGGTTTAGGGTTTTATGAGAGTGAAATTTCGTTGATTTCTAATAGACAAATCAGATAAATTTAAATGGCATCTCGTCCAGTTTTACAGTTAACGAATACTGATACTGCTGAATATAATGAAGATGTAATCATCAATGATATGGATATCACTGGTGCTATTTCTGTTGGTGGTGTAGTACCTACAGCTAATCAATATATAGGAACTGATTCATTAAACACATTTGGATGGCACAGTAGTATATTCTCCAACATGATACATGTATGTAAATTTGAGATTGCTAGTGGACAAAATTTAAATGCTGCTTTAAATGTTTATCCTACAGTTACTACCCCTGCAATTTATAACAATGCAAATATGAATATCACTTGGAGTGCAGTTGGACCAAGTAGTACATTTACTTTACCTGTGAATCAAGTTTTTTTAGTGGAAGCTCAATTTAAATTTGCTTCAACATCTGCATCATCTTTTTATATTTATGCAGAAACAGTACCATCTGCTAATTTGCCAGATGAATCAATTGTGGAACCAACAACTATAGAAACACATTTATCTTTCATAATGGATACAACAGGGGGTAATGATAATAGAATTAATTGGTACACTGATCGTATCAGTACTTATGCAACAGCTAAAACCACTGGAAACATTTGTTATATTCAATTTACAAGAATTCAATAAAATAACATTTTTATTCGCCCAAAAATAACTCTAAATAACCACCTAATTTGATTAAATCTTTTGCCGTGTCTTCTAATTTATCGGGTTCAATTAAAGCTTGTTCTATCACTGATCTCAATTTATCAAGTTTAATTAAATAATCTTCCAATTCTTTTTTGATTTCTGATGATACAGATTCTGCATTACCATAATTAAACCATTCCCTTAACCTATCAATAATCAAAGCACCTTTTTCTGATGATTTATATAATGTTGGTAATAACATTTGAACAAATTGCATCCTTTTTTCTGGATCAGCCAAAAATCTATCAACAACACACATCTTATAATATTCACCCAATAAAGTATATTTATTAATTATACCTACAGACCATTCACTAAAATTTTCAATTTTTCTGTCCAAGTGGCTTGACATCCCTTTTTTCTGTCTCTCTAGTTTTCTCTGGTATTAGAATTCCCCAATCATCTAATTGCATCATATATTCAAATCCTAATGCAGCTAATTGTTTTGGACTCTCTTTCCACATCTCTTTATCGCCCATAATAAACCGTTCTTCTAATTGAGTATCTACACAACCATAATATATTCTTTTATCCACTGGATTGAATCTATGAGCTTGATCAAAAAACATTACATGATGGGCTTTTAATATATCTGGTGATTCCATGAGAGCACAAAATTGTTTTTTATGAAAATAACTAGCAAATTTTTCATTCAATGCTTCCATGGTTCTTTTATCTGGAACTTGAAAACTACATGCTACATCAGTGTTTGCAGTACAAGCGGGAGCAATACCTCTTATATCTTGAAGAGCAACAATAATAGTGATATCATAATGTCTACCTTCATAAAACAATTTATTGAATATTTTTTTATATCTCAATTCATCAGACATACAATCATCTAATATAATAAGTAATTGCGAATTACCAACATCTTCTCCATTGGATCTTTTTTCTTTAAGACCTTTTTGATGATCAATTAATGCTCCTAATAAATCTTCATCTAATCCTTCTATAATATGATCGTGAGGTATGAATTTAGCATATTCCCCAGATGCTTTAGTTTCCGTGAATACAACAACCCATGGGAACCATTGTCTCATTCTTTGACAAATATTCCTAATTAAAACACTTTTACCTGATCTTCTTGGTCCATAACAAACAATAGTATAACCAGGTAGAAAAAAATTATAACCCATTTGATTAATAATAGCAGGTCCAAATCCTGTATCAATAGTTTTATATAATTTGATTTGAGTTGTTTCTTCTTCTATTGGTGGATCAGGTACACAATCTCCTGCAACATTAAACACATCATCAATTTGTATTAAATCTTTAAATTCATCATAACAAACACCATAGATATCATCTTGTTTTTTATTACCTCCACTAGCATAACTACTTGCAACACTTGCAACAACTTTATTTAAAGTTCTTTCACTATTATATCCAGTTCTAATTGGTAACATGATTAAAAAAAATAATTATTTGTTCTGAGTTTAGAAAAATGCCTACTATTATCTACCTTTTACTGTTTTTGATTATTATTTGGTCTTGGATAGTGATTCAATATGCCCCTGAAGGATCAGCATTAGTTTCTGATAAAGATACTATTTACATGATCAATGTATTAAGTTATTTTAAAATAAAATTCTAATACTTTACTAAAAACTAGAAAACTTTTTAATTTTTAATGAGTGAATGTCAAAACCAAAAAAACGAAGTACCACCGACAAAAGAGGAAAACATACCAAAAAAGATTTGGAAGAAAAAAAACAAAGACTTAAATTTGAATATGAAATGCGACAAAAATCAAAACCATCGTGTGATGAATGTGGAAGTAATGAAATTGGCAGCACTCATGAAGGAGATCGATTGGTATGTTACGAGTGTGGCTTTGTTTTGGATAATCATATTAATATTTCGAATGTTCCAACTGAATTCGTTTTGCAATTATCTAACAAGTATTTACATCGGAATTATTTTTCTGAGCGTATTAAACAGTTTCAAGGTTTGGACCCGCGTTTTACGAATATACAAGCGATACAAATCACTAAAGTCAATGAGTGGTTATGTGAAAAATATTCAGACTGGCCCAGATCAATCTATTCTTTTTCAAAAAAGCACTTTGGACAAATTTGCAGAATTTTAGATATTTTACAACCAAAGGGTAGATGGAAACAAAAAGTTGAAAAATGGTTACAAGGTCGTGATATCATATTTGGTCAAGATCCTGCTCATGTTCATGATGCTCATTCTGTTGCTTATGATTTACGCGTTCTTTTTGATCCTATTGCTCATGCTTTTGCTACTAAATTTAAATCATCAAAAACACACAATATACCTAAATTGGATCTTGTGATATTAATATTGATGTACAATATCAACAAAGAAACATTAGCACAATATGGATGGTATTTTATGAATGATGATATTTATTGGGAAACTGATGCTATCCTGAAAGATTACCATAGAATTAAAGATATTTTAGAGTGGTTGAATGAAAATTTCAATGATTTAGTTAATCCAAAACCAATACGAAGAGATGCTAAAGTGTGGTTAAAAAAGAGGAATTATAAAATACCTGAAATTAGAGAATTAAAAAATATTATAACATCAGATATTAAATCAAGTATATTATTAGACGCAAATCTATTTTTTGATTTTAAAATAAATCTAAACATTAATTAGTTAAAATTTCTATTTTTATAATGCAAAAAAGTGTTCATTTTGATGATGCTATTCGTAAAAATTTAGAGTATCAAAAAACTTATGGTACTTATAAAAATGCTGATAGTCCTAATTGGACTGGTTCAGAAGGTGATAGAGCTGCTTTAATGAGATCATCTTTTCCATCAGTTCAAGCAAATGATTGGCAACGAAGTCAAATTAAAAATATTCATTTATTAAATTATCTTAGTTCAGGTACAATGGGTCAATATACAAATCTTTCACAAATAACAACATTACAAGGTAATGATGATTTTGATGTTCAACCAAAATTAACTTCTGTGGCTCAAGAAACTGGATGGAATACATTAAAAGTATCACAACCTAGATCTATTATTGATGGTGACGCAAAAACATTAACTGGTATAGCAATTGTAGTTTCAACAATGGGACTATTGTTTTTTATGAAATAAAGTGATTTTTATTTAAGCAATTTTACGAATATTTATTCTACCAGCAGACCCAGCTGCAGGTACCATATTAGCACCACCTCCCGCATCTGCTCCTGACGAATTTACACTATTAATGCTGATAACTTGTCCAACACTAATACCTACAATCGCACTGCCAGATAAATGATGTCCTGTAAGTCCTTGAACACCTTCAGTAACAAGAATTGGTGTAGCGCCAACTAAAATAGCAGTTTCAATTTCTGAAGCCAATACACCAAGTTGAAATATATCATAACTAACTTCATAAATTCCTGCAGTATTTGCTCTAAAATCTCTACAACTATTTGCTACTGATCCTCCGATTAAAACGAAATCTGCATAATTTATTCCGTTAGGTGCATTTGTATCCCATTGAACATGAAGTCCAGCACCACTGTTCAATTCATTAGAAACATCAGTATTAATTGGGAAACTAATCATCCCACCACTTGAAGGGGTACTTCCAGTCATTCCAGAAATAACACATGTAGCATAACCAGTAAAATCAACAGTAATAGATCCACAAAGTGATGCTGCTGGAATTACATAAGTACTGGCAGGAGCAGCCGCGTTTGGTGAATAAATATTACCAGTTCCAAAATTTAATGTAATACTACCTGTTAAAGTTGATAAATGTGAAATTATAATTTGTCTTCCTGTATAATTATAAGTTGCTGAAGCATCTAATACTAATGGACCAGCAGGTAAAGCACCACTAATAACAACATCATTAGTATAAGGTAATACAATAGTTTCATTACCTCTTCCACTATAAACATCAACTGTTCTTGGAACTTGTTCTTGAAGAGGACGACCTTCTTGATCAACCTCTAAAAAATTTTTAATACCATAATTATTGGAAATTGCGTTTCTTGCAAAAGTACTTGTCATCTACACCGAGTAAAGTTTAAAATGATTTTTTTTAGAAAAAGTTTTATTAATATACTTGATTTAATTGCCTTCCCAACCACCAGCGACAAGATTACGATCAGGTTGCCCAACAGCACCTGTGACTGGTAGAATTTCCCTATTGACTTGAGGTAATGGTGTTGGCGTTCCCCAATAGTTAGCCCTACCATCTGCTGAATAATATTGAGGTTGATATGCATTACCTGCTGTGTTAATTGCTGCAAATGTATTAGTTGTATTACGTTCTTTACCTGCATGTGCACTAGTCAACCATTTAATCGGTGAAAACAAACCTGATTGATATCTTGCAGCGCCAGTTCCAGCTTGCATGCTGTTTCTCCATGCAATTGGATCTGCTACTGATACTGATACTGGATTCAACCTACCTGTTTCAACTGCCCATGCTAACTCTAAATCGTCCATACTAGTAATACCTGTTAGTTTTAATAATGCAACACGTTTTTGTAATTCAACTTGAGATTCAATTACCTCTTTTCTACGTTCAAAATATTCAGGTGCAATATTTTTAAATAAAGCTACTTGAGCTGGATCAGTCATATCAAATTTTTGTCCAATCCATGTATCAAATTCAGCTTTTTCCATTTGATCACGTTTTTGAAGTAACCATTGTACATCTTTGTCAGACAATGGTACCATCCAATTGTTGTTTTCCGCAGCTACTTGTGACTTGATTTCGATGGCTGTATCATATTCATTTGGTGCAAATGGAACAGCTGGAAAATCTGTTAAATGTTTACCTGCGTTAAGCGAAGCCGTAAAAGCTGCATCCCACGCATCCAAATCTACTTGATTAGCAACAGCACCGTTCACAACTTGTGGAGCAGGTCGTGGTCCCAGTCTATCAAAAGCAGCGGTAGTTGGTGTTGTCCACATATACTTGTTTAGATACCCTTGTTTTTGAGCTTTCTGCCCCCATCCAACTGATTGAGATGGGTTTGGTCCACCCGGAACTTTAATAATACCATTTGGAGATGGCATTTTACTTGAACTCGTGCCTTTAGCAGACATTTTTATAAAATATTACTATATGTATTTTTAGAAAATCATTGTTTATTTTTATTTAAAGAATCAAATTATCAGGATTACTATAAACTTGTACAATTTCTGAATTACCTGGTTGAAATTGAAAAAAATGTCTTAAAACACCATAAACACCAAGATCTTGAGCTAAATGTGTCATTGAATTTTTAAAATATGAATTATTTTTAACATCTGGATCACCAATATAATCTTTCATGGTTGTATACATTACATCCCTATATTGATAACCATTATCAACACGTTCTAATAAAGTTTGTCCTACTGGCATTTTATTCTGTCTTCCATTAGAATAATAAAAATAATATATTACTCCACCACCCAATATAATCCACAATATCATTTTCTATTTTTTCATTATTATAAACAAAAAATAGAAAAATGAATTTTATTAATGAAAATGAAATTGATGAACAAATATATCAATTAGAGAAAACTTATAATTATTTTGAATTAATGGAATTACAAGAAATTGATTCAGATTTAGATAAATTAAAACGTGATGCAAATTCATTTAATTCTTTAGCTCAAAGACTTTTATTTGATTTTTCATCTGTTGTAATTATTTATTTTGCAACATTTTTTATTGGTGATTTAATTAATGGTTTTTTTACTGGTAGATGGACTAAATTATCAAGATCAATTTGGGGTCCAACAGCTTATTTAGATGATGCTGCTGTAATTAAATGGTTAGTTGGTAAAATTGGTATTGATCCAAATGCTTCTTGTGAAGAACAATATGAAGAAAGATTAAATAATTGTCATAAAATTGGTTTAGTTGGCCCATTTGTTAATTCATGCAAAGATGAAGCTGAAATGGAATATAATCGATGTGTCAAACAACAAGAGAATGGTTTTGATCAAGATGAAAGACAGTGTGAAAAAAATGCAAATGAAAGATATAATAATTGTATGAGAATACAAGGTGGTAATTTAGCAGGTGCAGCAGTTTGTGCTCTTACATACGAAACAAATTTATCAACATGTGAATCAGGTGGTACTGTTGATTCACCTTATAATCCAAATCCACAATTAAGACAATGTCAAAATCAAGCACAAGATAATTTTGATTCGTGTATGATTGAAAATCAAAATGATTCTATTGGTCAATATGAATGTCAAGTTTTTTATGATAATGATATGGAAGATTGTGATATACATTATGGTACTCCAACTACAGCCAATAGTTCTAGATTAACACCTAAAAAAACATCCAATAAAAAGTCCCGCAAAAAGGGTTTATATTAAAATTATTTTATTTTTTTCTTTTTTAAAAAATAATAAGCCTTAATGTGCAAAAAGTACAACCCAAATATAGTAATAACTTAAAGAACATTGAATACATCAGGATTAATATCACGTAATGGTTGAGCTTCCATTGGAACATATTCAACATCATATCTTAAATATAGATAATTAATAGCAAGAGGGGTTTTGTTACGTTTAAGAATACGTACTTTAATTGGAATATTTTTATCACATTTAATACGACTTGTAGTTTGCATAAAAGTTAAAGGAGAACCTTCATATTTATGATGTAATTCAGTACCTGCAGCATTAATAGAAGGAGAAATAGGAATAGGAGGAGTATTACCATTGAATAAATTAATTGAATAATTGGGAGTATCAATAAAAACAATACCAGTATCAGAACCAACATCAATAGCATTAATACCAACTTTAATTTCTTTTAAATAAACATTTTTTAGATAAGCACTTGTAGCAGGTAAATAAAAAGTTAAAAAATCAGTTAAAGTAGTAGGAGTAGTTTCAAGATAAGTTGTTTGTTCTAACATTACAAATGATGATAATAAAAGAAATAGAATAATTTTTTTTTTTTTATTTAACACAAGCAACACAACAAATTTGATCATCAAGTAAACTTTTATAAAAATTACCAGATTTACTACCACATTTTTGACAAGTATGAAATTGGTTTTGTTTTTTAATTCTTTTTTCTTCTAAATAACAATCACAACAAACATGAGAAGTTGGAAATTTAAGAAGTACATTACAATCAGTTACATCACGACAAATAACACAAAGTTGTTCAAGATTTGGTACAATAGAATTTATTGGTAAATCAACTAAACGAAAAGACATTTAATATGCGGTTGGAGTAATACCACCAAAATCATAGTTTGCTTTTAAAGCAAAAGGTTGCCATAGAAACTCTCGATACCAAGTTGGTTTTTCGGGTCTTGAAATATTTAATGTTTTTGTAGGAACAGAAAGATATAAATCATACATTGAAGTTGGGGCATGTTTTGATTCAGAAAATAATTCAGTTGGTAATGGCATATCAGTATAACCTTGAGGTAATGTAAATTGTTCATTTTTTTCAGCCCAACCAGAAACATGAGCAGTTGTTGGGTTTAATTGAAATCCTTCAATTTCAATTGTTTTTGTTTTAATGGTACTTGGGAATGATTGATAAATACCACGAATACTAGAAAGTGGCCAACGTAAAAAATCCAACATATAAATAGATTTTTATTTTTCTAGAGTAGTATTAGAAAAAAGATGCTACGACTATCAAGAGTGTTTAATAGACATATTAAAAGTAAACAAGAATGGGATGATTTTAGATGGGAATGTTTTACATCAGGAATGTTATCAGGTAGTGATTATCCAATGATGTGGGGACATGGATATGAAACATTGAATATATATGTTAATAGATTCATAAACAATGAAAAAAAGACTGGTATGGATCAAAAAGCATTAGATTGGGGAACAGAAAATGAAAAAAAAGTTGTAGATTTTTTATTGGAAAATTTTTATACTATAGATTACAGTTTTGAATTGGATACAGAAATATGGAGTTCGCGAGATGGATATAAAGCAGTAATAACACCAGATGGGATAATAAGAAATGCAAGTGGGAAATGTAGTATAGTTGAAATAAAATGTCCTTACTTTTGGAAATTAGGAGAAAAACCAAATAAGTTAGAACACACAGTATCCAAATTCCAATTAAAATATCCCTTTGGATCAGAAAAGTATTTTCTACAAGCAGCATTTTATAGTACTATTAAAAATTTGGATTCCTTTGTTGTGTTGGTTCACTGGAGAGAAGATGATAATGATCATATCACAGGAGTATTTGAATATAAAAACACTGTATCCCTAAAAAGCGTAATAATGGACGGATTTAGAGAATTTACAGAAATTATTACATCTGTAAAAGAAAGTGGTACAAAAAAAAGATATATTGTAAAGAAAGCCAAAAAAGATAAAATTACACGATTAATGTGTGATTGTTTGGTTTATTTGGATTATATGAAAAGTGAAAATAGTAAAGCACCAGAAATAGGCCAAATCCACCAAGGCAATAATGTTGAATTTTTACCACTTGAAAAAAAATAAAAATCTTTACTTGAACCACTTTTATCATAACTAACACTTGGTTTAATTATCATTTGACCAGCAAAACCCAAAGCACCACCAAAAATTAATCTTGCCCAAGGAGAATTTAATCCCAAAAAATCCATTGTTTTAAAAAATGCAGCACTCATAATTGTATTAAACTTTTTTTTTTATTGAAGTTTAGAATATTCAGACATTTCTTGTATTTGTTCAAGAGCGTGTACACTATTACGTTTGAGAATACCTTTTCTTTCATGTCCAGTGAAATTAACATTGAAATGTTGATTTCCTACAGCTTGGAAAGCTTCACCACCAACACCCCATGGATTGCCATAATACATTATATTTGGTTCTAAATAGGATCTACCATCTTTTGGAGCACCTCCAGAATGACCATATTGATCTCTATTTACCCACATTTTATTTTCGGGTGGTGTAGCAGCAGATGGTCTATCATAAGTTACATTGGGTACATCGCTCCATGCAGCCCCATAAGCTTCTTTATTTGGTAATTGTGGCAAACGAGGTTTTCTACTATAATCAGGTCTAAGAATTTTCATATTATTAAAAATACCACCTTTTGAATACAATTCACCAAGTATATTATTTTTTTGTAATATATAAGCAGTTGATTTCATTGCATTAATCAATGGATCAATTGAAAAATTTGGAAAAATCATTTTAGTTTCTTCAGAACGAATACCATTACTTGAACGATTTGCACCTCTTAAAAATCCTGAATGAAAAGCTTCACGAATTTCATTAGTTATCATACCACTATCAGATTCAGTACTCGAATAAGGTTTAGCTAACCAATAACCAATCAAAACGGTTGCAGCAGCCAGTAACAACATAAATAGTTTCTTTTGTTTTTACTTTTAGCAATAGAATTTCTCAGTCATGAACGAAGAAGTGTTAGAAAGAGTTGCACAAAAAGAAGCTACAAAAAAAAGGAAATTATTAAATAAAGAAAATGATCCACCAGCAAAAAGAAAACCACCAATTAAAATACCATCAAGAGAAATACCATTTGATAAACACAATTTACCAAGATTGAAAGAATTAATGGGTGTATCACCATTTTATCATCCACCAACAGGGAAAAAAGGAATTTTTTGTTCCATTGGAATGGAACCTCAATTTTTTTTTACATTCCCATTGATTTATGAAGGAAAACCACCAAAAAAATACAATATATCTGGATGTAAATATTTAGCTGGATTATCACAACCAGCTTATGTTTTCAGTGTACTTACAAAACTGTTTCATGAAATTCACGGATCAGATCCTGAATTACATATTATGGATTGGGAATTATGGAAAATTAATCAAGCATTTTATGGTAAAGGTAAAAGTCAAGGAGTTGTATGGAATCATTTACTTTCACAAGCATTATGTACAAGACCACTTGGAGGATATAAAAATCCTGCAATGATTAGAGTAACTAGTTGGTTGAATATAAGAAATAGATTGGCTTGTAGTGTACCTATTTCTGAATGTTTTAATGATGGTCAATCATTCACAATGGATGATTTAAAATCAATGGATAAAGCTATAAGAAAACAAGAAAAAATAATATTAAAAAGAGATTTACAATCACTTGATAGTGATGTAAAACATGCATTTGATGTAGAAGATCTTGATAGTTCTTCAGATGATAACGAATAAATTTTATTTTTCTTTCTTTTCTTCTACATTTGTTGATTTAAAATATTTATAATATACAGTAAAACCAATAATTAAAACTCCAATGGATATACCAGTTAATTGACCCAAGAGCCATAAATAACTTTCATCTTTTTTGATTGGTTTATTGATCATTATACTCTCCAAAACTTCAGGATCAACCATAGCTTCTCTTGGCATTTTTTCACGCTCTGATCCCTTTTCTAATTTAACCTTTACAGATTTTTTAGATTTATTGTTTGACATTATACTATAAAAAATGTCACAATTAGAAATGCAACAAGGTAACCAGCATATAGCAAATGCTATGGTGAAATATGATCAAGGCGAAAGTGTTTTGGATAAAGAAAGACAAGAAAAAAAGATTACCATGTCAAAATCGTTTTTTGATGAAGAATATGCAAAATATTTAACTAGAGTGATTGAAAATATTCGATCAGAGATAGAGGCCATTGATGATAACAATGATAGAAAACGGTTTGATTTGATGATGCAAGAAAAATTTTATAGAAAACAATTATTGAGAAACGATATTCAAAATATAAGACAAGATATTCAAAAAAGATGGGAAACTGATTTCATTAGATGGTTATCGGGTCGTTCAGAACAAAATGTTGTACCAACAACACCATGGGGGAATAAATCATTATTACATATACCTGGAGTGAAAGAATTCATTAGTAAACCTTTGACGTTACGTGCAAATGTTTTAAAAGAATTAACAACATTAAAAATGGCAACTCCATCAAATTTAAATGAAGCATTCATATATTATAAATATTTAGTTATGAAAGAAGGTTTAACTGATGATGGATTAGTTAAAGATTTCCCAGAATATGGTTATTGGGATTTACCACCAGCAATACAAAATAAATACATCAATCAAGGAAAATATGGTATACCTATAACAGAAGAAGTCCAGCAAGATGTACTTGATGATGAAGGTAATCCAATACTCGATGAAGAAGGCAACCCTATAAAGCAAATGGTGTTTCAAAAAACCACTGCACCAGTAAAAGATTTATCTCAATATTATCCTGATGGAAAAACACCAACAAATGTTGTTCCTGGTAATACAGCAGTACCACCATGGTGGGATAAAAATTATGAAACAGCTAGAAAAATTTGGGATGATAATGTACATACAAAAAATCCTGATTGGCCTTTAGACTTTTTAGCATGGCATTTTGATAAACTTTGGAATAAAACTTATGTAAAAAGTCTTGAAAAAAGATTAGCATATGAAAATTATACTCATGGACATCAACCTTTTTCAAGGGAAGGTATTAATCAACAAACCCCAATTGATGAATATGGTTTACAGTCACCCGAAGGAGAAGATGGCTCGGGGACAGAAGAAGAATTTTATGATATCGACGAAGAAGATGTGCCAGTGATAAACAAAACAACAGATGCCGAAAGGTTCACAATCGACCGTTTTAAAGAGTTTTACGAATATATCCAAAACCAAAACTACCTTTCTGGTACAGCGACCATGTATCAAGATTCGATGAAAGAACTTGTGAATATGATTCGACACGTTAATTTTGATGAGTCGGCTATTGCGCAGGTCTATAGTATGTGGTTAAATTTCGGTGACGAGTATAAAGACTCTACAAAAATACCTATGCCAGAAGAAATTGTAAACTATTTTCATGATAAGAACCCAGACGAAATCATTGCTATCACTGGTCATTTTCTGGAAGTCTTTACAGACAATTTGTTTTTTGACATAACAGAATATGTAGATGAGGGTAGACTTGAGAAGGCATATGAGTTATTGCCACAATTACGACTCACCCAAATGAATGAAAAATTCGTGAAAGGCGCGATTAACCAACTGTTTGATTCCGTTACGAAAAAAAAAAATGAAATACGAAAACCACTACCAATAATAAATCCAAACGCACAATTTAATTATCAACCACAACAAGATAAAGAATCAGAGAACCTAAGGGAGAAAAAGACTCAATATGATGAGTTGTTAAAAAAGTATACTGATATTAAATCGCAGCATGAAAAAATTACAAAAGAATTGAATGAGGTTACTCAGGAAAAAAATCAACTTCAGGAGCGAAATACAGAAGAAACCGCGCAATTGGCAAACTACCAGGAAAAATACAACAAACTCGTAGATAAGTATACCGCGTTATCAAACGAGCAAACCAAACTGGATGAAGAACTAAAAACCCGACAAAGAGAGTTAAATGTAGCTCATGATCTGATAACCCAACTAGAAGGATCAGTACAAAGAAATAGACAAAGAGTACAAAAGGTATTTGAGGGAGCACGAAAATATGGATTACCCCAAAACATACAAGACGTAGATTATGATATTTCAAATTTTTATGATGAAAAAATTAAAGTACTAAAAACACAAATAAATTTGACACAAACTGAATACAAAAATGCATCAGAAAAATTAAAAAAACTCGAAGCACTGAATGTGATGTCAAAGGAAAATGAAAAAGAACTTGCTAATTTAAAACAACAAATGACTCAAAAAGAAACATTAAATACAAAGTTGTCAAATGATATAAAACTTTTGCAATCAGATAAACAAAAATTACTAAAAGAAGTTGCAGCATTCCAAGAAAATGAAAACAAACAAATAGAAGTATATAAAGAAAAAAATTTACAATTAGCAAAACAAAATATGATTAATCAATTAAATATTAATATGGGCTTACTGAAAAATTATTTCATTGGCAGAGACGATATTGGAAGCAACATCAAATCTTTTATTATAAGTAAAATGGACGAATGGATACACGAAATACAAAAAAACATAGAAAAACAAAAAGATGAAAATGCTGTTGCGATTTCAGGTGATATCACAACGCAATTTGCTAGAAAATTAAGGGAAGTATTCGACCTTGTTGCAAAGGATTTTCGTAACATACCTGTACAACAACTTGCCATTGATTTACCAGGATTCACGAATATCGAAGTCGAGAGCTTCATTTCTCAAATTCAAAATAAACAAGAGTTAAAAGCTATAGAAGCGGCTGATTACGGAAAGCTAGCAACAGAATTTAATTATTATAAAGAAGAAAAGAGAGCAGAGATCGCTACTCTAGAACGACAAATTGAGGTAATAGAAAATAAATCAAGGCAATCTCTGACACAAATAAAGGAAGTATTCAAAAATATAAAATTTAAAGATAGGGATACGGCACATGATATGGCAACAAAAATTAAAGAAAAGCTTGAAAAAGATCGTAATAAGGAAATAGAACAAAAACAACGTGAAATGGAAAAGCTACAAATAGAGCTTGAGGAAAATAAAAAAAAAACAGAATACTATTCAAATCTTTCATCAACATCAAGTTTACAAATCCGTAATACTTACACTTTAATGGAAGAGTATTTTGAATCACAAGAACAAATATCTCAAGAATATAAAAACATATTGCTGGAATTAGTTAAAATGAAACAACCGATAGATACTATATTCATAGCATACACTAAAGCACAAGGTAAGGCTTACAGTAAAGAAGTTAAAAATGCTTTTGAAACTGTAAAAAAAACGCCTTCAAAGGGGAATGTAGCAAATTTTTTTACAGCAATAGACAGTACCCCTAGAATCGGAAAACAAAAAAAAAATATATTTGAAGAAACCCCGTTAAGAGCATCAAGATCCGAAACCAGAGAACAGATAAACACAAGGGGACAATCACCCTCTCTTATTATACACGACCCAGAAAAACAACAAGAAAAAATGGAAAAAATAAACGAAAGGTATGTAGTCAATGATGCGATAATTGGCGAAATAGTAGATAAATTCAAAATCGAAAAGGGTATTTTAGACAGTGTTTCAAATGATAGAAGGGGTGCCGATGCAATGTTTACTAAGGCATATGATAAACACAGTGCATTGATAAAGTTAGCAGGATATTTAATCCGCAATAATGCTTCCTTTAGACGCGTTTCAAGTGCTGATACTAAAGAAAGATCTCAGTACGCTGATACTTTTGATGCATTTCAATTAACTGAAGAAGATGTAATTAAAACTGCTCAGAGACTAAGTAAGGAGTCAAAGAATCTCACAAAAGAAGAAATGGAAAATAGACATAATATTCTAATGGGTATCAAAAATAAAAAACGTTTTGATTAAAAAATGTGTTTTAAATGTTATTTAACTCGTCGTCCACAAGAAACAATCGAAACAACAGATTATTATTTCAATAAACATGATAATGTACCAATTGGATTATCAAGCAATACATGGTTTTATACTAATCCAATGAATACACCTAGAGTCATAGAAATGGATTATGTATTAAGATTCCCTGATGTAAACAATAACACAAAATATAATAAACCTGCTGTAATGTTTTAAAATAATAAAAAACTTTTTATTTTGTTTATTTTAAAATAGGTTGACTACCACTATCACCATCATTATTATTATTATTATCGCTAGCACCATATAAATAACTATGGAAAGTTCTATAATTTGATGTTAAAGTTCCAACAGCATTTGGAGACATTTGCCAAATAATAGGTGCTACAATCATATCTGCATAACGTATATAAGTTTGTTCTCTTGGTTCAAATAAATTAATAAAATCCCTTGTTAATAAATATGACATTGTTAATTGTGTTAAAGCAATCAATGTACTAATAATTGGTGTATCAATTGTTATATATCCAAACATATAATCCAAAGTTGCTGAAACAAATGATGCTGAAAACCAATCGACTGAAATACGTTTAAAATCTCCTAAATAACTCATTTCTAATTTTCTATATTATTATTATCACATTTTAGAAAAATGACTATCATTAGTATTGTTGCTGTTATTACAAGTATTATAACTTTAATTAGTCTAACTTATTATGAAGCTAATCCACATGGTACATATAATCTGTTTTGGGATTTCGGAAGACATTATTATAATATATTTTATAAACCGATTGAATTCTAAATTATTAAATAAATAACTTTTAAAAAAAAAACTATGTCTGACGACGGTACAACTTCTTGTTCAAACTCATTTAATCTTATGAGTACCATTAAAGCTGGTGCAGTTATGGGTGGTACAATTTGGTTAGCTGATATGTTATTAAGACCAATGTTTGGTGTTTCAGGGGCACAAGAATTTTTTTTATTTTTAGTTGAAGGTGCTGCTGCTATTCTCGTTTATAATAGCTTGAAATCTCAAACTGGTGCAGCCGCTCCACAATCTCGTATGATCATTGATAGTTTATTAGCTGGTTTTATAATTTATTTAGGTAATGATATCTTTAGACCTCTCGTTTCAGGTAATGAAATATTTAAATTCTTTTTAGATGGTTTGTTTGTTTATTGGGCAATACAATTTGTTAACTTTTAAATAGCTTAAAAAAAATAAAATTTTTTATTATTTCAATTAACCATGCAATCAACAAACGTGTCTCGTGCGTGCCATAAAATTTATAAGAAAAATGATGATGTAAGAGGGTTTGGGACTGAAGATAATTTCTTTAATCGTTTTTTTGGTGAATTTACTTTATGCTTCTTAAGTGATGAAGAATATGATGATGATGAAGAAGAAGGAAACGAATAGACATTTCCTTATTTGGGTTGTACTTTTTGCACATAGTGGGTCTATTATTTTTTAAAATAAAAACAAAAAAACTTTCATTATTAATAATTAAAAAAAAACGAACAACCATGGAAGCTGATCAAGTACATTTATTTAGATGTCATACATGTCTTAATGTATATCATATAGATTACATGTCACTATTGAATCTCTGTGATTCTTGTAGACACAAAAGCGCAAAAGGAGATTATATAGATGTAGACGTGAAATATGTCTCCAAGATGTATTGGCGATTGGTCGCAAGACCAATCGCAAAAGTAAAGAAAGGATAATAAAGTATTTTATTTTCTGCTTATATAAGCTGTTTTTTATTTATTTGTTTAACGATTGATTTGTTGATTTGCGAACAAATTCATTTAATGTAGCAACACCTAAATAATCATAATCATTTGGATTATTTAATAAATAATGATCAAATAAAGATAAAGGTAAATCAAATTGATTATCTTCATAATAAATACAATTAATATATTCATTTACAGAGAAATTTGCATGAAAACAACTTGAACAAATAATATGATTTTCTTTATGATCCGAAAGACTGATTATAGTCCAAGAATTATTACGATTACCAATAGTTGAACCACATCCTTCACAATATTGTAAACAAACAGAACCAGTCATAGAATTTTGTAATCCAATAAATTTATCAGTGGGAACGGAATAACAAATATCCGGTATCCTAGTATACATTTTATTTTTAAAGCTCTATTAATTAGATTTTTCGTTCAGTGGTGTGGATGAATCGAGAGGAGTGTAGAAAGGCTGGAACAGTGGTTTATAATTGTTGTGCTTGTTTTAGCAAATGTTCGTTTTGTGAAGATATTTATCGAAAGAGTAAATTATTGATTGTTGAGATAGAAGGGTATTTTGAAAACGCAGAATTATGTTTATATTGTTTATATAAAATGGAAGCTAAAAGACCAGAACTTTATAAACGTTTAAAAACAATAAAAAAGTTTAGTGGTTAAAAAAAGTATCATTTTTTTTTGTTGTTTCGAAATGCAAGCACACGACATTTACTTTGATGAATCGGGAGATAAAATAGTAATATTTAGATGGGAGCCTAAAACTGAAATATGTGATAATTGTAATGAACAAGTAGATATCTATAGTACATTCAAACTGAGAAGAGAATCTGGTGATTTTAAAAAAACAACAATGTGTCGCCCATGCCATACAGAATATGTTAAAACGTTATATTATGTTAATAAATATCATTTTAAAAATTATCAGTGGTGTTATAGATGTTGCAACGAATATTTGCTATAATGTTATCAGAGATTTATAGAAGAGGATATTTTTCAAAAAGAAAAAATGTATTATATTTAAATAATAACAATAAAAAAAAGTAAAGAAAGGATAATAAAGTATTTTA
>ERZ795059.1755-NODE-1755-length-23657-cov-7.768409_pt1 | contig 23657 bp, 13 predicted proteins | sample MGYA00375143_ERZ795059 | MGnify/ENA primary metagenome ERZ795059 (study PRJEB30188, sample SAMN05720168) | activated sludge metagenome | isolation source: Anaerobic digester | place: USA | collected 2015-01-07 ... | reverse complement strand
AAGCTTTTTATGACATTAACACATTGTCAAGTTCTGAAATAGGTCTACACATTTAATAAACTTAAAACAGGGCCAGGCACTAGCTGACATACTGCCACCTTCACCTTGTTTTCTCTAACAGGTGATCCAGTGGTGACCTGGTCTCGACCCAGTGTCATAGCAGTCGAATCCATACTTCTTCAGTCAGCTATACGGAAAGGCTAAAATGTGTTTGGCGTTGAAATAGATTTACACTTTTAGTAAAGCTAAAACAGGACTAGACAGAATGTAAAAGTTAGGAGTTAGAATTTAGAATGGCTTGTGCAACACATTAACAATTTCTAATCCATGATTACCACCAACGAACAACCATAAACGAATAACAATTAACCTTTATCCTTCCCCCATCCATCTTCAATACCTAATCCAAACAAAGCAAAATCATACTTTATCGGATCAACCGCATCAAGCTTTTTTAAATTGGATGTTAACTCTAATACCGTTTGCCAGTCCGTTTGCTTTCGCTTAATCAATTTGAGTTTGCGCGCAACCCGCTCTACGTGTAAATCACAAGGGCAAAGAAGTTGATCCGTTCTGATATTTTTCCACAAACCAAAGTCAACTCCATTATTATCATTTCTCACCATCCAACGCAAATACATATTCAGTCGCTTGCAAGTCGACTTTCTTTCAGGAGTTGCGATATGTTTTTGAGTTCGATGAGGAAAATCAGGCAAACTAAAAAAGAGAGTATTAAAATGAATCAATCCTTTTTCAACAGTAGCTTCTTCTTTCGGAACTACGAATGCTTCTTCAAGAGACTGATAATTTGAGTAAAACCATTTCAGAAATTCAACAAAGTAAAGTGTGTCGGTTGTATTGAAGGTACGGTGTTTAAAATCCAGCAATAATTTTAAATCTTTCTCAGAATGATGCAGAACAAATTGATGAGGATCATTGTCCATCCGCTGAAGCAAGTCTTTACATTTATTAATAATGGTAACACGTTGCCCCCACGCGAGTACCGCTGCAAACAAACCTGCAATTTCAATATCTTCTTTTTTCGAAAATGAATGTGGAATTTGAATCGGATCATTGACTATGAAACCGGGTTGATTGTATTGAGATACCTTCTCGTTCAGGAATACTTTTAGTTGATCGGGTTTCATCTTCAGGGCAAGTTAATCGTTAATCGTGGGTGTGGGACTTGAGTGTGATGGTAATCAAATTTTTGAGATAGGTAATCGTTCATTTGTGAACCTTCAGTGGAATCGCTTTTATAAAACTATAGACGGTTTTGTGCAACCTGGATTCGTTATTGTTAAACACGTCCACAAAGAGGTTACTCCGCTGGAGTAAAATACACGAACAAAATAATTTTCTACAAATAGGTTGCTCCTCTGGAGCAGTAAGCAATAAACAATTAAAGATTTGTCAATCTATGTTAAACAATCAATCACTATAAAGTTTAAAAGCTATTTCCCTGCATGAACCTTTCAACAATGATAGACCGACTAATCCCACTTAAGAGCTGGCTAGACCATTAACGGATCACGATTAACGGATAACAGATAACGATTAACCCCAGCAACAAAAAAAGCCATCCCTCCCGGGACAGCTTTCTTTATTAATATCAACAAGTGACTAGATTTTCTTCTCCAGCGCTGTGATTTTTTCCTGAGCTTCTGTCTTACCTAAAGACAATGATTTCTTATAGAGTTCGATAGCTTCTTTGTAGGTTTCTTTCTTCTTGCGAGGCGCTAGTTGAGTGCGTTTTGCTGCTTCTTCAACGGCTTGTCCACGAGCAAAGTAAGCATCTGCTTCGCTCATCTTGCTTTGAATCATCATCTCCTGAACGCGTGCTTCGATTAAAGCAAGTTCCTGATTCTTTGTTTCAATTTCGGCTGACTTGTCAGACAATTCCGCTTCCTGCATACCTACTGTAGTAATCAGGTTTTGATTTTCACTGCGGAACTTATCAACCTGCTCTTGTAAAGACGCAATCTCTTTCGATTTTGCTTCTAAATCATCCTTCAATTTTTTGAGAGCGCGTTTTGATCCGGCTACGCTTGCATTCGATGACTTCAATGATTTTTCAAGGTCATCAATCTTTTTCTGTGTGTCTTTTACATATCCATTAATGTCTTTCATACGTGACTTGTAGTCATCGTAGGTTGTACCTTCTACCATGTTGACACGCAATAACTGACGGCTGGCATCAATAGAATCCATAAGTTCGCCAACTTCTGTAAGAGTAGCTGCTACCTTTTGGCTTGCTTCCAATTCCACTCGCAAAGAGTCTACTTTGGTTTGCAAGGCTACCTTTTCGCCATTATCGCACGCAGCAAAAAGCACTACAACTGGAATAGCAAATAATAATTTCTTGATCATAAAGATTTGATTTAGGGGTTATTATGGGGTAAAAGTACAGTTGATTTCGATGCCGAAAGACAAGCCTTGTTAAATTATTTTCTTTTTACTGTTAAAAGGCAGATTATTCCGATGGTTTGATTCGTCAAGATAATCAGGTTTTCTTTTTGGTATTGCGTAAAGGAGTTTAAATTTGCGACCGTTTAAAGCTTGGAGCAAGCCTACATGTTTATTTTTGTTATCGCCAAAAAGCGCCTTACATCCATTAAGTTAACTCTACCTGTTTCAGCAATCAGTGTCGTTCCGTGCGGCATTTCCAATCTTTTACTTTTCCCTTTTATATCTGTCAATATTAAATTAGAAGTGCAACCAACCATTGGACCGTGGCACTGTTAATTGCAACATATTTAGTTTAGTAGTGTAAAAAGAACCGATCGAAAGACGGGGTTCAGCGTATGGCGACTTCAAATGATAAACATCTAACACCCTTATCCGCAGCAGGTGTGTTGGTTTCGCTGGGTATTATTTATGGTGATATTGGAACTTCGCCTATATATACACTCCGATTTATTATTGGGCATCATCTGGTAACAGAAGATCTTGTATTCGGTGGCCTTTCCTGTGTTTTCTGGACGCTTACGCTTATTACTACGGTAAAGTATATCTACCTCGCGTTAAGTGCAGATAACAAAGGTGAAGGTGGAATTTTTGCTCTCTATGCTTTGGTGAGAAGATATAAAGCAGGATGGGTAATTTTTCCGGCCATGATCGGATGTTGTACTCTGATAGCTGACGGTTTTATTACTCCTGCCATTAGTGTGACTTCAGCAGTTGAGGGTTTAAAGAATCTGGTGCCTGACATCACCAATCAAACCATCATCACGATTGTCATTGTCATCTTAGTTTTACTCTTTTTATTCCAGCAGTTTGGTAGTAGTGTGGTGGGTAAAACCTTTGGTCCGGTAATGTTAGTCTGGTTTATTTTTATTGGATCTATCGGTGCATATCACTTATCAGATCACATTGCAATATTAAAGGCCCTCAATCCGGTTTACGGCTTCAATCTACTCATTAAGTATCCCGGAGGATTTTGGATTTTAGGTGCCATCTTCTTGTGTACTACCGGAGCAGAAGCCATGTATTCCGACCTCGGTCATTGCGGAAAAGGTAACATCCGATTAGGATGGGGATTTGTAAAAGTATGTCTCCTATTAAGTTATTTCGGTCAAGGCGCATGGCTGCTTGCCAATTTTGAAGGACAACCATTAGGCGAGTCCATTCCTTTTTTCTCTATGATGCCTGAATGGCTATTAATATTTGGAGTGATCATCGCTACCATGGCTACCGTTATTGCCAGCCAGGCATTAATCTCAGGCACATTTACCTTAGTGAACGAAGCCATGAAGTTGAAGCTCTGGCCGGCAACACGTGTTCAATATCCAAGTCAGGTGAAGGGACAGATTTACATCCCGGCTATCAATTGGATTTTAATGTTCGGTTGCATTGTAGTGGTGCTCTATTTTCAAGAGGCCGATGCCATGCAAAGTGCCTACGGTTTAGCCATTACCTTTGATATGTTAATGACCACTTCGTTATTGGTTTATTATTTTTCTACTGCAAAGAAATCACGTTATCGCTCTATTATTTTAGCCGTTACCTTCTTCAGTATAGAAGGTGCTTTCCTGATTTCCAACTTAAGCAAGTTTACGCATGGCGGATGGTTCTCTTTCTCTATTGCTTCTATTTTCTTTCTGATGATGTTCGTCTTGCTGAGAGCACGATGGTTGCGTGAACGGCATACTGAGTTTGTGGATTTAAAACATTATGTCGGCATGATACAGGATTTACAAGCCGACCTTACCGTTCAGAAAGAAGCGACCAATCTTGTGTACCTGGCAGTAGCCGATAGTAAACGCTACATCGACTCTAACATTATATACTCCATCTTTAAAAAGCGACCAAAGCGTGCTGATGTTTACTGGTTTCTTCATGTTGATACGGTTGATACTCCGTTCACCAGTAAATATTCAGTCGATACCATCATTCCGAAGAAATGCTTTTTTATTCGGATGCGACTTGGATTTAAAACCGATCATCGGGTGAACCTGCTCTTCAATCAGATCATTCACGAAATGGCGGATAGTGGTGAGATTGATTTAGTAAGTGCTTACCCTTCGTTACATAAATATAGTATGATGGGCGATTTCAAATTCGTCATCATCCACTCATGGGCATCCTCTGATAGTGAAATATCTACCTTCGACAGACTGATCATTCAAGGTTATCGAATTCTGAAAGAACACAGCTTACCTACTGAAGAACTCTATGGTATTGAAGCTGCCAACCTGGAAATTGAAAAGGTACCAATACAGGTAGGACCACAAGCTAAGGTTAAGATTAAGCGGGAGAGGGACTAAATCGTTACAAGTTTCCAGTTTACCGGTAAACAGGAAACCAATTCTAATATCCGCTTGCGGACACCCTCGTTCGCTTTTGGCTTTCTTTAATTTCGAAATACCTTCAAAAATGCTATAAAAGGAACATTTGGTAGTGGCACTGATATTGGCAAGGGGATTCTGTCAAACACCAAATGCTATGCTACAGAATTACCTAAAGATTGCTTTGCGCACCATGATGCGCAACAAGTCGTACTCCATAATTAACATCCTCGGACTTTCCATTGGCGTGGCATGCTGCCTTATGCTTGCATTATACATTCAGGATGAATGGAGCTACGATCAACATCATAAAGATGTAGCCAACATCTATCGTATTGATACACACTTTCAGGGCGAAGTGGGATTTGATAAGTTAGGAACTTCCTCTCCACCAATCGCCATGGCAATGCGAGATGAAATTCCGGAAATTGAAACTGCCGGACGAATGGTGAACCCTCCCGGTGTAGCACAGAATTTAATAAAGTATGAAAACACAATCTTTTATGAAACTGATGGCTACATCGCTGACTCCACCATCTTTGATCTGCTTACCTATGAGTTTATAGAAGGTAATCCAAAGAAAGCATTAGTTGAAGCAAATTCTGTTGTGATCTCTGAGTCTATTGCTCATAAAATATTTGGAAGTGAATCCGCACTGGATAAAATGATCTCCATTAGTCAGGGAGGCGAACCCTCTGAATATAAAATTACAGGTGTCTATAAACTTAATAAAAAGAGTGTCTATACAGTAAACTTCTTCATCTCCATGACGAGTTCATCTGGTATGGCTACCTATCTCCGATCTGACAATGCACAAGGTGAATGGGCCGGTCAAAATTTTATACCCTCCTTTGTAAAATTAAGAGCTGGTCAATCGGAAGAGGAAACAGAGAAAAAAATGAATCAGGTGCTCGTTAAGTATGGCACTGACGACATGAAAGCATTAGGTATGAGTAAAACACTTGCGCTTGAACCGCTTAAAGACATTTATCTAAAATCCGAAACTGAAAAAAATCAACGCATTACCTATATCTATGTAATTGCTTCCATCGCTGTTTTCATTTTATTGATTGCCTGCATCAACTTCATGAATCTTTCTACAGCAAAAGCAACCAAGCGTGCAAACGAAGTTGGATTACGAAAGGTAATGGGCGCTTTTCGCTCATCGCTGATCAGACAATTTATGGGAGAAGCTTTGGTGATTGTGTTCATCTCCATATTGATCAGCGTTATCATGGTGCAGACATCACTGCCATTTTTCAATCAACTCACCGGCAAATCAATTTCATTTGATGGAAAGAATGTATTGTTTTTCTCAACAGTACTTGCCCTTATTACAATTGTGACAGGAGTTTTAGCAGGAAGCTATCCGGCATTTTACTTATCATCATTTCAACCCGCTCAAGTTTTAAAAGGTAAGCAAGCATTGAGTAATTCTTCTGGTTGGCTAAGAAGGTCGTTAGTTGTTTTTCAATTTATGATTGCCATTGCTTTGGTGTGTGGCATGGTAATCATTACACAACAACTCAATTACATGCAAGAAAAAGATCTTGGCTTTGATGCAAATGCAAAAATTATTATTCCACTCCGAACCGAATCAGCGCAGAAAAGCTATGAACCCTTAAAGAGGGAAATAGAAAAAGAATCGTTCGTAAAAAGTATTTCAGCTACCGAATACATTCCAGGCTCTACGATCTGGAGTGATATGAATTTTTATACATCAGGCGGTAGTATGGAAACTGCCAATATGATCAGACGCAACACGGTTGATCAGGGATATTTGGAAATGATGGACATCAAGCTTATTGCCGGAAGATCATTTAATGAAAACAGATCCTCAGAAAGCAATAACAAATTGATTGTAAACAGAACAACAGCAAAACGATTTGGATTAGAACCCGATAAAATTGTCGGGCAACCGTTATACTTCGAATGGCAAGGTCAGAAATACACGTTCGAAGTAGTTGGGGTAATGGAAGATTATCATCAAACGAGTTTAAAAGAAGAAATTTATCCTACCCTCTTTGAGATGGCGGATTCGGCCTACCGATTTTCTCATATGGTTGTGGATGTGAATGCTGACAATTTTAAATCAACCATTTCATCGATAGAAGAAAAGTGGAAGTCATTGGTTATTGATACGCCTTTCGAATATTCTTTCCTTGATGAAAATATTCAAAAGCAATATGATGAAGATAGAAAGGTATCCAGAATCATTACCAGCTTCACTATTATTGCAATGTTTATCTCCTGTCTTGGTCTGTATGGGCTTTCTACTTTCATGGCCGAGAGAAGGTTTAAAGAAATTGGTGTGCGAAAAGTATTAGGTGCAAGTGTTAACCAGATTGTTGGTTTAATGTCAACCGAATTTATCAAGCTTATCATTATTGCGTTCATTATTGCTGTTCCCCTTTCATGGTATGCTATGGATAAATGGCTGGAAGGTTTTGCTTACAAAGTATCAATAAGCATGATGGTATTTATTTATGCCGGTGGAATCGCGCTGCTCATTGCATTATTAACCGTAAGTTTTGAATCCATCAAAGCAGCTACGGTTAATCCTGTGAAGAGTTTGAGAAACGAATAATGATACTTGGTTATCGGTAAAAGGTAATCGGTAATCAGGCTTACATATGAATAACGATTAACGAACAACTAAAAACAATGCTTCGTAACTACTTCAAAATTGTATTTCGCCACTTAAGTCGGCAAAAGCTAAATACATCATTACACATCATTGGTCTTACATTGGGACTAAGTGTTTGTTTGATTATTTCATTATTCATTCGATACGAACTTAGTTTCGATACGTATCATGAAAAAGCAAATCGAACTTATCGCATAATTTCCAAATGGACTGAAGGCAATGGTCAAATAGATAAGCACTATTCTACACCATTTCCTTTGGCTAATGCCATTCGCACAGAAATGTCGGGTATTGATTATGTAAGCTTTGCACATCCACCATATGTTAAAATAGTAGAGGTTAGTTCAGAAAAAAAATTTATTGATGAGAGAATACTGGCAGTAGAATCTGACTTCTCTCAAATTTTTAATATTGAAACGGTAGAAGGTGATTTGTACAAAACTCTTCGCACACCATATCAGGCAGCAATTACAGAATCAACAGCCAAAAAACTTTTCGGCAACGAAAATCCAATTGGTAAGTCCTTTAGTCTAAAAATGGAAGATAATTTTGAATTTACAATTGGTGCAGTTATCAAAGATTTTCCTGCTAACACACACTTACCAGCTTCTATATTAGTTTCTCACGCTTATACCGAAAATTTTCTAAAACCCAACCTGAATGGCTGGACCTATGTATCCGGTACTGAAACATTAATTGTTGCTTCAGAAAATGCTGATCTGTCACTTTTAACAGCTCAACTAAAAGCAATAGCTGATCGACATCTAAATTCAGATAAAAACAAAACGGACCGAAGTGATTTTGAATTACAGCCTTTGAATGAAATACATTTCAATAATTCAATTGCAGGTGGTGGAGGATGGGTACAAGCTGTTTCGATAAGTTGGCTTTGGTTTTTTGCAATTATTGGTGTTGCCGTACTGATGCTTGCCTGCATCAATTTTATTAATTTATCAACCGCTCAATCTATTTCAAAAGCAAAAGAAGTAGGTATTCGTAAATCAGTAGGGGCATTTCGTCTCAACTTGATTTTGCAATTTTTGTGTGAAGCCTGGGTACTTACTTTCATCTCCGGAATTCTTGCCATAGCAATTGCTCAACTAGTTTTACCTTCTATCAACACGCTTCTGGACAAAAACATATCCTTTGATTTAACGAACTCGCCTGTATTACTCTTATCACTTTTATCAGCGACTATTTTGATTGGACTTCTTGCAGGACTGTATCCGGCCTGGTACATATCAAAATATAATCCATCCATTACACTAAAGGCAGGAACAACCTTAGGTGATCATGCTTCTGTCTGGCTCAGAAAAAGTTTAGTGGTGGTGCAGTTTAGCATCTCCATTGGGTTGTTGATGGCATTACTTGTGATGGCTCAACAAGTAAATTATTTGCGTAGTGAAAATCTGGGATTCAATAAAGACAATATTGTTAATGTTGAAATTCAACCACGTGTTAATAAACAAGGTCTTTATAAAACGGAGCTGGAAAAAATTGCTCAGGTAAAAGATGTAGCCTTTGGCACAGCAACTCCTAGCAGCCAGTCACATTGGGGCACTGTCATGAATCGAGTGGGTAGAGAAAATCCAGATCGAAAAAGAGTGACTCTTATTTTTGGTGATGATCACTTTTGCAAAATGTATGGTTTACAACTTTTAGCCGGAAGGTTTTTGGAAGCAGCGGACACCAACTACATCGCGAAATCTGTAGCTGAGAAAGACCAAATTATGAAAGCTGTGGTGAATGAACAGTTAATTAAAGATTTAGGATTCGAGTCCAATGAGGCAGCCATTGGAGAAAGATTCTGGGCAGGCTGGAACAGCGGTAATCTTGAGATAGTAGGTGTGGTTCATAACTTCAATACTGGCTCTCTCCAGGAAGCGATCAAACCAGCTCTGATAACACCTAGTCCAAGAGATTATGAACAAGCTGGAATAAAAATAGAAGCGAACAGTAATATACCCGAAACTCTTGCCGCTATTGAAACCGCATGGAAAAAGACATATCCCGATGGTATCTTTACATACAATTTTTTGGACGAACAGATTGATGCATTTTACAAAGCAGAGGAAAGGCTTTTTACCTTGTTCAAAATCTTTTCAGGACTTGCCATGCTTATTTCGTGTCTGGGTCTCTATGGTCTTGCTACTTTTGCTGCACAATCACGAACCAAAGAAATTGGTATTCGAAAAGTCTTGGGAGCTTCAGTGAATAGAATTGTTATGCTTCTCTCCAAAGATTTTCTTTTTCTAATAATACTAGCTATGGTTATTGCAACTCCCCTAACGTGGTATGGCATGAATCAATGGCTTCAGAACTACGCTTTCCGAATTAATATTGGTTTGTGGGTTATCGGACTTACCGGAATTTTGACGGTATTAATCGCCATCATAACAGTAAGTTCCCAAGCCATTAAAGCTGCAATCAGTAATCCGGTAGAGAGTTTGAGAAGTGAATAGAAGGTAAAAGGTAAACGGTTACCAGTGATTGGTAATGTGACTTGGACAACGAACAACAAACAACTAAAAAAAATGCTTCGCAACTATTTCAAAATCGCCCTACGAAGTTTACTAAAAAACTCGTTCTACTCCATTATTAACATTGGTGGTTTAGCTATTGGCATAGCGTGCAGTGTTTTAATTGCATTGTGGGTTTGGGATGAAGTTACCTTTGATCGATCGCATAAAAATGCAGACCGATTAGGCCAGTTATGGGTTCATAATGAATTTAGTGATAAGATAATTTCATCTCAGGCTACACCCTTGCCTACCTACGAATTTCTAAAAACGTATGATAGTCGGATAAAAGAAACATGTCTTGCACACTGGGCCATTCAACATCTTTTGGTAGTGGGTGAAAATAAAGTAACAAAGATTGGACAATTCGCCAGCGAAGAATTCTTAAGCATGTTTCAATTTCCCTTAGTGAAGGGTTCTGCAACTTCAACGCTGAAAGATCCTGGTTCGATACTCATTACTGAATCGTTGGCAAAAACATTATTTGGTGATCGTGATCCCATGAACCAAACCATACGCATGGACAATCAGTACGATTTAAAAGTGGCAGGCGTATTAAAAGATCTTCCCTCTAATTCATCATTTGAGTTTGAATTTCTCGCTCCATGGACTTTGTATGCTACACAAGATTGGGTGAAAAGAAATAAAGATCTGTGGGACGATCAATCATTCCAGGTATTTGTCGAACTGCAACCCGGAGCCAACGTAGAAGAAGTAAATGCTCACATCAAAAATATTATCAACGAAAAAATAAAGGATGCTAAAACCGATTTATTTATACATCCTTTAACCGATTGGCATCTTCGCTCTCGTTTCGAAAACGGAATAAATACGGGCGGAAGAATTGATAACGTTAAATGGTTCGCTTTGATTGGATTGTTTGTCTTGATTATCGCCTGCATCAATTTTATGAATTTGGCAACAGCGCGTAGCGAGCACAGAGCACGTGAGGTGGGTATTCGCAAATCCGTTGGGTCAAGGAGAAGTGAACTTATTTTCCAATTTATCGGAGAGTCTGTACTGATTTCTGCTCTCGCCTTTTTTCTGGCCATAGTCATCGTTGAATTATCGCTTCCTCTTTACAATAATTTGGTAGAGAAGAAACTCTTTATTGATTACTCATCTCCAATCGTATGGTTATTAGCAATAAGTATCATAGGCATAACAGGAATATTTGCGGGAAGCTACCCAGCATTTTACTTATCATCATTCAATCCTGTTAAAGTATTGAAAGGTAAAATTCAATTAGACCGTGGTGCAACCACACCACGAAAAGTACTGGTTTCACTTCAATACTTCTTTTCTATCTTTCTTATTGTAGGCACGATTGTATTCTATCAGCAAATTCAACATGTAAAAGCGCGTGATGTAGGTTATGATCGCGAAAACATGATCATGATAACCTCCAATGACGAGCTCAACAAAAATTACAAAGGCATCAAGGAACAATTGCTTTCATTAGGTCTCGCAAAATCAGTTACAACAGCCAGTAGTCCGGTAACCGAGATATATGGTAACAATACACTTGAATGGCCAGGCAAACCTGCAGATCAGGAAATACTTTTCTCACGTGTGGTGATCGGTTATAATTATTCTAAGACCATGGACATCAAAGTACTTGAAGGGCGAGACTTCTCAGAAGATTTTATGAGCGATAGCAGCGCAATGATTCTTAACAAAGCTGCCGTTGAAGCGATTGGCGTTGAGAATCCGATTGGCCTTCAGATTAAATTATGGAGCGCAACATGGACAGTAGTTGGTGTTTACGATGATGTAATAATGGCATCACCTTTCAAAGACGTGCAACCCGGATTTTATCTTCTTAATCCGGATTGGGCTGAGGTAGTTACTATTCGATTGGATAAAACTTCCGATCTTAAAAATACATTGGCTCAAACTGAAGGTATTTTCAAAAGACTAAATCCTTCATTCCCTTTTGAATATCAATTTGTAGATGATCAGTTTGCTAAAAAGTTTTCGAGCATTACACTTATTGGAACATTGGCATCCATCTTTGCATTCCTGGCGATCTTCATAACCTGCTTAGGTATGTTTGGACTTGCAACCTTTACAGCAGAGCAACGAACAAAAGAAATTGGTATCAGAAAAGTAATGGGTGCAAGTTCACTCAGCATAGTTGCATTACTTTCAAAAGATTTTACAAGACTTGTCTTTGTTGGTTTTGCTTTTGGGGCACCTATGGCTTGGTGGGTACTTAATTCGTATTTAGATCGATTTACTTATCGCATCACGATTTCATGGATGGTCATTCTAATCACTGGTGCAATTACCTTACTCCTTACACTATTAATTGTATCGAGCCAGGCACTTCGCGCTGCAGCAACGAATCCTTCGAAAAGTCTTAGAAGTGAATAATAGCAATCGGGAATCGGTGAATAGTAATCAGTAACAACAATCAACACGAATAACGATCAACAAACAACGAACAACTAAAAAAATGCTTCGCAACAATCTTATTATCATCATCAGAAGTTTAATCAGGAATAAAACATTCAGTCTGATTAACATTCTCGGCTTGTCAATCGGGCTCATTACATTTCTTGCCATTAGCTTGTATGTAGTAGATGAATTTTCATACGATCGCTTTCACGAAAAGAAAGACCGGATTTATCGCTCGATAATCAGTGCGAATTGGGATGGACAAACCATGAAGTGGGGAGGCTCACCGAATAAGCTTGCACCAACTGCTGTCAAAGAGATTCCAGAAATTGAAAAAGCAACGCGTGTCTTTCATCACAACTTTGGTGACATTGGATTTATATCAACAGAAACTGAAAAATTTTCGGAATCCAATTTATTCTATGCTGATCCTGAAATCTTTGACGTATTCACTATTCCGCTTATAAAAGGAAATCCTGAAAAGGTATTGGATCGGCCGGGCACCGTTGTGATAAGTGAATCAACTGCTAAAAAATATTTTGGTAGTGACGATCCTATCGGAAAAAATCTTCTCGTTGATAATTCAATAAACCTTGAGATTACAGGTATCTATTCCGATTTTCCTTCCAATTCATTTTTGCAATGTCAGCTAATTGCTTCGTTTTCTTCAAACTGGTTTGGTGCAGAAAAAAATCAAAGCTGGGGTAACGCGAGCTTCGATACCTATTTCTTATTGCATACTGACGTAACTAAAGAAGCAGCAGACAAAAAAATCGCAGAGATGTTAGAACGAGACATATCAAAAGATGATCGTTGGTTCTCTATTGCCCTTCAACCCCTCCTTGATATTCGATTACATTCTGAAGACCTGTCGTCCAATATTGACAGACGCGACTATGGTGATTATAAACAAGTAAAAATCTTAGTCGCCCTGGCGTTGATTATTCTGTTAATCGCAGCCGTAAATTATATGAACCTCACTACGGCACAATCGCAGCGAAGAAATAAAGAGATAGGTATCGCTAAAACATTGGGAGCAACATTCGGGCAACTGAATCTGAAATTTTACTTCGAAGCTTCGGTTTTTGTTTTGTTGTCGCTCTTGATTGCGATCACCATCTTCACGCTTACTCTTCCGGTTTTCAACCAACTAAGCGGGAAAAATATTTCAATTGATTTCGTTAATCAAAGTTGGTTCTGGATTTCATTCGGTATTGTCTGGATGTTCCTGACCTTTATATCCGGAGTTTATCCGGCACTCTACCTCTCCTCTTTTTCACCCAAATTAGCGCTGCAAAAAACTTCCAACTCCGGTGGACAATCTTCTATCCGAAAAGGTCTCGTAGTTTTTCAATTTTCAATCTCTACTATCCTGATCATTTGTTCGCTGATCTTTTATAAACAAATGAACTTCATTCGTGATAAAAAACTAGGCTATCAACCTGAACAGGTAATTGCAATAATGGTATCAGCTGCTAAAGATCGGGATCAGATTGCATCCGTTAAAACAGAATTTGAATCGCTCGCTGAAGTAAAGAGTGTGAGTAGAAGTCAATCGTATCCGGGTGTTGGTACCAGCAGCAGAAATGTTGTTCGTGAAGGTGCAACCGCTGATGGTGCCAGCATTTTAACGACAAGAGCATCATATGAAATACTGGATGTACTTGGAATAAAATTATTAACAGGTAAAACACTTCCTGAAAACAAAAATCCGAAAGACACAACGATACAAGTTGTCATTAACAAATCAACGTCAGACTATCTGGGATTGAGTCCTGAAGAAGTGGTTGGAAAACGTGTGGAAATTCAAGGATTTGAAGGACCCACAGAAGTGGTTGGTGTTACAGAAGATTTTCATGTGGCCTCTCTTCATCAAAAGATAGGCCCGTATTGTTTTCATAATTCGCCAACAGAAGGTCTTACCTACCTATTAGTGAAGGTACAAACGCAAGACCTAACGTCAACCGTAAAAAAACTTGAGACAATATTTAAAAAGACAATCCCTTCTGCATTTGAATATTCATTTCTCGATCAGCAAATGGCAAAGCTCTACCATAGTGAAGAACGACTCTCTAATATTGTGTTATTGTTTGCCGGACTTGCAATATTTATTGCGTGTCTTGGACTTTATGCACTGGCGTCATTCACTGCAGAGCAACGTGTAAAAGAAATTGGTGTACGTAAAGTATTGGGTGCATCTGTTATGCAAATTGTAAATATGCTGGCGAAAGAATTTGTGATGCTCGTTCTGATCGCCTTTGCGATTGGTGTCCCGGTAGGATATTACCTTATGAACAACTGGCTTGAAGGGTTTGAGTATCGCACCAACTTTGATCTGATAATATTTGTAGTAGCTGGGGCTGCTGCTTTAATCATTGCCTGGACAACGGTAAGTTTTGAATCCTTCAGAGCAGCAAGAAAAAATCCGGTGGAGAGTTTGAAGAGTGAGTAAAATAGTTTGAGGTTTGAGGTTTCAAGTTGAACTAGTAACCTGAAACTTCAAACCTCAAACCAAATATCAACGACCATCCACGCTAGTCAATTATTTTAAGAATCATTTCGGAAACATTACAGCGCTGTCGTTGATTTCTGAAGGGTGTTCTTTTAAAAGTTTATACATCGCTGCTCCGGCCATAATCACTGGTCCGTAACCATGCGCTGCATACACATTAATGGGTCGGTAATAATAAAATGCAGGATCGAATGCCATACCGGTGCCTACGCAAGTTCCTTCTACTTGTCCTTTGTCATTTACTTTTATGCTCACTGCATTCCATGCTAGCAAAGCCATTGGTGCATGGGCTTCTCTATTTATCCAACCACGATTAATGGCATGAGCAATACAGTATGAATAGATCGCTGTTGCTGACGTTTCCAAATATGAATCTTCACGATCTAGTAACTGATGCCAGAAACCCTCGCCTGATTGTCGCGATGCCAAACCTTGAATTTGAGACTGAAGCAATTCCAAAATCATTTTCCTTCCAGGATGATTTTCTGGTAAAACTTCCAGGACTTCTACCTTTGTTAAAAGCGCCCAACCATTCGCGCGCGCCCAGTGAAACTGCGGATGAACATTCATGCTCTCTACCCAGCCATGCATGTACAATCCCTTCTCTTTGTTGAACATGCGATCTGAAAATTGTTTAATCTGCTTTACGGCTTCATCATAATATTTTACATCACCCGTAAGCTTACCCATTTGCGCGATAGCCGGAACACTCATGTACATATCGTCTAACCAAAGTGTATTTGGTAGCGGGCGATTTCTAGCCATTGTTCCATCCGATAAACGATACTCCTTTGTTATAATGTAATTCATGTAGTTATCAATCAAAGAACGATAGCTTCCCTTCACACCGGCACGTTCCGCTTTAATCATGGCTGCACACATCGCACCCACATCATCAAGTGCATGAGGCTCTACAATTTGTCTCAAAGGATTTCGAGTCTCAGGGTATGCTTTTTCAAAAGCCTGAAAGTAAGGCGTTATCTCTGATAGAAATTTGAAACGATTCAAGGTATAGTCAGTGTACCGTTTATCACCGGTTACTTCGCCTGTCAATAACATTGCGCCATAGGTAACACCCCACTCATAACTTGTAAGTCTGAAATCTCCAGGTTTTAAGATCGCATCTTTATCCGGCTTTTTAAAATCCTGAATGACCGCGTTAGTCTTGCTATTAACAATAGATGCAGGAGTGTTTGCATCCAGATAAGTAAACACACGATCCAGTACCTTCTTGATATCTTCAGGTTTGGTTGTTCCATACGGAATTTTATAATCAGGCGGCAAAGCATGCAAAGGCACTGTAGTATCATTTCCCTTCACGGGAACTTGTGCTCGTGTCTGAATTGCCGTTGATGCCAATAGAATAATAAAAGAAACTGTAAAATTAATTTTTTTCATACCGTTGCGTTTTCTCATATCTTGAATTATTGCTTTGTCAATCAAATAGAAAATCAATTCTATCCGGTGGCGAATTGTCGCTTCACACCAGGTTTAATACTGGTAAGGTCAGCGATTTTTACAGGCATACCGCTCTCACAACTTTTTCGTGCAGCGATGCCTACTAATATCGAGAGCGCGCCATCACGAACACTCGCAGCCTGGTTTAGTGGATCTTCTGTTACTCCTCCAAAAATTTTATCCTTTAGAAGTTTATCACCACCACCATGACCGCTTGTGCCATGAGAAACGCGAATAAATTCGCGCGTACCAAAATTTTTCTCCAACACAATTTCATCGTAATTCTTTTCTTCAATTGGGTTGCTCTCTTCGATCCATACATCCATTCTACCTTTCGTTCCATTGAAGGCGATGCGATAACCTTCATACGGAGAATAGGTAGTGAGTGAATAACTTACCTGCACACCGTTAGCATACTTGATTGTGGCGGCCATTTTATCGTAGATATTAATATCCTCTTTAAATACGCAGCCATCGCGAAGGTATCCATCATGCTTTTCATGATCTGTATATAACGCTACATAGTCTTTGTTCTTAGTGATATCAAAATAGAATTTGCAATTGCTTTTATGCGGGCAGGGTCTGCAGTTGGTATGACGGAATGAATTGTTCTTTCCATAAAAATTCAAATCCCCAGTGGCATACACTTCTGAGGGATCAGATTCAATCCACCAATTGAGCAAATCAAAATGATGTGTTGCTTTATGAACCCACAATGTTCCACCTTTTTCTTTCAATCGATGCCAGCGTCTGAAATAATCGGCACCGTGACTTGTATTGAGATACCAATGAAAATCAACAGAGGTAAGGTCACCAATGGCACCACTGCGCAGCAACTCATACATCTTCGCGCGATGGGGAGAATACCTATAGTTAAAGGTTACTGTAACTTTCTTTCCAGTTCTTTTTTCGGCTTCTAAAATGGCTTCACATTTTTGTTCATCCGTAGTCATTGGTTTTTCGGTGATGATGTTGGCACCGAGTTCCATACCGTGAATTATAAATTCGTGATGCGTTGCATCTACGGTTGTAACAATGAGTGTATCCGGCTTAACCTCTTTCATCATCTTTTCGAAATCCGTAAACGTTGGGCAGTTGAATCCTGCTGCTTTCTTAAAATATTCCAACCGCCCGGGATTAACATCGCACAATCCTACGTATTCAACTTTATCAGCGTAATTCAATTGTACGTCCTTCGACCACATACCTAATGCTCTGCTCCCTGTACCAACAATGGCAACTCTTTTTTTCGTGCCAGCCGGCCATGATGCAGCAGTCGCATTCAACGGATTCAGTATCATTGCTCCAGCCAACGCTGTTCCGGTTGTTGCCATAAATTTTCTGCGTGATAGATTGTTGTTATTATTCATATTGCTCTGGTTATTTGATTCTAAAATAAGAGGACTAGCCATATCATTTTCAGCATTTGCAGTGTCCATTTCCCGAAAAAGCGCAACCGCAACCAGCTTAATAAAGGCCTTTCCCTATGGTCTGGCCGATAAAAAAAACCACTAGTTGTTGGTAAAGTGCAATCGATTGCTCAATTTTAAAAGTATTGCGGAAAGAACCAGCAACTGTCCTGTACTATACTGAATTGGGATGGATGGCTAAAAGGTTCTGGAAATGGTAAATTCAAACGAATAATGGATTTTTAAATACTGACCGAATGAAAGAGAAGGAAGTAGAGTGCTTCGTTGAAATTCGAATCGATCATGAATCTCTGATTCCCAAATACCTACAGATTGTAAATTCAATCACAGAAGACATCGAACGCAATGTATTATCGGTTGGTCAGCGTGTGCCGTCTATTAATGAAATCAGCGAAGAGTATTACCTATCACGCGATACCGTTGAGAAGGCATACAATGTACTGAAAGAAAAAGAGATTATTGTTTCGGCAAAAGGTAAAGGATACTACGTAGCCCGGACCATTTCACCCTCAAAAATAAATGTACTGTTCCTGCTCAATAAACTGAGCTCGTATAAATTAAGAATCTATAACTCATTTGTAAACAGTCTTGGCCATCATGCCCAAGTTGATCTTACACTTTACCACTGCGATCCGAAAATATTCCTGAATACGCTGAATGAAAACATGAGGCGATACGACTATTTCGTAGTGATGCCCCACTTTAAAGATGAGAATGAAATTCATCAAGGTACATGCATGGAGGTAATTCAAACGTTACGAAAAATACCAGAAGATAAGTTATTGATTCTCGACAACTACATTCCGGAATTGAAACGAGACATTGCTGCTGTTTATCAGGATTTCAAAATGGATATTTATGAAGCTCTTGAAGAAGGTAGCGAAATCCTGAAACGATATAAAAAACTGATTCTGGCGTACCCTAAAAAAACAGTGTACCCCTACCCCATTGAAATTCTTCATGGCTTCCATAAATTTTGTACCGACTTTAATTTCGATTTTGAAGTACTCGATGAAATATATCCCGACATGGATTTGCGTGCAGATGATGCTTACATTATTATCGAAGAAGCAGATCTCGTAAACCTGGTGAAGCAGGCCCGCGATAAGAAATTTATTTTGGGCAAGGATATCGGTATCATTTCTTATAACGATACTCCACTAAAAGACTTACTGGGAATAACCGTAATCTCCACCGACTTTAAGGTAATGGGCGAGACTGCAGCCTACATGATTATGAAAAAGAAAAAAGAAGTGGTGAAAAATGTATTTCATTTTATAAACAGGAATTCAGCTTAGAAAAGTCCACGGACCACGGTTGACAGTCGACCGTGGTTCGTGGACTTTTTACAATTACTGCATCCTCTTCAATCCTTCCCACTTTACATTCCATTTTCCATCCTTCGGAAATCCAGGATTCATTTTTTCATTTCCATCCCATCCGGCACACATCATTGCTACCGCTGCCAGTGTTCCACCGTTTCCGGGAAGGTAAAGTCGCAGGCGATCGTCCTGATAATTATGGCCATTCACGAGATAGGTATTTTTTTGAATATCCATCAACAACGCATTGATCGCTTGTTCCGGTTTATTTAATCTTGCCGCGGTCATTGCAAGCAAAGGATAATCCCAGCCCCATGTCGTTTGCCATTGCCAGTGATTCATTATTTCATCAAAGGTATTTGACATAATAGCAGAGTCAATCCGATTATTTAAAGGAAGAAAACCGTAAGCGCCTACTACTGCCGGATGATCTCTTCTGTATTGATCATCGACATATGCATTCGGTGTCGTTGAGTTGGGTAGATATAAATTGTTACTCGTTACAAGCGGAGCAAGATTGTTTAATACTTCATTCCACTTTTTATTTTCTTCCAGCCCTAATCGTCTTCGCCATTCTTGTGCAGTTTTTAATCCATAGTACCAATATTGAAGCTCATAAGCGGGATCATCAGTCTCGGTGGCCTTGAAAATTTCTTGTGCCGGAATTAAGGGATGACACAGATGATACTTGCCATCTCTCAATTTTACAAACGAAGCCATGAAATCAGCCGTGTTGAATACAATGTCTTTATACTTATCAAGAATTGCTTCACTGGAGTCATTTCGATAAAGCAGTTCAGCAAAATAAATTGGATGAGGTTGTTGCCAGATAATAAATGCACCTACACTCGATGGACTTTCATTTCCATTTGGGTCTGTCATCTTTTGCCAACGTGCTCCTTCATAACCTTGCCATTTCGCGGTAGCTTTTGCTTTTGGCATTACATCACTATACCATTGCATACTTTTCTCGAGTAAATCAGCCCTACCCCACAAAGCAAACTGTGCAGCATGCCACCAATGCATTTCCAAATGAAATTTTCCAAACCAGCTGTTCATGGTCAATCCCGTTTCTTGTGGTGGCAATGAACCAGCACATTGAATTTTAGTAAGGTATTGAGATAAGATTACTCTGCGCTCCAGTTCCTTCGCCCGAGGATCGGTGCATTCAGAAAAATCTACAGCACCACCGGACGTCCAGAATTTTTCCCAATGCCCTATACTGTTTCTTTCAGTTGAAGAAAAATCAGTATTGGCAAAGGTATCATCACGCGAAAATTCTACAGAAAACGCCAATGATCTTTCTCTTGCATCTGGCATTAATTCAAACTGATGTTTTTGATCTTCATCTATTTCCGCTTTATTGTTCCAGTCAACATGAACAAAATAAGTCGTTGAATCCAACTCACGTTTTATCAAAGCAGAGTGATCATTACTACTAACAAGAGTCGACTGATGCTTTTCAGGAGATTCAAAATCATAACCGGGACAAACATGACAATCTTTCCCATACGGAAAATTCATTTTGATTTTAAGTCGCTCCTTTTCAATTAATGACGATTCAATGCGAACAGCAATTTTATCCTTTTGCTGATGACCATATACGATAACGCGAACAGGAATACCTTCTATTTCATACTTGCTTTCAATTCTACCGGTCCAAAGATCAAGTTGTTGATTGATGTTGGTGAGATCCGTAAGTTTTACCTCCTCACCATTCTCTTTTAATAATACCAAACCAATCAAACCTAAATGAAGCCGATGTGGATTAGCCCGAAGGACTTTCGTTGCTTCACCCGCTTTACCTTCAGATTGTTGAACAGCGTAAGGCGCTTTAGTTGAATCATATGACTCATACAATCGCGCAACGTCATCAATAGTATAATTCTGATTTGCCGGAATACTGTGCCACCCCCATTGCGACTGAGTGCCTAATGAAATTCCATTATCATACTCTTTATAAAATGTCTGCAAACCACTGGCATCCACAGTAAAAGCAAACTCTCCATTACCAACGGATAACGATCCAAGCGTATCAACTTTGTTCAATGTGATGTTGTGCCTGGTTACGAGTGCTTTGCGATCAATGGGAGAATCACTGCTGAATTGCGTTGAGCACTTCATCAACAGAAATAATCCGAATAAAACTAAATTAAATCGTTGGATAAACTTTACCACAGAATGTTTCAATTTGAATGATTGTAAATGAATACGATAAAAGTCCGCAAAGTGAAATACAAATAAAAGGTATAATTTCTGCAAAACAGGATAGTACGTGAAGGTTATGTACAATAGAGGTATTAATTTTAATTGACCAGAAAAATTGAATTGTAACCTATGAAAATTTTATCTACCTGCATTTTCAGCACTATCCTCCTCTTATCATTTTCAATCAACGCTCAAAAAAAAATGATTGCAAATGAAAAAACGTTAGAGGCCATGCGGATAACCAACAAATACTTTATGGAGAAATGGGATGATGTAGGTAAACGGATCGTACACGAAAGGTCACGCGCCAGCAACATCTGGACGCGTGGTGTGTATTACGAAGGACTAATGGCACTTTACAAAATTGATCCACAACCTACCTATTTAGATTATGCTACACGCTGGGCCGATTTTCATAAATGGGATTTGCGTGATGGGGCAACCTATACCCGTAATGCAGACAATCAATGCGCAGGACAAACCTACATTGATCTTTACTTATTGGATCCACAACCCTACAAAATAGAAAAGATAAAAGCTTCGATGGATAGTATGATGCGAACCAACAAGCTGGATGACTGGAGTTGGGTTGATGCCATTCAAATGGCGATGCCAGTGTTCGCACAACTTGGTGCAGTCTATAAAGAGCCCGCATATTGGGAACGCATGTATGAGATGTACATGTTTACACGCAACAACCATGGTGACAAAGGTCTTTTTAACACAAAAGATAATTTATGGTGGCGTGATAAAGATTTCGATCCACCGTATGTTGAACCCAATGGAGAAGATTGCTATTGGTCGCGTGGAAATGGTTGGGTATATGCCGCATTAGTGCGGGTGCTTGATATCCTTCCGAAAGATGCCCCTCATCGCAAACAATACGAAGATGATTTCAAAGCAATGACGAAATCACTTGTGGCAATACAACGAAAGGATGGTTTCTGGAATGCCAGTCTACACGATCCTAAAAATTATGGTGGTAAGGAAACCACCGGAACATCTTTATTTGTGTATGGAATAGCATGGGGCATTAACAGCGGATACCTTGACAAGAAAAAATATCAACCCGTTATTATAAGAGGTTGGAATGCGTTGATGAAAGATGCGGTTCATCCAAACGGTTTTCTAGGATACGTTCAAGGTACTGGAAAAGAGCCCAAAGACAGTCAGCCTGTAACCCATACTTCCATTCCTAATTTTGAAGATTTTGGATTGGGTTGTTTTCTTTTGGCAGGTTGTGAAGTTTTTAAAACTGATTCGCATAAATAAATTTATCCTTTCGGATTTCTCATACCTCAGTCTATCCGTTTTCAGTTTTTCTAATGCTCACCTTTGATTTTCGCTATCCCGTAATCTTAAAAAAAAGAGCTTGATTCTAAAATTATATCAATGAATTAAGGCAATTTATTATGGAGAAAGAATATTACAAAAAAAGAGGGCTGCCACCCAAGGCAAACCCTCTACTCCATTTTTAACCCAATAGAGTTACAATAAACGTAATGCGAAACGAAAGTAAGAGATCGTGGCTCTGAATCCATCCTGTACTTTACTGCCTGCTAAATAAAAAGCTAAATCAATAGTGCATTTTAGCACACTACATATAAAAAAGAGTCATCTGTTCTGATGACTCTTTTTTTAGTTTAACCATTTCCCATTCTTCTAAAATTAGTAGCCTGGGTTTTGAACTGCTGCTCGTTGCTCAGCATCCAATGGCAGGCCATTTTCATACACGCGTTCAATGTGAGCCTGTGGTATTGGACGAAGTTTATGAAACTCCTGAACATTTGGCGCTGCCAAAGCGTGAAATTGCTTCACCCGCTCAAGGAATGTTTCTGTTCGTACTAAATCATTCCAGCGATGAAGTTCACCCAGTAATTCACGTGTTCGTTCATTCAAAACAAAATGTATAAATCGCAGTTCTTTAGTAGAGGCGGAAGGAGGATAAAGTTCAAGTGCTACATCAGCATCCCAATAGGTTTCGTCAATAAGAAGTGATGCCGCAGTACTGGAAACATCGCCATAGGTACCACCTTCTGTTTTGTAAAAATGTGTCGGTTTTACCTCTCCTGCCTTATATGCAGCCCGTGTTCGAAGAACGTTAATATACTCAGCTGCTTTTGTATAGTCTCCCTTGCGACCATAGGCTTCTGCCGCAATTAAATACGTCTCACCCAATCTTGCCATAAGTCCGTCTCTACCAGCAAATTCAATTCCTACATCCAAACGAGTTGGATCCATCCATTTGAGTAATGTTGGAAATTCTGAATTAGACCATTTGCTTTGCGGGAACCAACCATATGGTTCGCTGGCAATGGCAGCTGCACTGGGGTTAACATCCATGGTTACGAAGAAGGCGGTGAGATCGGAAGAG
>ERZ795059.1754-NODE-1754-length-23685-cov-10.759204_pt1 | contig 23685 bp, 18 predicted proteins | sample MGYA00375143_ERZ795059 | MGnify/ENA primary metagenome ERZ795059 (study PRJEB30188, sample SAMN05720168) | activated sludge metagenome | isolation source: Anaerobic digester | place: USA | collected 2015-01-07 ... | reverse complement strand
GTCGGACGTCAAGCCAGACTTATGTCGCAAGCGCTAAGAAAACTAACAGCCATTATCGCGAGGTCAAATGCGACCGTCATTTTCATTAATCAGATCAGAATGAAAATTGGCGTGATGTTCGGCAATCCGGAAACAACAACCGGCGGCCAGGCTCTGAAATTCTATTCATCGGTCCGCATTGAAGTCAGAAGAAGCGCACAAATTAAAAAAGGGGAAGAAATTGTCGGCAACAGGACCAAGGTTAAAATTGTAAAAAACAAAGTAGCGGCTCCTTTCAAAACGGCTGAATTCGACATCATGTATAATGAAGGAATTTCCTTGGCTGGAGATCTTCTTGATACGGGAGTTAAATATGAAGTTGTAAAAAAAGCAGGCAACTCGCTTTCGTTTGAAGATATAAAATTGGGCGCTGGCAGGGAATCAGCCAAAGCTTTTCTCAAGGAAAATCCAAAAGTGGCTAACAAGATTTTTAAAGAAATTTTAGATAAAGCCAGAATTTAAAAAACAAAAAAACGCATTCAAAGCGGTCGTTGTGTAAGTTTTTTGCAAAACTAGGGCTAAAATGTTTGACTTTTGCCTCCAAATGGTGTATAATGGAAGGGTATAGTAAAACGGGTGGCAAATGCCCGTTTTTTATATAAATTTATTAATTTAATATATAAAAAAAATGGAAAAAAAACAAAAAAAGTGTTCTTGTCCTCACTGCGCCAAAAGAGCTCAAGAAGATGAACGAAACGAAGAATTTAATTTCGCGCTTCTCTTGGCTCTAGTACCTCTTATGGTATTTACTTTTTTTGGCCAAATGGGACTGTTCTAAGTAGCTTAGTTAGTTTTGTTAGCTTGTTAGCAATATTAGGCCTAAATAAAAAACCGAGTAATCGGTTTTTTATTTTTCAAAAAGTTATTTTCAAAAAGAGAAGAAAATATTAAAGAAAAATTTTCTAGGCTCTGGAAACGTATGTTCCTGTTTCCGTGTTGATTATCAATTCATCTCCTTCGTTAATGAAAAGCGGAGCGGAAACTTTGAGGCCGGTTTCCATAATGACCACTTTTCCTCCAGTACCGGCAGTATCGCCTTTGATGCCAGGCGGCGCCTCTACTACTTTCAACGTAACCTTGATCGGCAATTCAATGTTGACCGGTGTGTCATTGAAATTGAGGACTGTGACTTCAGTGCCTTCCAGCAAATACAAATTCGCTTCGCCGACCACATCTTTCGCGAGTGAAAATTGATCATAGGAAGTTGTGTCCATGAAAACAAAGCCGTCATGTTCCGGATAGAGATATTGTGCTTTGGTTTTTGACATGTCAGCTTCATCCACCTTGTCCGAACCATTAAATGTTTTTTCCAAAACATTTCCGGTTAGAAGGTTTTTAAGTTTGGTGCGGAGCACGGCGCCGGCGCGGCCGGTTTTGGAATGTTCCGCATTCAAAACGACATAGGGAGCATTTTCCCAAAGAATATTTTTCCCACATTTAATTTCTGTAATTCCTAACATTAGTCGTAAAACGTAAAACGCGCAACCTAAAACGTTATGCGTTTTACGTTATAAGTTACGCGATTATTTAACGACAAACGGTGCCAAGGCCATCACGCGAGCACGCTTAATAGCTTGCGACAAAGTGCGTTGATGCTTAGTGCAAATGCCATGACGTTTTGGCGGATAAATTTTTCCTTGCGAATTCATGAAGCGGCGGATCAAATAGGCGTCTTTGTAGTCTATCTTGTCCATCTTTTGTTCGCAAAAATAACATTGCTTTCTTTCCATAAATATTATAATAAATAATTTTAAATTTTTAATTTTGAATTTTTAATCAATTTCAAATGTTTGAATATTTTAAACATTAAGAGTTCAATCATTCATTCGAAATTCAAAATTCGTAATTCTAAATTCTTAAAACGGTACATCTTCAATTTTTACTTCCTCTTTTTCGTCATCAAGATTGATGGTTGGGATCTCTTCGGCAATTGGAGTGGTGGTTGCAGCTGCTCCGCCGGCCATGGCTCCAGTGGCGGCGGCTGCGGCAGGGCGATTATAATTTCCGGATCCCTGTGGGCGTGAACCCATTTGCATATTTTCGGCAACTACTTCTGTTGTTCTTCTTTCAATGCCGTCTTTGCCGGTGTAGGTTCGCGTTTCCATGCGGCCTTCGAAATAGGCTTCTTGGCCCTTGGACATATATTGTCCGATAATTTCAGCTAAGCGTCCCCAGGCGACGATGTTGTGGAATTCGGACTTTTCCTGCTTTTGTCCGCTTTTGTCGTTCCAGGTGCGGTTAGTGGCCAAACTGACAGTGGCAACTGTTTGTCCGGAAGGAGTTGTTCTAACTTCTGGGTCGCGGGTAAGGCGGCCAATGAGTTGAACTTTGTTTAGATTCATAAAGTTTATGCCGATCCGAAACTACGAATGTTCCGCCAGCTGGCGGACGAATCTACGAATTTGAATTTTATTTGTAGATTCGAACGATATTTGTAGATTTGAATCGCTTTTAATTAAATATCTAACAATTTATCAAGTTGTTTGTCGATATCTTTGGTTTCCTCCTTTGTCGGCTGCGGAGCTTGAGCGGGTTTTGGCTGTTCCTGTTTTCTTGGTTGTCGGTAGGCTGGTTGTTTTTCAGCTGAGCGCGGTGTTCTTTGAGAAGATTGGGTTTGAGCCGCCATTTCACGAGCTTTTCTTTTTTCCTTAGAATCCAATTCTGGCAGATCATCAGTTTTGACAATCATAAATCGGAGAACCTCATTGGAAAGGTTGAGTTTTTTGGTTATTTCTCTAAGAGGAGATTCTTTTTGGTCATCAGCTTCAGGCAATTCAAAACGGCGGGTTACATAAACCCCTTTTCTTTGATGCTTGATTTCATAGGAAAGCTTTCTTTTTTCAGAAAGTTCCGGTTCAAGCAATTTGGCCTGGTGCGAAACCAAAAGAGATTTCACATTTTCTTTGATCGCTTCCAGATTGGCCTCCTGGCGTTCGCCTACAAGATAGAACAATTCGTACTGCATAATGTTATTGTTATTATTAATGAGTTAACTAAATTTGATTATAACCCCGCAACAAATTTTATTTGTTCGAAATTATTTTTTGTTCGCTTTTCATTTCCGCCTTACAGCTTACATATTTTTTTAGAGCACGTTTTGTGAGAAATTTGTGCGGGGTTTGTTTCTTATAGCAAAATCAGAGATTTTGATAAGAAACAAAAAACCACCAAACAAGAAAATCCCTTCTTCTGGTGGAAGTTATTCAGCCTGTCTCTAAATTATGCTTTAAAGCGGGCTAAATTTGGACTTTCTTAGTTGTATAAAGAGTATAGCAGGTTATTTGGATTTTGGCAACCCTCGGCCAACATAATACTTTTTATCAAATAAAAAACCCTTGAACATTGCAAGGGGAGAGGTGGTCATGGCAGCGAGTAGAATAACTCGCTGCCAAGCCGTAAGAGGGCGGCGCTTTTGCGCCTGAGGCACATGGGGGTGCCTCCAAAAATGTGTGCGTAAGCTCCCTGTCCTCTTCCGTAGGACGGAGCATTCAACACGACATTTATAATAATAGAAGATTTAAAAAATAATGTCAATGGTAATTAGTTAATGGACAAAAATGGGATAAAATTGTAGTATACAGTATCTTGTATGTAGTATTTTGTATTTCGTATAGATACTAAATACTAAATACCATATACTAAACTATGAAATTTCAGTTAAACAGCAAATTTAAGCCTAGTGGTGATCAACCACAAGCTATTGAGCAATTGGTTCAAGGCATTAAGTCTGGGAAAAAATTCCAGACGCTTTTGGGCGTGACGGGCTCGGGCAAAACATTCACGATTGCCAACGTGGTTCAAAAGGTGCAAAAACCAACACTGCTTATTGCGCCCAATAAAACTTTGGCGGCGCAGCTGACACAGGAACTTCGCACTTTTTTTCCCAAAAATGCGGTGGAATATTTCGTGTCTTACTACGACTACTATCAGCCGGAAGCTTACATTGCTTCTTCAGACACCTACATTGAAAAAGAAGCGCAGATCAATGACGAAATTGATCGCTTGCGGCACAGTGCCACCAGCGCGCTTTTGTCGCGGCAAGATGTGATTATCGTCGCTTCGGTTTCCTGCATCTATGGTTTGGGCTCGCCGGAATATTATCGGGAAATCAGTTTTGAAGTGAAAGTTGGCGAAAAATTTGATCGCGCTGAGAAAATTAAAGAGCTGATTGATTTGCAATTTTTGCGCAGCGACCTTTTGAGCCGGGGAAAATTTCGGGTGACCGGTGACACTTTTGAAATCATGCCGACCGGACGGGAAATAGTAACGCGTATTGATATAAAAAACGGAGTTGTCGACCGGATTCAGGAATATGATTTTTTGACTGGCGAAAAATTGGGGAATCTCGAAAAAACTTTGATCTATCCGGCCAAGCATTTCGTGGTGCCGGAACCGGTCATGCAAGCGGCTTTGGAAAATATCGAAAAAGAAATGCAAACTCAAGTCAAATATTTGCGTGATAATGGAAAACTTTTGGAAGCGGAAAGATTGGAAAGAAGGACCAAACAAGATTTGGAAATGATGCGGGAAATCGGCTATTGCAATGGGATTGAAAATTATTCACGTCATTTGACCGGGCGACAACCGGGTGAAATGCCATATACATTGGTGGATTATTTTCCCAAAGATTTTCTCCTCGTGATTGATGAATCGCACGTGACGGTGCCGCAACTTAATGCGATGTATAATGGCGACCGGGCGCGCAAAGAATCTTTGGTTAATAATGGATTTAGATTGCCGAGCGCTTTTGACAATCGGCCGCTTAAGTTTTCTGAATTTGAAGAACATATCAATCAATTGATTTTTACTTCGGCTACGCCGGGGCCGTATGAATACGGCAAATCACAAGATACAAGCAACGAGAAACAAACAAACTCCAAATCACAAATTACAAATAAATCAAAAAATACCAAATACAAAATACTAGATACTAGATACAATATTGTTGAGCAAATAATTCGGCCGACGGGACTTTTGGATCCGGAGCTTATTATCAAATCAGCCCGCCTCGCATCGACGAGCGGTCATCTCCGCGAGTCGAGGCGGGCCAAGGGACAAGTTAAGGATGTTCTGGCTGAAATAGAAAAAATAGTGGAAAAAGGCGAGAGAGTTTTAATTACGACGCTAACCAAAAAACAGGCGGAAGATTTGTCGGATTTTCTCAAAGAAAATAAAATCAAATGCGAATATTTGCATTCCGATGTGGAAACTTTGGATCGGGTGCGCATTTTGGAAGGACTGCGGCGTGGGCAGTTTGATGTTTTGGTGGGCGTCAATCTTCTCAGGGAAGGTTTGGATTTGCCGGAGGTTTCGCTGGTGGCAGTTTTGGATGCAGACAAAGAAGGATTTTTGCGCAGTGAAACGTCGCTCATTCAAACCATTGGGCGTGCGGCCAGAAATGTCAGCGGACGCGTGATTTTGTATGCGGACAATGTGACGGGTTCGATGCAGCGGGCAATTGATGAAACCAACCGGCGTCGTAAGCTGCAAGCGGAGTATAATCAAAAACATCACATCACGCCGGCGACGATTCAGAAAAATATCAAATCAATTATTGATCATGAAATTAATCCGGCGCCAACGGCTGATTATGCCAAACTGGAATCATTGGAAGATATGGTGGGGTATATAAAGCAAAGAGAAAAGGAAATGAAAGAAGCGGCACGGGCGCTGGAATTTGAAAAAGCAGCGATTATTCGGGATGAAATTTCTGAGCTTCGGAAATTGCAGATAAAATAGATAAATCTTATTTCTATAAATTTTATTTTTCAACTTTCTTTTTCCGCAAATTAGCATTAACTTTTCTTTCTAGGATAAAAAAAGTTACAAAACCCCAGAAGCAGAGCAGAGCTCGCTACGGGGCAAGGAAAGTCGCGCCAGGATGAAGATACTGATGGCAAGCGCAACGCTTCTCGCTAAAATTTCAATTCCGCTTCGCTCCTCACAAAATTTTTAACGCTCATTACTCGCGCTTCGCCCACGTACTTCATATGGCGCCTTTTAAATGCGGAATTCCAATTTAAAATGAATTTTGAATTTCGTATTTTTCCGCACCCTATGAATTTCGTCAGCAAATTCAAGCAAGTGAGCGTTAAGAAAAATCTCTGTCTGACCCCGGCTTGTCGGGGGAGTTAGATTTTTTAGCGAACGAGCTTAGAATTTGCCACAGAAATTCATCGGGGTGCAAGTTTCTTTTCTGTCCGCTTTTCTTTTGAAAGAAAAGCGGGCGAATGACTTTTGCTGAAAAAGCAAAAAACAAACTTCCTTGCGCATTTCAAGCACATATAATATAATGAGCAAAGGCTGAAAAGGCTTTTTAATTTGTAATTTTTTTATTTGATCTGATTGCAGATCATCTTTTCCTTGGTCAGGAGAAGAAAATAAGGAAAAATTAATCTTATGGAAAACGAAAACAAACCCGTGGAAGAAAAAACAGAAGAAATTATTTCTTCAGTTGTTGAAGAAACACCAAAACAGACAAAATGTTGCTGTGGAGGAAAATTTTGTGAAACCTGGAATAAAAATAAAAAAATGATTGTGGCAGCAATAATTTTAATCGTAGCTGTCGCTGCTATTCTGGGAGGAGTTGCTTTTAAAAAATATTGGAAAGAAAAAGTGGATGTTGGACCGGAAGCAATAAAAGTAAAATTAGAAAATTTAGTCAAGGAAAGCGGAGCTTCAGTAAAAGATGTTGTCAAAGAGGGAAACTTCTATAAGGCTACGCTTAGCTTTAATGGCCAGGAACAGCCGGTTTATACAACTAAAGACGGAGCAAAATTAATCCAAAGCATGATTTCTTTTGAAGAAATAGAGAAACAGCAAGAATTAGCCAAAAAGCAAGAAGAAGAAAACAGCAGGCCGATTCCAAAAACAGACAAACCAGCAGTTGATTTGTATGTAATGAGCTTTTGTCCTTATGGCAATAAGGCAGAAGACACGCTAAAGCCGGTCTACGATTTGCTTAAAAATAAAGTTGATTTTAATTTCCACTATATTGTGTCAGTCAGCGGTGACACTATCCAATCTTTGCATGGCGAGAAAGAAGTAGCGCAAAATGAGAGAGAAGCTTGCGTGCTGAAAAATTATGGAAAAGACAAATGGTTCGTCTTCGTGTCCTACGTTAATGCCAAATGCGGAAGTGACGGATCATGCTGGGAAACTGGCGCAAGAAGCCTGGGTATCAATACGGCCAAAATAACCTCTTGTGTGACTGCAGTTGGATCGGATTTAATGAAGGCTGATGAAAAAATTTCCAAAGAAGCTAATGCTAGCGGTTCTCCAACACTTAAAATCAATGGAACCAACTCGAAAGCCGTTTATCAATACGGAAATCCGGAAGCATATAAGCAGGCAATTTGCGACGCATTCAACACTGCTCCAGCAGAGTGTTCTAAGAAATTAGCCTCTGCTCCGGGCGCTGCAACTTCAGCTCAAGCTGAAGCACAAGGCGGAAGCTGTGGGAATTAGAAAATATACAAAATTTACGATATGAAAAAAGAGTCCTACTTTGGTAGGGCTCTTTTTACACAGGAAGGGAGCGTTGATTGCAGAATAAAAAGTTATTAACAGCATATTTTCCCTTTTTGAATATTTTATTGTATAATAAAAGTAAAGTTTGTCGTATTAAATAACTAATAACTTAAAAAAATGAAAAACACTAACAAAAATGTTTCTTCAAAACTTTTGCTGTTCGCAGCTGCAATTGCACTGTGTTTTTTTGCTGCTGAAAAAGCATTAGCGGTTGAAGAAACTGGTGTTAAAGAAAATAGTAATATTGAAAAAAGTGCCGATGGGGGAGGCATCCTTATTGCTGATGTGAATATTAGAAATGCGGAAATTAGAGAAAGTGAAAAAGGTATCTTCGAAATCAATTTTGATTTAGAAAATTCAATGGATGTCCAATCAAATTTAGTTTATGGACTAGAATTGATCAAAAAAATGCCTGAGGATGAAGTTGTCTTCGCTGATAGCAAAACTTATTATAATGACAAAATTACTATTAGAAAAAATGAAATTATTAAAAAAGCCATTACTTATAAAGCCCCTGATTTTTTGGGGGGAGACTTTGAATTGTGGATAAAAGTAAAAGATCAAAGCGGATTAGTGCTTGCACTTAGCGTTTTTGAAATTAATCTGTCCGGAACCGGCCAATATGTTGAATTTGGAAACCCTTGCTATCTGACAGTTGAAGGAGAGGGCGAAAAAAAAATATTCCCTTAACCATGGCGTGGATCTGAAAAAAGACGAAAAACTTTTTTTTGAATGCCAAGCCAGCAATGCCCTGGATGAAGCGATAACTTTAGCTCCTAATTTCGAATTTTATGTAAGAGATTATTTTGGAGAAAAATTGTCAGCTCAACCTGATGAAAATCAAAAAATAAGCTTTGCCGGCAAAGAAAATAAGCTGGTCAAGATTCAAATTCCTCTTCCGGAAAAACCGCAGGCTTATGATGTTAAAATTTCTTTAAATCAAGAGCAAAAAATATTTTCAAACCCTATTTTTGCTCATTTTGTTGTGGCTGGAGCCAGCGCGGCAATAGTCAGCGCCAGTTTGGATAAGAATTCCTATAACAATGGAGACACAGCCATAATCTCGGCTATTTTATCACCTTCGGCAGATAATTTTTCCGGAGCGAGAAACAGCAAAACAGTTCTTAACGATACAATAATAGATGTAACATTCAAAGATGCCAACGGTAACTCCTGCGCGGAAAAATATCAGTACAACTGGACAAAAAATTCCTATCCAACACCCAATGTAAAATTGGAAGTTCCGATTACACGAGATTGCTTTGAGCCGAGTGTCTCCCTTAAGATGCTTGAAAACGGGGTTTTGTTATATGAAAAAAATATCAACCTGAAGCCTAAAGAAAAAGTTGCAGAAAAGCAAAACGAGAACATTACGACTGGAGCGGTAAACAAAACAACAAAGATTATTCTAACTGTTGTTTTAGTTGCATTATTTATTTTTGTCCTGGGCTTAATTTTGTGGAAACTGCGCAGTAGGGGAAAAATAATTTCCATTTTTATCTTTTTTGCATTATTAACAATTGCTTCTGCTTTTCCATCGAGCAGGGCTCATGCTGTAACGAGGTTGTTAACAGGATATACAGCCTGGATGGATTCGGGATATGCTAACCTAGTTGGCAGTGATAATGCAGTGCCATTAAGAGCGTGCGATGAGGCCTATGGGACAAATTATAGAAATCTTCCCTTATGCGGTGTTTTTGGTCCTCCTCCTTTTCCGGGTGCTCCTCCGCTTAATCCAAACAATCCGATGTTTTGGCAAATCCTTAATAGTCAGCGTCCTTGCTTATCACCCCCAGATCTGAATTCAGATCCGCCAAAAGAACCAATAGTTTTTCTCAGCGACGGTGGTAGTTATAATTGTTACCAAGATGCTGTTAATTTCACATTCAATTTAAACAAAACTTCATATACCCAAGGAGAACAGGCCATAGTAACCGCATCTACCACAAATGCCAATACATGCAACAACGGAGTGACACTTGGGTTATTAGTGAAGCCATCAAATATTTCGTCATGGCAAGAAGTAATTGGACTTAGTTATTTTAATAAACAAAAAAATCCTTCAGGCTACACCACTTTCAGTACCGCTGGTTTGCCTCCTGGTCCCCATAGAGCTTGGTTTTATTTTCATTTTTATCACGGAACTGATACATCGGGTACTGATAGTGTGGGTATGTGGTGGATAGATTATTATGTTGCTCCTGGAAGCCCCTGCACTGATCCTTGGGGTAACACAATTAAGTCTGGGCAATCTATAACAGCTTTTACATCACCAACTGGACCTACTTGTGGCGCACAGTGCAGTCAAACAACATTTCAATGCGTCAACGGCGCATGGCAAATCAATGGAAAACCAGCAACTCCATATGCTTCCTGTAGTAATTTAACTTGCACAAATGTTTTGACTCTTGGTTGTATGGAAAACGGGGCATCTTTTGACGACGCTTTTCTTTCCAGCAGTGCTAATGGTTGTACAGAATCCTGCAAAACAGAAACAAGAGTTTGTACGAATGGGATTCTAAGTGGCTCTGCTAAGTATGCAACTTGTACAGAAGTTCCAAGAACTTATAGCAACTACAGTTGTCTTTATTCCAATTCTGTTGATTGCAACGAGATTGAAAATTGTGAAAAAACTAACATCAGAACAGCAGTGCGTTGTTTAGCGAGAAATAATTGTGGAGGCACTGAAGTAAGACTTCCCAGCACCGATTCTGTGTGTGCAGCAAAACTCTCAGATTGTTCTCAGCAATCAGAGAGCTGTCCTGCTTGTCCTCTCGAACCTTCCGGGTGGAAAGAGGTCGCTCCTAACTAATTTAAAATTGAAAAAATGGCAAAAACAGCTCAATCTGAAGCTCAAGGCGGAAGCTGCGGTAATTAGATTCATATAAAATTTCCAATACGGTAGAGGCCTCTATGGAGGCCTCTATTTTGTATAGATAAGTATTGACAAAATGCAAAAAGTATTATAGTTTCAGAGCGGCGGCGGGGAATAATTATTTCTATTCCTAGAGCGCTCTCACAAGAGACAAGAGAGCGGAACAACGGTTCCGCGTCGCGAGTTCTTCACCAAGACTCTGTGAAGGACTACTGCAGATAAATTTATTGTTTGCAGGTGTAAAAGCTAAGCCCATACAATTATGTTGTTGGGCTTAATATTTTTTATGGTTGATTTTTTCATATTTTCTTGTAATATACAATAGGATTCCTGAGTTCTGGAATTATTATCATGAATAAAGCGTAAGAGTATATGTAAAGTACCCAAAAAGGGGAAGTTTTTGGCGTTTGCGCATAATTTAATAGGGATTTCTGAAGAATAAAATTTTTCTGCGAAGCTAACTCGAACTCTATATTTTCCAGCTGAAATTTTTTGTGATCAGTCATGGGAAACAAAAAATTTCAGGGAAAATATGAATTCGGAGACTTGAACTTCTCGAAAAATTTTATTTTTCAGAAATTAAAGATATGCCAGATGAGATTATTATCAAAGGCGCGCGGGAGCATAATTTAAAGAATATTGATTTGATTTTGCCGCGCAATAAATTCATTGTCTTTACGGGAATTTCCGGATCAGGAAAATCTACGCTGGCTTTTGATACTATTTTTGCCGAAGGGCAGAGGAGATATTTGGAAAGTTTGTCGAGTTATGCGCGGCAGTTTTTAGGGCAAATGGAAAAACCGGAGGTAGATTACATTGAGGGACTTTCACCGGCAATTTCCATTGACCAGAAAGCGGCTTCGCACAATCCGCGTTCAACAGTCGGCACAGTGACGGAAATTCATGATTATCTGCGACTTCTATATGCCAAGATTGGAATCCCGCATTGTCAAATTTGCGGGCGTGAAATTACCAAGCTTTCAACGGATGAAATTGTGGCGCGCATTATTGAAATGTATGAAAAAAATACAGTTGAAATTCTTTCTCCGATTGTACGCCAAAGAAAAGGAGAATATTTGGCGCTTTTGGATGAGATGTGGAAGCGCGGTTTTTCAGAAGCGATTGTGGATGGAAAATTGCTTCGCTTGGAAGATTTTAAAGATATAAAACTGGAACGTTACAAAAAGCACAGCATTGATATTGTGGTTGATCGAGTGGATATTGATGAAAAAAATATTTCTCGGATTTTTGAAAGCGTGGAAAAAGCTTTGAAAATGGCGGAAGGAATCGTGAAAGTCAAAAGTAAAAAGTCAAAAGTAAAAAATTCAGCGGAACAAATTTTTAATCAGAAACTTTCTTGTCCAGTTCACGATATTGAATTTCCAGATTTAGAATCGCGCTTGTTTTCTTTTAATTCACCTTTCGGCGCTTGTCCGGCTTGCGAAGGCCTGGGTTTCAAGAAAGAAATCGACATTGAAAGGGTAATGCCGGACAAAAATAAAACTTTGGCTGAAGGCGGTTTGGCGCCTTGGAATTTCAAGAAGAATAATTATTACGGCGGAGTCATTTTGTCGGTGGCTAAATATTTCAACATTCCTGATAATGTGCGTCTGCGTGATTTGCCGAAAAAGAAATTAGATCTGCTCCTTTACGGAACAGCCGAACATGAGAGCATGGCAATCGAGGAAGAAGCGCCCGCCTCGACTCGCGGAAATGACTCGTCTACGCGAGGCTGGGAAGAAATTCCAATTGTTGTGCGTTCCAAAACCGGTAGCAATTGGAAGTTTTATATGAACTGGCAGGGAATTGTCGGATTTTTGCAGGAAAGATATTTCAAAACCGAATCAGACGCAGTGCGCGAAGGCATTGAAAAATATATGTCGCAAAAACCGTGTTCAACTTGCAAAGGTTCGCGCTACAAAAAAGAAGCCTTGCTAGTGACTGTTGACGGGAAAAATATTTTTGCGGTTTCATCGCTAAGCATTCGTGAATGTTTAGAATTTTTTCAGACTTTGAAATTGACAACGCGTGAAGAAATGATTGCCGGACGAATTCTTAAGGAAATTGTGGCGCGTCTGGAATTTTTGAACAATGTTGGTTTGGAATATCTGACATTGCAGCGCGCAGCCCATTCTTTGTCAGGCGGCGAGGCGCAGCGCATCCGCTTGGCTTCACAAATCGGATCACAACTGGTTGGTGTTCTATATATTCTCGATGAACCATCAATCGGACTTCATGCGCGGGACAACACAAAACTAATTGAAACTTTGCGGCAACTGCAAAAAATTGGCAACACCTTGATCGTGATTGAACACGATGAGGAAATGATGCGCTCGGCTGATTGGCTGGTGGATATCGGACCGGGAGCCGGCAAGCATGGGGGAGAAATTGTAGCCGAAGGAATTCCGGAAGAAGTGATTGCAGATCCCAAATCTTTAACTGGGAAATATTTGCGTGGAGAAAAAGAAATTGAAATTCCAAAATTTAGGCGTGATGCCGGCAAGAAAAAAAGAATCGTGGTGCGCGGGGCTGGCGAACATAATCTCAAAAACATCGTGGCCGAATTTCCGCTAAAAGTTTTCACTTGCGTGACGGGAGTTTCCGGCAGTGGCAAATCAACTTTGGTGGAAGAAACTTTGTATAAAGCCTTGGCCAACAAATTACATCGCACGTTAAATGTGCCAGGGAAGCACAAAGAAATTTTGGGCGTAGAAAATATCGACAAGGTGATTATGATTGATCAGTCGCCGATTGGACGCACGCCGCGTTCCAATCCGGCCACCTACACTGGACTTTTTACGCCGATTCGCGAACTGTTTGCTCAGACAAAAGATGCCAAGATGCGCGGCTACGGCCCAGGCCGGTTTTCTTTCAATGTTTCCGGCGGACGCTGCGAAAATTGCAATGGCGAAGGATTTTTGAAAATAGAAATGCAATTTATGCCAGATGTATATCTCCCGTGCGATGTTTGCCATGGCCAGAGATATAACAGCGAAACTTTGCAGGTGAAATATAAAAATAAAAATATTGCGGAAGTTTTGAAAATGACGGTTTCGGAAGGCAAAGAATTTTTTGCCGCTTTTCCCAAAATCCATGAACCACTTTCGGTGCTCGAAGAAGTCGGTTTAGGTTACATTGAGCTAGGACAAAGCGCCACAACGCTTTCAGGCGGGGAAGCACAAAGGATTAAATTGGCCACTGAACTTTCACGGCGCGCGACCGGTGACACGCTATATATTCTGGACGAACCAACAACTGGCCTTCATTTTGACGATATTAAAAAACTTTTGAATGTTCTAAATCGTTTGGTAGATGCCGGCAATTCGGTGGTGGTGATTGAGCACAACATGGACGTCATCAAAACGGCCGATTGGATTATCGATATGGGACCGGAAGGCGGCGACAACGGCGGCCGCATTGTGGTGACCGGTTCGCCGGAAGAAATTATAAAATATCACAAAGAAAGTTATACAGCCAAATACCTACGGGATGTTTTGAAGAAATAAAAAAGCGCGACATGCTTGGATAAGCAGTCACGCTTTTATAATAATCTTATGTTAGCCTTATGGGAACGGCTCCGCACCAATTAATCATTCTGTTTTTTTTCCATCCGGCATAAACTCCCAAAATGGAAACATTTTTGTTTTCCGATATTTTTTTAAGGTGAATGATATGAATTTGACCAGATATGTTATGAAAAACAATTTCATAATCTCCTTTTTCAAGTACTGCCATTTTATTTCCGTCCGGAGTAGTTGAATACTCAATACAAGTTGTTATCCTAAACGGAACATTGGCCTTAATACAAGGGCAGATTAAACCGAGATTTTCATTAGAGTGAAAGAACATATTTTCTCCGAATTTTTCACGGAGATATTTAATAACAGAAGAATCAGTATTCGGAACATTTTTTAAAACTTTTGGTACTGGATATTTCATGCACATAAATCAACCCTCCCTGTTTTTTTGCATATTAATTTATTATTAAGATTTTAAATTACTACGAATTTAAATTATATATGATTTAGAAAGTATGTCAATAATGTTTTAAAAAAATAAAAAAGCGCGACATGCTTGGATAAGCAGTCACGCTTTTTAAATAAAAAAACAAAAAAATTTCTAAAATTTCCCAGCCGGGACAATTCCCCGCCAGTTAATCATTCTTCCCCCCTTCCATTCGACAAACACATTAACAACTCTGGGTTCTTTTCCATCTAGCCTTTTTAGGCAAACAACATTAGTGCTATTGGAAACGCCAGTGAATATACTTTCATAAATTCCAGGTTCCAAGACAGTCATTTTACTGCCATCGCCTGAGATAGCGCATTCAAGAGGATATAAAATTTTGAATGGCACAAAATTTTTTACGCATGGGAAAATAGAGACTTCGTTTTCCATAATCTGAAAGCCCATATTGGAACCAAAGCTTTCAAATAAATACTTTATAGCATCTTTGTCCATGTTGCTTATACTTTTCAGAATTTTGCAAGACATACCATCATCCTCCTTCGTTGTTTGAATTGTTATGATTTAATCGAATAATTCTTATGTCCCTCATATAAAATTTTTAAATAGCTTGTATTTTACAACTTAAAAGTATAGCATATTTATATGAGCGAGTCAATACTTAGAGAAAAACTGAATAAATTGCCGGCCGAGCCCGGAGTCTATATTTTCAGGGATAAAGCCGGAAAAATCCTCTATATCGGCAAAGCGACAAATCTCAAAAGCCGGGTATCTTCGTATTTCCGAGGTACGGAAACTCGAAATCATATTGAGGCCATGATGCCCAAGGTGGAAGATATAAAACTCATTCAAACTGATTCGGTTTTGGAAGCTTTGATATTGGAAAGCAATTTGATCAAAAAACACCAGCCAAAATATAATATTGACCTTAAAGATGATAAATCATTCTCATATTTTATGGTGACAAAAGAGGATTTTCCCAAAGTAGTTATTGTTAGGGCTACAGAGATAAATAATCAAATTTCTAATTCTAAATTTCTAATTTCTAATAAAATTCCAAATATCAAATCCCAAATTAAAAAAATACGAAATACAAAATACGATATACAATATACGAAAATTTACGGTCCATATACTTCCAAAAAGCAAATGGAAATTGCGCTTAAGATAATGCGAAAGATTTTGCCTTTTCATTCAAACAAACAAGAAACGGAAAAAGGCTGTCTGGATTTTCAAATTGGGCTTTGTCCCGGACCGTATGCCGGTGCGATTTCCCAGAAAGATTATCAAAAAAATATCCGTGGCATCCGGATGATTCTGGAGGGCAAGAAAAAAAGTTTGGTCAAAAAGCTGGAAAAAGAAATGCAGATTTTGGCCAAGAAACATGAATTCGAAAAAGCGGCAGAGCTGCGCAATAAGATTTTTGCATTAAATCATATTCGTGATGTGGCACTGATTTCGAAAGAGTTTGAACCTAAAATACGAGACACGAAATACGAAATACGAAATACAAGAATTGAAGCCTACGATATATCCAATATTTCCGGAACGAATGCAGTTGGTTCAATGGTAGTTTTCTCAGGCGATGAACCTGACAAAAAAGAATACCGTAAATTTAAAATCAAAACAGTTTCTGGCAGCAATGATGTGGCAATGATGCAAGAGGTACTCATGCGCAGATTCAAGAACAATTGGGCAATGCCGGATCTGATTCTTCTGGATGGAGGGCAAGGGCACGCCAACATGGCAAGTGAACTGGTGATTAAATTAGGCCTGGCTGTTTTAGTTGTGGCTATCGCGAAAGGTAAGACGCGTAAAAATCTTAATTTCCAATTTCCAATTTCCAATAAAATTCCAATGTCTCAATTTCCTAAAGAAATAAAAAATATCTTAAATAATAAAAATCTTTTAAAGCGTATTATGGACGAAGCGCATAGATTTGCAATCAGCTATCATAGAAAAATCCGAAGGAGAGAGCTATTGACAAAAATCTAAAAATGATGTAAAAAGATAAGTTGGAAAAAATAAAAAATGAAGGGGGTTCTTTTAAAAAATGGCAGATGAAATAGCAAAAATTTTTATTGAAGATTGCGAAAAAACAATAGAAAAACAAATCATAAGCAGAAGGGGACAGTTAATTTTTTTTAAAAAACACAAAATCACTGCTTTTATATTGGGGAATATGATTGGAAAACTAAAAAAAGAAATAACTCTGCTGAAGAGCCAGAAGGTTACTTGTAGGTACGCTGCTGTTAGCTTGAAAATTTGCAGCGAGCGGAATAATCAAACACCAAGAGGAAAGGAGGTGAATTATTGTTGATGAAGCCCTTGAACAAGGGGAAACAAAAACTTTTTGTTGAAAGAGAATGAGAAGATCTAGCCGGGGAGGGAACATTATCCTCCTCGGTTCTTTTTATATATAGTTAAAAGAAAACCAAAATAATTAACAGATGAGTTGTGCAGGGGTTTACATTTTCCGATTTTTCTGATACCATGTTTAATTAGTTCACCCTGTTAAATTGTGGCGGAGCCGCATCATTTAACAGGGCAAACTCTTAAATCATAGCTTTATAATTTATATACTATGGCTTCAAAAAAAACAGCTGCTAAAAACAACGAGATTGTCATCAAAGGCGCGCGGGTTAATAATCTTAAGAATATCGACGTAAATGTTCCGCGCAATAAATTCGTCGTGATTACTGGCCTTTCCGGATCAGGAAAATCTTCTTTGGCTTTTGATACGATTTATGCTGAAGGCAACCGCCGTTATATGGAGGGCCTTTCTTCCTATGCCCGTAATTTTTTGGACCCGTCAATCAAGCCAGATGTGGATAAAATCGAAAACTTGAGTCCGCCTATTTCCATTGATCAAAAAAGCGTTTCCCGATCGCCGCGTTCAACAGTCGGAACACTGACAGAAATTTATGACTATCTTCGCATTCTTTATGCCAAGGTTGGAATTTTGCATTGTCCGAGTTGCGGCACTTCAATGCAAAAGCGTTCCCACAAGGAAATTCTGGATGAAATTTTGACTTTTTCCCATCATACCCAGGTAGCCATTTTGGCTAAGCCCAAAGACAGCGCGACTGGGACTGAGCTGCTGAAACACATTCAGCAAATGGGTTATGCGCGTGTGTGTCTCGGTGGAAAAATAATCACAGTAGCTGAAGCGCTGATGCTTGAAAGCAATGAAATTGACGATGAAATTGAAATAGTTATCGACCGCATTGTTTTGGATAAAAAAAATCCGGATGCAGAAAGGATAGTTGACTCTATTGAAACCGCCATGAAGATGGGCGGCAATTCAATGAAAATATTGTTTGATAATTCGGAAGAAAGAACCTATAATCAAGATTTTTTTTGCGTGAAATGCGGAATAAAAATCAAAGAAGTCACGCCGCGCCATTTTTCTTTCAATAGTCCGGAGGGTGCCTGTGAAAATTGCAGCGGGCTGGGATATATTCTGAAAGTCAGCGAAGATTTGATAATTCCCAATAAAAACCTGTCTCTTTTGGAAGGTGCAATCCAGCCCTGGAACAAATCAGGCGGGAAAATCAGCGGACAAGGCCCGCAATTCATGCAGCTCAAGGAGCTTTCCAAAAAATACAAATTTTCCATGAGTGTGCCGGTTAAAAAACTTTCTCCGGAACAGCTGCAGATTATTTTTTACGGCGCAGATGATTTTGAAGGCATTATTCCTTCTCTTGAAAAAAAATATTTTGAAACCAAGTCGGATTATGTCCGGGCAGAAATTGAGAAATATATGACTGAGCATGTTTGCGAGGCTTGCCATGGCAAAAGGCTGAAAAAAGAATTTCTGGCCGTGACTGTCCAGAACAAATCCATAGATGATTTAGTTTCTATGAGCATTGGGCAATTGGAAGAATTTTTTGCTGATAATGAAAAATGGAAACAAAGCGAACAAGAAAAAGATATTTGCAAGACCATTGTGCGGGAAATTTTGCAACGTCTTAAAGCTCTCAAAAATGTCGGTTTGGAATATTTAAATCTGGGGCGCAGCGCGCAAACTATTTCCGGAGGAGAGGCGCAAAGAATCAGGCTGGCTGCCCAGCTCAATTCGCAGTTGATGGGAATCGTTTATGTTCTGGACGAGCCATCCATCGGATTGCATAATCGTGATACGGAAAAACTGATAAAAACCATGAAAGACCTGCAAAAAGTCGGCAATTCAATTATTGTTGTTGAGCATGATGAAAGCATAATTAAAGCAGCAGACTGGATTATCGATATGGGACCGGGCGCCGGTGAAGAAGGAGGCACGGTGGTTTTTGAAGGCAATTATAAAAAACTTATAAATTCCAAAAATCTGACAGCCCAATATATTTCCAAAAAGAAAAAAGTTTCCGATAAGAAAAAATATCGCAGTGGCAACGGCAAGGCCATTGAAATTTTTGGGGCAGAAGAACACAATCTGAAAAAAATCGACGTGAAAATTCCGCTGGAAAAATTCGTGGTTATTTGCGGAGTTTCCGGCAGCGGAAAATCAACGCTGGTAAAGGATATTCTATCCAAAGCCTTAACCAGATATTTTTATGGATCTAAGAATTTGCCGGGCAAGCACAAGAAAATTAAGGGATTGGAAAATATAAAAAAAGTGATCAGCATCAATCAGACGCCGATCGGCAGGACTCCGCGTTCCAATGCAGCCACCTATACCGGAGTGTTTTCGCATATCCGGGAATTGTTTGCGCAGACTGAAGAAGCTAAAAATCGAAATTATACAGCCAGCCGTTTCAGTTTCAATATGAAAGGCGGCCGCTGCGAAGTTTGCCAAGGCGAAGGATTCAAGAAAATAGAAATGCATCTTTTGCCTGATGTATATGTGAAATGCGAAGCTTGCAATGGCACAAGATTCAGCAGGAAAACTTTGGAAATTGAATATAAAGGCTATAATATTGCCCAAATTCTGGATATGGACGTGCGTTTTGCGCTTAGATTTTTTGCGCGTCATCCGCTGATTGCGGAAAAACTGAAAACTATGGAAGACGTGGGTTTGGGTTATTTGAAATTGGGACAAAACGCCACCAATCTTTCCGGCGGAGAAGCGCAACGCATAAAATTGGCCACAGAATTGGCACGCAAATCAACCGGCAACACCTTATATATTTTGGATGAGCCGACTGCCGGATTGCATTTTGACGATATACGCCGGCTTTTGGCAGTCTTGAATGCGTTGGTAGACAAAGGCAACACGGTTATCGTAGTGGAACACAATCTGGATGTGGTGCGTGATGCCGATTGGGTGATTGAGCTTGGACCGGATGGCGGAGAAGTTGGCGGACACGTAACTTTTGAAGGCACGCCGGAAAAACTTAAAAAAGACAAAAAAAGCTGGACAGCAAAATATCTCTAGCGAGAAATTTTAAATTGAATTTCAGGCAGAAAAAACTACAAAAATAAAATTGCTATTGCCAGTACGGAGAGCATAATATCATTGGCTGAGTTGCGCAGGCTCCAGATCCTTTCTTTAGAGAAAGCCGGATATTTATGGCACCAGGCATGGAAATCGTGAATTTTATTGAGGATAAAACAATCAAATTCCTTGTTAAGGGCCGTCAAAAGATCGGGCAGCATGGAAGAAAACATACCAATGGAAATTTGCCAGATGACGTGACGATCTAAGTTTTGATAACGGATTATAAAGAAAACAAGCACTGTTCCAACAGAGAGATCCAGAACTATTTTCCACCAGGTGTTTCTAAAGCGCGAATCCTTGTTCAGATAATCTCCATGGCGAAGATGATCCATCAAAAAATGAAGGGGAATTGTTATGAAAGGAATGAGCCAAAGATTGGCAATATTTTTACCGACAGCGGCGCCGATGAGCGCGTGAGTAGTTAAAATCATAAATATTTGTATTTATTAAAACGTTCACGAGTTAACGAGTTTCAATCTATTAACCCTTTAACCCGTTAACTAATTAATATGATTAATGGTATTTTATACATAGTCGCCACTCCAATTGGCAATCTTGAGGACATAACTCTCCGCGCTTTGCGTATTCTTAAAGAAGTTGATCTGGTTGTTTGCGAGGACACGCGAGTTACCAGTAAACTCCTTTCTCATTATAACATATCAAAACCGCTCTTGTCTCTGCATCAGCACAGCAAAGAAACGCAATTTGAAAAAATAATTTTCCAAATCAAAGATGGAAAAAGCGTGGCCTATGTCAGTGATGCCGGAACACCGGGAATTTCTGATCCGGGCAATCAACTTGTGGCAGCGGCTGCCAAAGAAAATATTGTTGCTGTACCGATTCCGGGAGCATCCGCTTTGGGAGCGCTTGTCAGTGTGTCCGGAATTGACATGCAACAGTTTGTTTTCATGGGTTTTCCGCCGCACAAAAAAGGGCGGGAAACTTTTTTTAAAAAAATTGCAGCTGCTGAACATCCTACTGTGTATTATGATTCTCCTCATCGGGTTTTGAAAAATATCGAGCTGTTGGAAAAACTGGGATCTGGAAAAAAAATAATCATTGGCCGAGAACTGACCAAAATATTTGAAGAGATTGTGAGGGGCGACATTCCGGAAATTAAAAAATATTTCCAGGGCCATCCCGAAAAAATGAAAGGGGAATTTGCAATAATTGTGCATTGTGCATAACTTCAATCCTAAAAATTATGCAAAAATAGAATAATATTGTATAATAAACACAAGTAAATCTTAAAACAAAAACAATATGCAAAACAAAATCGTAATCAGTTTAATAGGCGTGATCGTTGCCATCACCATCTTGGTAATCGGCATCCTTATCGGAAAGAAATTCTCCGACAATGTAGCCGTAACTTCTGACAATACCCAAGCATCTTTCCAAGCCGGCTATAATGCGGCCAAAGCCAAATTCGAAAAAGTATATTCTGAAGTAATAATTCCTAGCAATGCAACAGACAGCTCTATTGTCGGCGTGATTCATGAAATAGACGGAAATAAAATAAAGGTTGCCATTAGGTCAAATGATCCATTGAATGACACCACACCATCTGAAACTAAAACAATCATAGTTACTGACAGCACTAAAATAACTATTGGTGTGCCAAAAGATCCGGAAGAAATCAAAAAGAAAATGCAGAAAGGCGATTTTGATCCGAATATTTTAATTCCGGAATACAAAAATTCAACCCTCTCTGATCTTAAAGTCAACCAATTTGTCGTAGTTTCTGCTGCTAAAAACAATAATGAATTAACAGCTACTGAAATCAAGGCCCAAAATATTAATGTAGAAGCCATTCCCGAAAAACCAACTACCGCTACACAGGAATAGCATTGAACATAAACATATATAAAAAACTTTTATGAAAATTATTTGTAAAAATACGAAAAACATAATCATAGCATTTGCCTTTGCTTGTATTTTTCTAGTTAATGCTTCACCGGCTGAAGCGGAGTGCCAATATAGTAATTGTCCCGCGGGATATACTTATACGACTAATTTTATTGGTTACTGGAGCTATGGAGGCCATTTTACTGCAGGATGTTTTCCTTGTGGTGGATATTGTTGGATTGGTATGGGTTATCCACAAGGACCTGTATGTGCTCATATTACTAGTTATTGGGGAAGCTATCCTTTGGCTGACAGTTGCATCAGCCCAGGTTCATATTTATTGTATTGCAATGCCGAATGCGCCCCTAATCATTTTGGTTGTAAAATTGGACCAGTTCGTGCACCAAGAAACGAAGCAACTGGGTGGGCATGGTATTGTGAAGGATATAATGGAAGAAATGATTATTGTTTTGAACCTTTTCCAATCAATGGTGTTTGTCAAACATTTCCAGGCGGTACAAATTCTCTGCCTGCTTCAATATGCGTAACCGGGACAGCATCAGCTGTTTCAGGAAATGGCACAAACAGTTCTCCGTGGACTTGGACATGCACAGGTTCGGGGCCGGGACACACAGATGCATCTTGCACTGCGAAAAAACCTTGTGTCTATGATAAATACAGCTGCGATAGGGCAATAAATGATGAAAAATGTGTGGATGATTATCTGAAGTATTGTGAAAAAACCCTTGCTGTCAACATGATTTGCAATGCAATTGATGTGAATGGCACCTGTTCCGCCGGAGCTTTAAGTCAAAGTGACTGCGAGGCCCAAGGAGTTCATTGCGCCAACTCTACAGAAACTTGCGCTCCCTGTCCATTGGAGCCTGGAAGGTGGAGAGAAGTTTCGCCATAAAATGAAAAAATGAATCAATTTAAAAAAACAACAAAAGGTTTTTCACTTACAGAAGTCCTTATCAGTATTGTCATAATGGCTATTATGGCGGGTGCTTTTCTTTTGAACAATAATAGCCAAAAAAAATCGCAAGAAGTGCAGTTGGCCACTCGAACATTGGCAGCTCAGTTGAGATTAATGCAGAATGATGCTTTGAACGGAAAAGTTATTGGAGGAGACAACATTTGTGGAATCAAAATGACTTTTAATAACGAAAGTCAATACGACATAAGATATTACAGTCAATGCTCGGGTTTTGACCTGGGAAGCGAAAAAAATATGGAAGCTTTTAATTTACAGAAAAGCAAACTCGGAGTAGAACCGGGAAGTTCAATAATATTTTTAGCTCCCTTTGGATTAGTAAAACCGTCGCTGGGAGGAGAAAATATTAGCGGAATTCTCTTGGAATCCAAAGATTCTAATGAGCAAATGGTTGTATGTGTCGGCCAAGCGGGCAATATTGAAGAAATAAAAGGGAAAGACACTCATTGTTTTGCTGTTGGCATGTGTGATCAAGAAAGTCCCACACAGTTCTGTACTCGTTTGGGCGCAAAGTGTGGCAGCGTAACAGGTGTTGATAATTGTGGCATAGAAAGAAAAGATGTTAATTGTGAACCTTGCAATCCACCTGAAATATGTTCAAACAATGCTTGCGTTTGTCCTTTAGAAGATGATGCAGCTTTCTGTGCTCGTTTAGTCACACCTTTGGGCAAAAAAAGGTGTGGCGAAGTCGAAGATAATAATTTATGTGGTACAAAGATAAAGGTTGATTGTGGAACCTGTGCTTCTCCTGATGTTTGCTATAATACGGCTTGCTGCACGCCTAATTGTGCTGGTAAAGAATGCGGAGATGATGGATGCGGTGGAATTTGTCCGCCGGGCTGTACCGATCCTTTACAATGCTCGCCCATCAATTTTGTTTGTACAAATCTTATTGATGATTGCAAGAAACTGCAAGATATGAAAGGAGACGGTAAATATGAATTAACAGGATATATTGAATGTTCAGATACAAAAAACTGGAATAGCGGAAGAGGGTTT
>ERZ795059.1744-NODE-1744-length-23768-cov-13.130393_pt1 | contig 23768 bp, 17 predicted proteins | sample MGYA00375143_ERZ795059 | MGnify/ENA primary metagenome ERZ795059 (study PRJEB30188, sample SAMN05720168) | activated sludge metagenome | isolation source: Anaerobic digester | place: USA | collected 2015-01-07 ... | reverse complement strand
GAGTGACTTCGGGATCAATAACCGGACCCGCGCCCCGGTATATATAATATCCGTAAAGGTCTCTCTCGCTGTTCTTTTTCCAGGTCATCTGAACATTTCCCGCAACAACGTTGCCGGCAAAATTCTGTACTGCTGCAGGGGGCAGGTTATCAACACTGTGTCCTGAAACAGGGGATGAGTACCAGACCTCGTCATTATTCGTTCCGCGTGCAACAACCCGGAAATAATATGTGGCTGTGGAACTTACGGAGGAATCGCTGAGGGTGGTAGTGATATGGGAATATCCGGTTTCCCTGGTTGCAGGTATTTCCGTTATATAATCCCACACAAAACCTTTGGCGCCGGGGGGATTGCTTCTTTGCAAAACATACTTTTCAATTCTGTTCTCCCCCTCGGAATCATAACCGCTTCTTGTCCATCTCACTCTGACGGCACCCCCCTGGTCAAGCGGGATATCCTCTATGGAAAAGATTCGCGGAACAACTGCCGGCGCAGAGGAAAGAAAGAGATATACTCTTCCTTTATTAGTTGAAAATATTCTGGCTCCAATAATCAAATCCGTGAGACCGTCATTGTTCAGATCCCCGGCAGATGCAACTGAGCAACCGAACAGAAGATCTGCCTGAGGACCAGTCATTACTATATCAGGGGCGGTATCTTTTTCCTTTCCGCCAAACAATAAATATACCCTTCCAGCTCTATAGCCCCCTGCCTGATTATATTGTGCGCCGATAAGAACATCGTCAAAACCGTCACCGTTTACATCACCTGCAGGAGCAACGCTCCACCCCAGATAGTCTGTTGCAGCTTCTCCGGTCATTGAAACATCGGAGATATTGTCCATCAGATAACCGCCGTAATAAATATATGCTTTACCCGCGTTATCGCTGCTCTCGTCATTTGCATAAGCACCAATCACAATATCGCTGTATCCGTCTCCATTCATATCCCCGGCGGAGGCAACCGAAAAACCGAAGTAATCCCCCGCAGTACTTCCATTGAAATAACAATCCGGGGTTGCATCTATTGAAGAACTGCCGTAATATAAATAAGCTCTTCCGGAATTTGCCATCATATTATAGTCGTAGTAAATAGCCCCGATCAGAATATCCGCATATCCATCGCCATTAACATCGCCGGCAGGGGCAACCGAAACACCAAAATTATCTGCGGCAGTTTCTCCGAGAAAAGCCTGATCATATACGGCATTCATTGGGTTACCTCCATAATAGAGATAAGCTGCGCCGGCATCTGTAAAGGAGACATCATTTTCGAAAGCCCCCACAATAACGTCATCAAATCCATCACCATTTACGTCTCCCGCTGAAGCAACAGATGCTCCGAAGGCGGCATTTGCGTAAGCACCCCATAGGGTTAAGTCGGGGGTACCATCCATAACCGCTCCTCCGAAATAAATATGTGCATACCCTGTAGCGGTTCCCAGAGTATGGTCGTATGGAGCTCCGACGATAACATCATCATAACCCTCCCCGTTAACATCACCCGCGGAGGCGACAGAATAACCAAGATAATTCCCCGTAGTCCCGGTAAGATAAATAACATTAGAGAATGCCAGATTTGACCCGCCGAGGTAGAGATAAGCCCTTCCCGCCTCCGATCCCCCCGCATCATTGGAAATCGCACCAACAATAAAGTCATTATAACCATCCCCGTTAACATCACCAGCGGATGCAACCGAGTTCCCAAAATAATCACCGGCTGCAGCACCCGTGAAAATCAAATCGGGAATATCGGGACCGCTAATTTTATTTGTATAAAGATAAACTTTTTTAAAGGAGTAGCTGGAAATCAAGATCTCGTTATTGCCGGTACCATCCACGTTTTTAAGAAACGAGATTCCGTAGCCCAAATAATAATACGATCCAGCCCCCGAAAAAATATTGTCCGGGATATTGTCGAGCATTACACCACCGTAGAATAAATAAACCCTCCCCGCATCTATTTCTGTGGCATCATTGAGGGGTGCTGCTATTAAAAAGTCATCATATCCATCCCCGTTTATATCACACCCGCCGGATACTCTGTAACCAAAATAATCATTAGAATTGGTACCATAAAAGTTAAAATCAGGTGTAACGTCGGGAGAGACACCTCCGAAATATACGTAAGCGGCTCCTGCGTATAAACCGCTGTAGTCGTTGAACGGTGCCCCTGATATTACATCAGAGTAACCGTCGCCGTTAACATCCCCCGCACCGGCAACACTAAATCCAAATTGGTCGTAAGCTGCATTGCCTAAATATTTTTTATCATAAACAGTATTTATTGAAGAGCCTCCATAATAGAGATATGCCGCACCTGTTTGCCCGGCGCCACCGTCATGAATAGGTGCTCCAATAATTATATCAGAATAGCCATCCCCGTTAACATCACCTGCACCTGCAACAGAATAGCCAAAGCGATCATCGTATGCTTCTCCATAAAGAATTGCATCGAAAGTGGAATGGAGGGTTGCGGCACCCAATATTATCATTGCATTACCAGCTTGGGATATTCCATAATCGCCGAAATAAGATCCTATGACAATATCATCATAACCATCCCCGTTAAAGTCGCCGGCGCTTGCAACTGTTAATCCAAAATAGCTGTAATCAGATTGCCCTTCAAATTTCTTGTCTGCAATATTATCCATCACCGCGCCCCCCAGATAAACATAAGCTGCTCCTTGCTTAAGTCCATAATCATAAGCGCCGACCACAATATCGTCATACCCGTCGCCATTCATATCGCCTGCAGATGAAACTGATATGCCAAAACCATCTGTTTCAAATTCTCCTGTCAATATTAAGTCGGGGATTAGTTTAATAGAAGGACCTCCGAAATAAATATAAGCATATCCGGGTTCCGGCGAAGTGCCGTAAGCACCTATCAGAATATCATTGTAGCCATCCCCGTTCAGATCCCCCGCATCTGCCACTGAATATCCAAAGGTTTGTTTTGATGATTGAAATGTCCTCAGCAGCGAAACAGCTTCGGGGGAGGGGGGTGTGCCTCCGCCTCCGCTAAAGGATGGGGTGTTTAAATTCATGCCGGGAGGAAGAAGATACTGAGCGTTAAGCCCGAAAGAAAAAAATACGAGTGAGCAGAAAAAGAATTTTAACGTGTTCATAACCAACTCCTTTTTTTATAGGAGAAAAATAATTTGTTACCATGAACACTACAAAGGAAAAGAGAAGAACGGGATACAGCGTAATCTAAAAGATTCTTTAGAAATGTAGCTTCTAAAATAAATCTTTTTTTATATTAGCAAACAAAAAAATTTGTATTAAAAGAGGGAGCGGAGTTTTGCCATCAGGACGGCGGATGCGGAGGCGACGTTGAGGGATTCTGCCTTGCCGAAACGGGGAATGGTCAGCTTAATATCGGTGAGTCCAAGGAGTTCGGAGGAGGGACCGGCAGATTCGTTGCTGAGTACGAGGAGGAGTTTTTTACCGTCAATCCGGGCGGTGTGAATATTTTCCCCGTTCATATCAGCGGTTAATATTTTGTATCCATTCTGTTTAAGGTTTTCAATATAGGCGGGAAGATGCTGCCCGGAGGCAACGTTGATGTGAAAGATTGAACCCATTGAGGCGCGAATTACTTTAGGGTTGTAAATATCCGCGCATTCTCTGCTTAAAACCACTTCTTTTATTCCGAACCAGTCACAGTTGCGGAGTATGGTGCCAACATTACCGGGATCGCTGATATTCTCGAGTGCGACAATTATTCCTTTATGGGCAAGGGGTCTTACGGGGGGAATGGAGAAGAGGGCGATTATGCCCTGGGGATTTTCCGTATCGGTAAGTTTTTCAAGTTCTTTGTTTTTGATTAATTCAAAACGGATATTTTTTTGGCGTAGTTTACGGGTCAGTTCTTTCAGTTCGCTTTCGGGGGGATTGACACCGGAGGCGTATTCGTGAGTCATAAGGAGGAGTTCGCAGGTGAACCACGATTCTATGCCCTCGTTAACGAGTTTGGTTCCCTCGACAATAAATTTTCCTTCCGCATAGCGGTGGCGTTTATTTTTGAGGCGCGCAAACTGTTTTAACTGTTCGTTGGTAATCACAGCGGTATATAGTCCTGTTTTTTGCCGCTTTCCTGATCGCGAATAAGTTCAGAGAGGTATTCCCAGCTGTAGATGCCTGTATCGTGACCGTCCATCCATTCAATTCTCAAGCCGTAATTACCCTCGAACCTGATATCTTTAATTTTGTACATATCGGGGTGAGTACTTTTGGGCTGAACGGGGCGGTAGGTTTTCCAGAGGATAGTTTCCCCTTTGCAGTCGGCGCAGGGGCACTCGTTGCGCATGTATTCTAGTTTGAGTTCCTTTTCGGAGTTATCGTACCAGGTGACAACAAGTTTCGAGTTCAGGAGTTTTATGTTTTTTGGTCTCATATCAATCAATTAAAAAAAGCCCGGGCGCGGGGCACGGGCTTTGAGTGTTTAATATATCTAAAAAGTTATTCACCTCTCATAAAGCGGGGTTCCTCGAGAGTGAGGATAAGAGAAATCCTGTGAGTATCGGGGAGGCGGTCGTCTTCGCTCATATTAAAGCGAGCGAAGGAATAGTCAATGTTAAGTTTAGGGAGTTTGACCCCAGCGCCAACGGTAAACTGTTTTACGTCGTTATAACCGGCGCGGATAGCGAAGAGGGTTTTATAAGCAATTTCGAGTCCGGCGTGGGGATCGAAGCTAACGGGACCGATATTAAACTGAGATGCGAACTGACGGTTTTCGAAGCGGATATCGAAATCGAGTGCGGGCATAACCCTGAAGCCCCAGATGACGTCGTACCCATAGGCGCCGCCGATTTTAAGTGTGGGGCTGATGAGTTCATTCCTGCCGGTGCTCCAAGCAACGAGGGTGGTGGTAACATCCTGAACGTTTACGCCGAGCATGAGATTTTCCATTGGAGTATAGAGAGCGCCTACATCGAAGCCCACGCCCCAAGCGCTAAATTCGGCAATGCTACGGGATATTATTTTTACGTTAGCACCGAGCATGAGGTTATCGGAGATTCGTTTTGCGCCGGTAAGGTAGAATGCCCAGTCCTGGTTGCTAAACTCGGTTATTTTACTATAGTCAATTCTATCTTTAGGGTGATCGAGGGTACCATCGCCGTTATAGTCAATAAGGGCATTGCGGGTATCGTAGATACCATCCACAGCAAGGCGCATAGCGCTAATACCGAAGCTAAGGTCGGGTCCGTAAGGAAGAGCGACGGCGCCGTAGTTGTAATTAACGAGATTGCCGAAGCGTTCGTCGTGCATGAGGGCGATCTGGGGATAATTTATAAGCGCGAGTCCTGCGGGGTTATAGTAAGCGCTGCTGATATCATTGGCGGCTGCTGTGAATGCGCCCCCCATTCCGAGTGGTCTGCCTCCAATGCCGATGGCAAGGAATTCGCCTGCGTATTTGCCTATTACGGTTTGTGCGTTGGCGGTTAGGGAGATTGATATTAGTGCTAAGAATAAGATTCTTTTCAGCATTCTCTGTTTTCCTGTTAAAAAATTAAATTTAATGTAACAAAATTGGGAAAAGTTTTGGTAAAATCAAGACATTTTTTTGCGCACGGGGAATGAGTTTTGATTTGTTGAGGTGTTGATTTGCTGAGGTATGTCTTAGTGACCGGATAACCCCAGGGACCGGGGAGGGGGAAGAATGGGAATTTTTTTGGGGAAAGATGAGGGATAAAAGCCGAAAAATGTTACGATCCGGGGGAAACGTGAAGGGGATGGGGAATGGTAATTAGGACGGCTTTTCCACGGCTTTAGTACGGCTTTACTACGGCTTTACCACGGCTTTACAATAATGTGGTGTGCTTTTTTTGGAAGTCCGGGGGGAGCCGGGAGAGAGAAAAGCAGAAGTTTTCCGGATTTATTCGTAAAAGAGTATTCTAAGGGAAAAACAGTTTCTAACCGTCACGAGTGAAATTGCTTTTTGCGACAGCCTTCTTGGCAGAACAGCGAGATAAGGGAAGATGGGTAATTCATGAGGTGGTGATAAAAGCAAGGATGGATGCAAACTCAGGTCAAGTTATTAAGCAATTTATTTTGTTTCGTTCCGGGTGATGACGCCGTGGATTTTGCGATAGGGGAGTTTGTAGAACTGCACGAAATTGGGGGAGAGTTTTTTAAGCATTGCGTAGAATTTCAGGAACATGTTCTTTGTGATGAGTTCTTCCACGCCATAGAATATTACCCGCTCGGTTATTCCTTCACGCTTTAGTATTTCGGGAATATCAAGCATCTCCATATATCCGGCGGAAATTACCACTCCGGAAAGTCCGGCGGCTATGCCTTCCACGCGTTCCACTTTGATGGAGTATGGTTCATCCGTACGTTGTATGGATATCAAAATATTATTATCGTAAATAATGCCGGTCATGATGGTACAGTGGACAAGATAAGGGGGAATGCTCTTGAGGTCACGGGTGAAGTAGAGGGCAGTGCCTTCGAGACGTTTGCCGGAGTTGTAAATCTGCTCGTAGCTGGTGATGTACGTATCAAGGGGCAAGGCTCTGAAAGTTTTAGCCGCAAGTTTATTTCCTTTAATCCAGATAATGATTGTGCTAAGGGGAACGAGGGCAATAACTATTGACCAGAAGCCGCCGTGCGGTATTTTGCTCATCAGCGCACCGAGGAAGAGGAGTTCGACTGTAAAAACAATTGCAGCAAAAGCAAGTTTGAGATAATTTTTCTGGTGAGCAAATATCCAGTTCATGAATATTGAGCTGATGATCATAGTCATCATCACTGCAAGCCCGTAAGCTGCGGCGATATTGGTGGAAGTACCAAAGAGAAGTATCATGAAGATCACACAAATCATAAGGGCGAAGTTGACCGCACCGATGTAAATCTGGGATTTAAGATGGAGCGAGGTATATTTAATCTTCATAAGGGGGAAAATGCGTGTAGTTATCCCCTGATAGACCACTGAATAGACGGCGCTTATCATTGCCTGGGAGGCAATAATGGTTGCCATTAAAGTAAGAATTATAAAGGGGACGTAGAGAATCTGTGACTGATGACGCACCATGGCAAATAAATACGAACCTTGAGCCGCGTTCTGAACAGCATAAGCTCCCTGCCCGAAATAGTTGATAACCAGAGCAACAAAAACCATCATCCAGGCGCTACGGATAGGGTTGGCGCCGAGATGTCCCATATCCGCATAAAGTGCCTCAGCGCCCGTAGCGCAGAGAATCACTTCGGAGAGGACGAAATATCCAACAAGTCCGTTATTAAAAAGGAAGTCGAGTGCATAGTACGGGCTAAGTGCTTTAAGTACCGAGGGATACTCGGCAAGAGAAACAACTCCGGATGAAAAGAGGGCAATAAACCAGAGAAGCATGACCGGTCCGAAAAACTTAGCCACCTTTTCTGTTCCTTTGAATTGAATGGAGAAAAGAAAAACAGTAATCAGGATAGTGATAAGCAGGATGGTACCGTGAGACATATGCTGCAGGCCGGGGATAAGGGGAAGTCCTTCAACAGCTGAGAGGAGACTGACCGCCGGGGTGATAACTCCATCGCCGAAGAGGAGGGATATACCTATATATGTAAGGAAAGTGGCAAAACCGGCACTGCGACCTTTTTTAACGAACTGCATGATGAGTTCTTTAAGGACTATAACGCCCCCTTCGCCTTTGATGCTAAGACTCATTGCAAGCCACCAGTAGCCAATGGTAACGATAATAATAAGTGTCCAGAAGATAAGGGAGAGTACGCCGAGGATATGAGCCTCGTCGGGTTTAAGGAGGGTGAAGACCACCGCCATTGTATAAATCGGGCTGGTTCCGATATCTCCGAAGACCAACCCCATTGCCTTGAGGTTGTCAGGAAAAGAGGAGAACCGGAAACCCGGGAAATTCAGTTTCATTGCAAATTATTTAAAAAATAAGGTGTAAAGTTATAAAAAAGATTTATAACGGCAAAGGAAGGAACGAAAAGATTCTGAATGGGAATTTTCCACGCGGTTTTATTTCAGTAACAAACTATTTGTAAATTGATTTTTGCAGAGGAAGCAAATAAGAACCCCCAGCGTAAAGCCAGGGGTTAAAATTCGGAACTTATTTTTATTTAGCAGCCGCCTATAACTCGCTTGGATGTTTTCTTTATTGTGCCGGTCTCTTTGTTCTGTTCAATTAGTATGGGTATCTGATTTTTTGCCCGTTCCCGGAAGCGGAATGTATCTGCTTCGCGACGGTTTAATGCTGTATCGGGTTTGGTGAAGTTAAGTATATCTTTCCTGAATTGCTGCAGTCCGCCGGTTAAAAGTCTGATATCAACATAACCAAGCTTATCCGCAATGACAGCAGCTTGTTTTGCGGTAAGTTCGTCGTCTGCCACAAATACATTAATTTTACCATTCAGATTGAGGAGTTTGGCAAAATCCTTTTCAAAGAGGTTTTTGGTTGTTAATGAAAGAGATTTGGGGAGTTTGAATTTTTCAAATTCAGCGGGAGAGCGAACGTCAATAATTCTGAGATTTTTATCGTTATCCATAAGTCTGAATGCGAGTTCATCCGGAGACATTTCCTTAAGCGGATAGTTTTGAACGAAGGCGGGATCGCTAACCGTATTGTGAAAAGCTTCCTGTCTGTCCGGCAATATGAATGCGGATAGACCTATTAGGAGAGCAATACCGGTCAGACCGAGGTAGATCCTAACTGGGCTAAATTGCGGATTAGGTTTACCGTTTACTTTATTTTCAATGAGTGTTGTAGCCCAGAATGCACCAACGGCGACGAAAACAAGAAGAAACGCAAAGAGGGACTGAGAAATTCCGAGAGTTTCAAAGAGACGGGGGTATCCCCAGAATCCGGCTTTATAAACACCCTCGAGGAGGGGGTAAGCTTCTGCAAAAATAAGGACACCGATGAAAGACCCGGCAATAAAAATCCAGCCGTCAATTTTTCCGATTGCGGCGCCGACAAAACTTGTACCCGGGCAATAGCCCCCGATTACAAAGCCAAGACCCATAATAAAACCGCCGAGGAGTGCGGAATGGAGGAAGGTTGGGTTAACATAAATAAGGTTGACGTCAAGGAGTCCGAAATGTCCCATAGCAACCACTCCGATCATAGCGGTGACGCCGGCAGTGAAGAAGACACGGAGGACGGTGAAATCATATCCGTAAAAGAGTCCGACCAATTTTTTTGAAGTAGAAAACCCAGCTTGTTCGAGAATAAAGCCAAATGCAATCCCGATAAACAGGGCGACTACGAAGTTGAGTTCATTACCAATAATATCCGGTACGAGGGGTCCCATAGCATTTACTCCTTTCTATATCCACATTTTTCTGAAGAAATAAGCGAAGGCATAAGCGCCGCCGAAAATTGCAAGCATGGTAAAAATGCCACCGGTGGACATAACTCCCATTCCGCTAAGGGCAGCGCCGGAGGTACATCCGCGACCCAACTGAGCGCCAAGCCCGAAGAGAAGACCGCCAAGGAGTGCGCCGATTACTCTGGTTCGAGGTTTGATTTTGGGAGAATGTTCAAGAGTTAAATTCAGTCGGTTAGAGACAAGACCGGAAAGGAAAGCTCCAATCAGTACACCAATTACCTCAAAAACGAGCCAATTTTTCAAGGGGGCATTATCGTGTTCGGTAAGGTACTCCTTATAAAAAGTTGCCGAGCCGGCATGGCCGGGGGTTACCGTTTCCACGCCTGCAACCAGAGCGCTTTTAACTGCACCGCTTGCACCAAGTCCTCTGCCCGTAATATAAATAGTCAGGAGGAGAAGCAAGCCGAGGAAAAAGCCGGCAAGGTATGGGTTCATATATTTTGTGGGATTCATTTTTTAATCTCTTCCTTTTCTTCTTTATTTTTTTCGTCTTCGAGTTCTTCATATCCGGTAATCATAGCCTTCAGGTTGGAGGTAGCTGTTTCCCCGGTGGTAATAAGGTAGAGGTGGGTAATGAGGAAAGCCACGAGGAGGAAAGCTCCGATAGTGTGTACGACGGCGATGACTTCGAGGGATTCTATTGTCAGGCCTTTAATTGCACCGTTTTGGGGGTATCTATAGAACATATAGAGCAAGCCGGAGATAACCATTACGGGAATCACCAATATTTTCAGTCCGAAGTAAACGAGTTTCTGAAGGGGGTTCAGTTTGCTGAGGACCGTTTTCTTAGTTGGATGTGGGGCATTTTTGAAGATTCCGATAAGATAGTAATCGAGCTGAGCTTTTATGTTTTTGTATGAGGGGAGGTACTGTTTCCATTCTCCGGTTGAGAAATGCCAAAAGATGGCGAAAACAATAAGAACGATAAACGAGTAAGCGGCGATATTATGATAAGAGACCGCGTTCTTATAGCCAAAGAAAGAATAGGAACCGTGGATTTCAAAGCCGGTGAAAATCAGCATAAAAATAAGAATTGCCTGGAACCAGTGCCAGAATCTTTCAAAAGATTTATAAATATAGATTTTTCTTTTCATTCCCCGCCTCAATCATTCTTTTTTTTGCGTGAAAAAAATCTAATGCCGCCGTGAACAAAAACGCCGAGGAGTGACAGTACAATAAGTGCGTTGCCAGCGAATTCGACTACGGGGCTATAATCCCTGCCGGGCATATAAAAATCGGTGAGTCCAGCGATACGGCTGTTTTCCCTTGTGTGGCACTCAGTACATCCTACGGTCTGATCTTTTGAAGAGACCATATGATTGACTGGCCAGTACATTTCAGTTCTGATGAAGGAAATTTTTCCGCTAAAGGGGAGTTTAACCTCTTTCATACCGACTTCGGCAGCGCGATACCAGTCGAAATCCTTCCAGAACGCGCCTTCGCCCACATTATCTGCAAAGAGTTTGGGTTGAATCAGCATCTTGTTGAGCGGATCGAAGGGTTGGATTCCGCGGTGAATTTTGACCGGAGTGATTTTGGAGTTACGGTCTTTATACGAACCGTTAAGAGCGTTGAGTTTAACGGGTTTGGAAGTATCGTTAATAACGTCGCCAAGGAGGTAGTGATTAGCGGTACCGTTGAACCAGATATATTCAGGTTGAATTTTCTTACCCCATTTAAATGAACCTTTTATGGAGAGGTAGGTATGATTACCATCCGGATCATCGACTTCATAAGGTTCGCCGTTTTTTAGTTTGCCAGCGGTTGACCAGTCCCAATGGGTTTTGGTGGCGTTGACTTTCGCATAGATGGGGATATGGCATGACTGGCAAGCGACTTTTTCACCATGTTCGTTAATTATTTCATCAGAATGGGGGGTGTTGGTATGGCACTGTTCGCAGGTGCTGCGATTCCGGTTCATAGAAGAAAGGGAATAGACTTTACCGAGCATAACATGTTTCTCAGAGGTATGGCAGGCAACACACTGCATATTGACGCCTTCTATGCCCATGTGGACATCAATATCCCTGGTTGGTTCGAACATAGCGATTTCGAGATCGCCATGTTTAACATTATTACCGCCGCCGCCGAGGAAGTGGCAAACGCCGCAATTTGAGCGTTTAGGTTTGCCCACGTGCTGGGCGATATTGGTGAAATCGAGAGACATTTCCGGGGCGCCGCCCATTTCACTTGCCTTAACATAGGTTTCGGTATTGTCGTGGCACACAAGGCAATCAATGTTCTTAGGATCTGTAAAGCTAAACATTTTATCGGTCATGCCGAAACCGACGTGGCATTTAGCGCAGCTTTTCTCGTTACCCTCAGAACCAATGCAATAGTTATTAAGGGCATTTTTCTTGCCGAGATAGACGATTCCTTTTCCCTCAACATATTCTTCCCGTTCCCAATTCCAATGGTTAGACTGCATAACCTCCTGAGCCCTGCCGGTATGGCAAGAGATACATGCTTCCGTAACATCTCTGGGGTCGGTGAATTTCCGCTGGAGGATGGAAAATTTGGTATGGTCAACCGATGAGGTATATTTCACCTCATATTTCTCCTTTAATTTCATTTGAGCCGATTCGTCGTAGGATTCAGTTGTCAGAAGAGACACGGCAGAGATGACAATTAAAAAGAGTAGTAATAAAACAATTATTATCTTCTTCATAGTGTGGTAGTTTTAAAAATGAAATTACTGCAATTTGATGAAAAAATCCGAAACAAGATTCAAAAAAAAAGCCGGAAACCCATAATGGGTATCCAGCCTAAACTTATAAAAGAGAGTCTGCAACAACCACTTATGCAGTATTAAAGTTTGCTAACAACCTCTGTAAGCGATTTAACCATAATCTCTCTTGATGATGCGTCGATTTTGTCGAGCAGCCCCTTATACATTTGCGAACCTTCCTTTTTCATAGTAGCAATCAAGGGCTCGACCTTTGGGGTAAGAAGAATGGATACGAATCTTTTGTCTGCTCTCTGTGATTTTCTCTTAACAAATTTCTTCCTTTCGAGGGAAGTAATAATATGGGTCATTCTTCCGGGGGTAAGATCGAGAACCTTTCGGAAATCCTTAATAGTAAGGACTGCGCCCATAGAGGCGTAGAGTTTGAGGAATCTGAACTCAGAAGGAGCTAATTTGAACCTGGCAGCCAAATCATCCTCCTGGCTCTTACAAAACGTTGCCAATTTACAGGCAAGTTCGGACAAAATTTCAGCATCTTTTGCTAATGTACTCATAATATATCCTTTTATTGGTTATTTACGTTTCTAAAATAAAATTAAAAAGTTTAAAAGTCAAGTAAAATATTTAAAAAACTAAAATATTTTTGATTTTTTTAACTTTTTTCATCTATTTTAGCCCCTAAAATATTTTAGCGGGGGGTGCGGGATACCCGATTGGGAAAAAATGTCAAAGTTTTTTTGCAAAAGGAAATCATTTTGTTATATTTAGGGTCTATTTTTCAGATTTTTTCGTGGCGGGGTAGCTCAGTCGGTTAGAGCAGTGGAATCATAATCCACGTGCCGGGGGTTCGAATCCCTCCCCCGCTACCAGATTTTAAGGAGATAAAAATGTATAGTTTGTTGATTACTTTAACGGTAATTCTTGCGATTGTTTTGATAATAGTGGTGCTTTTGCAGTCGAGCAAAGGCGGAGGCCTTGCAGGCACATTCGGCGGTTCGAACGTTGGAACAATGTTTGGAACAAGGAGAACCGCGGACTTTTTTTCAAAAGTCTCATGGTGGTTAGCCGGAATCATTTTAATTTTAGCTATTACCATAAACCTTTTCTTTTTGCCTTCGGCTAATAATGCAGATGCTGAAAGCATTATTCAGAGTGGGGGACGACAGAGTATTCCCACGCAACCTTCGCTTCCGCAAGCGCCGCCAACGCAGAACAAATAATTTAAGAATCCCTCGCACGAGGGATTTTTTTTACAACTCTACGAATATCAAAAAATTTCGCTCAGGGCAGAGACAATTCTATCCTGCATTGCCCTGAAATAGCCCTGGTGCTTTTCGCTAAATTCTATTAGAATAGAGACAATGACGTCATCGCCATTCCGGAGTTTAAGGAAACCGGTAAGAGAGGAAACACCATTAAGCGTACCTGTTTTTCCTTTGAAGTTATATTCTGCGGAAGTACCGCGCATTCTTCCGCCGAGGGTTCCATCGTATCCGGCAACGCTCAGGGTGCTATTGTAGCGTTCGAAGAGATCTATGTCAAGATAAATGGTTTCCAGCAGTTCTGATAGGGTTGCTGCGGAGGTTTGATTGAATCTTGATATACCCGAGCCATCAACCAATCTAAGTCCGTCACGGTTAATGTCGTGATCTTTAAGAAATTCCATTATTGCCTGCGAGGCGGTAATTGCGCTCCCCTCGATACCGGATGTTTCGGCGCCTACAATTTTGAACAGGCACTCGGCATAGTAATTATCACTCCGTTTATTGACCCGAGAGACGAAGTCTATAAGATTAATATGCGAGGAAGCGATCTCGACAGCTCCCCGAGGAGTGATTCCCGAGCGATAATCCCCTTCGACAGTTATCCCGGCGGACATTAATTTTCTTCGCAGTTGATTAGCTGCAAAGTTAGCGGGATCTTTAACGAATGTGGTTACGGTTTTGTATCTTTTTCGTCTTACTCTAACCCGGGAGGTAGTTGAGTTATGATTATAGATAAGGGCGGAGATCGGAGGAAGTTTTACGGATGCATTTTCCTCTTCAATACTCCCCTCGCGGGTATATTCGCTATCGAAGTAGGACTCATCCCCGATTATTGCCCCGGTTATTCTTTTAATTCTGCGGCGTTTGAGTTCATCCACGAAAGCATCCATATCCTTTTCGTAGAAAGCGGGATTTCCATATCCTTTAAGATACAGATTGCCGTTAATTGTGCCGTCCTGAAGATTTTTATCGTCTATAAAAAGTTTTGTATAAACCTTAAAATCTGGGGACAGGAGTTCAAGCGCCACGGCGGTTGTAAAGAGTTTTGTGTTGGATGCCGGGATAAGGGGCTGTTTCGGATTAAAAGCGTACAGAGTATCCTGAGAGAGGGGATTGATTATAAGAATTGAAGCGCGGGTCCCCGATGGAAAGGAGGCGATAATTGAATTAAGGGAATCTCTAAATTCCCCCTTTCCGCCGAAGATTGTCGTGGTTAATGTTAAAAAAAATAAAAAATGTTTTATCATTAAAGTTCCGAGTTCTTGTATCAAGAGTTATTCATTACGATTACAAAAATAACTCTTTCTTATAAAAATTTTTACCCAAAAACCTCTTCCACTTTTTTTCTTCTGAATTTAAAAATAGATTCGAGTTTGCGTTTAATAAAAAGAGTATTCAGCAAACTGCCGATAAATCCGAATCCGATATCGTAATGTACGCGATCCGTGATTTTTACTTTACCCCCTTCAAGCGGTTCAAAAATATGTTCGTGAAACCAGAATTTATATGGTCCGCGCCGTTGTTCGTCCACGAATTTTCTTTTTTCTATTACGTACTTTATTTCCGTAAGCCAATTACTCCAAATTAGCGGGACGGCTTTTACGCGATACTGTATTATCTGACCAGTATACATTTTATCCGGAAGATTGGAAATTATCCGGAATTGCAAGCTTTTTGGGGTCATTGCATTCAGATTGCGGGGGGTGGAGAAGTAATCCCACACTTTATCTATTTCCGCATTAACGATTTGTTCTTGTTCGATTACATATATCATTTATATTTCCCTTATTTTATTTCCAAAGTTGATGTAGTTCCTGTTGACAAGTCCATTACTGCAATGCGATGGTTGTTAGTATCGGCGATATAAAGTTTTCCATGGGCAATTGAGATGCCACCCGGTTCGTGAAATTTGGCTTCAGTGCCATCAGCCATACCTCTTTCGCCGGATCCGGCAAGCGTCGTAATCTCTTTTTTTGCGAGGTCAAGCAATTTAATTTTATGGTTGTAAGTATCTGCGAGGTACAAGAGTCCGTTGTTATAAACCAATCCGAGGGGATGTTGAAGAAGCGCACTTGAAAATGAGCCATCTTTATCCCCGAACTCAAAAAGACCGCTTCCAATAAGGGTTTGCACCCTGCCATTTTTTTTCAGTTCTGCGAATCTGACTGCACTGACTTCACTATCTGCGAAATAGAGGATTTCCCCATCGGAGGTTATCCCGCTGGGTTGAGCCAATGCAGAAGAGAGAAGATCGTCGTCATGAATATTTTCTTGTCCCGAGCCAGCAAAGACTTCGAGTTTATTAGATGCAAGATCAAGGGACCAGAGTTGATGAGGTCCAGCCATGGCAATATAGAGAATGCCATTAACAAGGGTAAGATCCCAGGGTGAATTGAGCGGAGTATTTTTTCCCGCGTCTGGTTTTACCCTAAAGGGGGCCTGAACTCCAGTTCCCGCGATAGTTTCGACAGTGCGTTTTATCAAGTCAGCTTTCCGAATCAGGTGATTTTCCGTATCGGCAATATAGAGGAAATCCCCAGCGAGTACAACCCCCTGCGGTTTATTGAAGGAGGCATCTTCAAAAGGACCATCGGCGGTTCCTTCCTGTCCCGATCCGATTATATCAATTATATTTCCGTCGAACCCAGTTATAAGTATCCGATCATTGTTCGAGTCAGAAATAAAAAGTCTTTTTCCCTTTTCGTCAGCAGTTACTTTACCGGGGTAATTCAATTTGCCTTTTTGAACGTTAAACTTCTCGAGCTCCGGTTTAAAGGGAGTGCGGTCTATGACCTCCTCAAACTCTTTCAGGAGTTGTTGAATTGCCTTATCAAACGGTTCAAATATTCCTTCGCCGCTCATATATCCCACAATATCGCCCAGAGGATTAATAAGGATAACGGTGGGCCAGGCATTTGCGCCATACTTTGTCCATATCTGGAATTTATAATCATTTACCACGGGGTGCTCAATTCCATACCGAAGAATTGCCTGTCGAATATTTTCAGTATCTTTTTCATTCTGAAATTTTGCCGAATGTACTCCGATAACTACCAGCTCATCGGGGTATTTTGCCTCAAGTCTTTTAAGGTCCGGAATAATGTGCATACAGTTTATGCAGCAGTATGTCCAGAAATCCAGTATCACAATTTTCCCCTTCAAGTCGGATAACTGAAGTTTCCCTTCGATATTAAGCCATTCAAGTTCAAACGGGAAAGAAGGGGCATTCCCTTTATAGTTTTTTAAGTCCATTATTATCCTGTCATTATTTTTATGCCCGCAGTTAAGAAAGATAAACGCAAGCGTTAATATAAAGAAATTTCGCATAAGGAATTAACTGAAATCTCAGGAGAGAGATTCAAAAATTTCGGGGGGAATAATATTTCCCGGATTAAGCAGGAGATGGGGATCGAAAGACATCTTAAGAAGGGCCATTTTCTTAAGATTCGGGAGACCGAACATCCCGAGCAAGAGATGTCTTTTAGTTTTTCCTATTCCATGTTCGGCAGAGACAGTGCCATTATACTTAATTGCAAGTCTGCAAATGGCATCATAATTAGCCCGGGCAACTTCGAATTCCCGTTCATTTTTAGGGAGCATATTAAGATGAATGTGAGAGTCCCCAAAGTGACCATAAGTAACGAAGTCCAATCCGGTTTGCCTGGTCATTTCCTTAATTTCGAAATAAAATTTTCTAAAGTCTTTGGTTTCCACTGCTACATCCGTACCGATTTTCCTAAAATTATTTTTCGCGATATACTCATTTACGCGTGCGGGGAGAGAATGTCTGAAAGCGGCAATCTTTTTTTCTTCGGTCCGGTCTGTTGCAACCCAGATCTTATCCACATCGACTTTGAATTTCAAAAAGAGTGAATACCACTCAGACAAAAGGATATCCTCATCTTCAGCGGATAGTTCCTGTTCTATCCATACAGCACAACCCAATCCGGAAGGAATATTGGGATAATCACCCGAGGCATATTTCAGAGCGTTTGAATCAAAATACTCTATTGCGCGGGGGTTTATTCCACGAGGATCGTTATTCTCCCTTGAGACAGCTGTTTTTTCGACAGCTTTTTTGATAAATTCGAGTCCGTCTTCTTCTTTAGGAAAGAAAAGGACAGCAGAGAAATTATGATAAGCAATCGGAATAATTTTCAGTTTGGCAGCAGTAATAACCCCAAGAGTCCCTTCCGAGCCTATGAAGAGGTCAATTGCGTCCATATTTTTCTTAACATAATAACCAGCGGTATTTTTCACATTAGGAAGGGGATATTCGGGGAGAATTACATTGCGGTTTTGACCCGAGCTGGTTGTAAGCCTAAGTTTATAACCAGCGGCCACACACATTCCTCTTTTCAGATGCAGTTCTTCTCCATCGGGGAGAATAATTTCCAATTCCAACACATGATTGCGGGTGGCTCCATACTTAAATGATTTAGCGCCAGATGCATTAGTAGCAATATTCCCTCCGATAGAGGAGTTTTCCTCTGTCGGGTCCGGGGCATAAAAAAAACCCTCTGCAAAAAGCGCAGTCTGAATGTCTGCCACGAGAACGCCAGCTTCGACCGAAATGGTTTTTTCAGCAATATCAATTTTTTTTATCCGGTTAAGTTTTTCAGTGGAAATCAAGACGCTCCCCTGAGGAACGGCAGAGCCAACAAGACCTGTACGCTTTGCCGAAATAGTAAAAGCGGTCTTGTCAGCATAGAGTTTTCTTATAAGTTGTGATAGCTCCGTACCAGTTTCCGGTATATAGAGCTGTTCGCTATCTCCCCTGATGTTGGCTGCATCGTGCAGGTAATCTAAAAACTCGTCTTTATTAGTCTTAATAATCATGTTTTCTTTTATCCCCCGGATTAATCTCTATCCCTCTTTCCTTGTTTTTTTGGCCCCGTGGCAATCAATGCAAAGTTGTCCTTCTATTCCGAATTCAGGATTACCCGGATGCTGAAAGACCATACCGTCGAGAGAGACGACTTCCTGTGAATCGGGGAGTTTTTGTCTTGTGATAGTATGACAAACATTACAATCATTTGAGATCGTTTTTCCGTCTTCACTAACATGATTTCCGTCGTGACATCTAAAGCAACCGTTTGAATACATGTGTCCAAGGTTAACCGGGTATTCACGCCAGCTCACTTTCATCTCGGGGAAGTAGCTACGGTTATAAATTTCGATTACTTTTTTAACGGCTGTTTCGATGCCTGATTGTTTTTCTTTCCACACCTGCGGGTAATGGTTTTTATAAAACGAAGAGATAAACTCCTCAATATTCTTTATGGCAGATTCGCGTTTAGTCTGCGGTTGTTCGAGAGCTTGTACGCCAATGCTTTTAATAAAAGGGATTGAAGCATCTATCATTCCGGCAGAAAGGTACAGATTAACCATTTTATCCGGCTGGTTATAGACGTGTGACGGACGGTTATGGCAGTCAATACAGTCCATTTTTCTCAAATCATTTTCCGGGAATTTTTTATCAACGTTTATTGATTTATCTCTATAAACAGTGACTTTGCCATTTATATTTTTTGCCACAATATAAGGGATTTGAGTTCTGCCTTTATCGGACGTATAGTAAAACACTTCGTTAGCGATATTCATGTGATAGTGGATTCCGGAAGCGTTTGCAAACCCCTGATAACCACCGCCAGTTTTAAGCATCATCGTCAAAGTTGATTTTGTGTTCTGCTCGTCAGAGAGATAGTAGTTATAATCAACCTTCTTTTCACCGAAGAAATGTTTGGGCCAGTGGCATTTTTCACAAGTTTCCTGAGCGGGGCGGAGATTTTCAATCGGGGTAGGAATTGGACGGGGGTATTTATTAAAGAGGACCGAGTAAACCTGATAGGATCCGGATATCTTTGATTTAACAAACCAATCTGCCCCTGAGCCGATATGGCACTGGACGCAGCCAACCCGAGAATGTGGGGAGAAGAGATAGGCTGTATGTTCGGGTTCCATGACTTTATGGCATACGGTACCGCAGAATTCATCAGATTCCGTATATTCATAAGCTTTAAAGCTACCGAAAGCGGAGAAAGCGAGAAGAAGAATGGTAGTGCCAACGAAAATAATAAGTGACCGTCTGTGCTGAGGATCGTTAAGGTCGAGGAGCGGAAATTTTCTTTCGGTAATTTTGCCTTTACTTTTAAGCCGTTTTTCTCTAATGATACCAAACGCTATAAGTATAAGTCCAAAAATCAGGAACACGGGAAGAATAATGAAAGTAATAATACCGAGATAAGAATTTGAGCGTTCGGAAGTCATTTCTATTACCATCAGAAAGAGAATAAGACCGAAGCTTACGGCAGCTAATGCTGCCCCAAACATAGTTATTGGATTATAGAACGAAAGGGGGAATTTTCTTTTTGCCATTTAAACCTCCTTCTGATTAATTATTTTAATACCATTACGCTTTGTTTTCTTCCTTTTCCTCTTCATTTTCTCTCTGTGCCAGGATTTCTTCAAGTTCCAGAGGATGGTCGTCTGCCATCTCCTCTTCAGTAAGAGTTCCTTTTATCCATGCAAGATTCATTGGATAGCTATCCGGATTGAAGATAACATAGTAGATATGCCAGACCACAATAGCAAGGAATGCAAGCCAGGCTTCATAGTAGTGAATCAATCTGGCAACATCCCATCCAAGTTTTGTGAAAAGACCTATAAAAGTATTGTCGAACCACATTACGAAGCCGGTAATGGTCATTACGACAGTTCCCCAAATCAAGGCAAAGTACTCAACTTTTTCAATATAGCTAAAACGTCCAAATCTAGGTTTCTCTTTACTAAAGCCGAAATTATATTTAAGGTTCATCACAGCGTCTGCAGCGTCCTTAAGTCTCGGAAGCATGTCATAAAACAACTGCCGGCCACGTTGAGTGAACATCAGATAGAACATGTGGTAGAGGCTTGCTGCGACCATTACGACACCCGCTATGCGGTGAATGAGACTTCGCCAATCAAAAGCATCGGGGATAAAATCTCTAATGTGGCGCACCCACCAAGCATCAGGAAAACGAAGCATAAAACCAGTTATCACCAAAGTAAAGAAGCTGATCATCAAAGAGACATGTTGAATACGCTCCGATTTTGTCATTCTTAAATAAAGATTGTGTCCATGTTTTTTGTGCTGAATTACCCCTCTGCGAATAAGGAGTTTAACCTTTGCTTTTCTATACAGATCGAACATATTATGAATCAGCATGAAACCAATCGTAACGAGAATAAGAATTATATAGATATTCGAAATCCAATAAAGGAGGGGTTCGTTTTCCTTATCGGAATAATCGACGTGGATCTTTCCCTTCGTAAAATTTTCATTAGCTCCCGGATGGCAGGAGCCACAAGTGGCGACGAGGTTATCTTTATGAACAGTTGAAGTTGGGTCGGAAGAAGATTTAATATTATGAACACCGTGACAACTTCCACAATTTGCGACAGTAGCAGACCCTCCGCGTAAAGCAAGACCGTGATAGCTTTCTGCAAATGTACTGTACCTATCAGCTGCCAAACCATAACGTTCAGAAAGCCGTACAGAGCTATGGCAAGGAGAACAGATTTTTTCCGAAACATTCTGGAACGCCAGCGGGGAGTTAGGGGCTTGAGGATCACTGATATTATGTTCGCCGTGGCAGTCTGTACAAACCGGTGAATCGAAGTTTTTATTTTTCACAGCTAAACCGTGAACGCTTTCGTTATACTCCCTGGTAATCTTTTCGTGACATTTTCCGCAAGTTTGCGGAACATTAATTTTTGCCACAGAAGATTTTGGATTATTTCCCTTTGCAATAGTGTGGTAACCATGGCAGTCAACGCAGTTAGCCGACTCTTTTTTTCCATTAGCAAGGGCGATACCATGGACACTGTGTTCGTAAGTATTTATAAAAGAAGCTGAATTTGGGATTTTATTGCGCACGTCCGGGTTATCGAGATGGCATGAGAGGCACAATTTTTCCTGTTCACGTTTTACCTGAAGGAGATCCCTCCCTTCAGCATTAGTTATTTGCGTTTTATGGCAAGAAACACAGGTTGGCGAACCCTTAACCCCTTGAATTAAGGCGTTGTAGTGATCCGACTGAACAAAGGCATCGTTTGCCTCCTTATGACATTTAACGCAAGCAGCAATGCTTTCTTTTCCCCCAAACGCACCGGATGTTTTCGTTGGCATTACATCGTGAGTTCCGTGGCAACCCTTACAATTAAGGTCGGCGGACTTTCCGGTTCCTTTATCCTGCAGCATTTGCGGGTGGAACAAGTGTTTTGCGGCAGCATCCTTATGACACATTGTACAGTTTATCGGTTGGATATTTTCTTTATGGGGCAAATCGTCCGCAGAAAATCCTTTATGACAAGAAATGCACTTTAGTTGTCTATGTGTTGATTTATTCAACACATTTTCATTAACAAACAAAGATATTTCTTTGCCATTTTTCTCCATGGTAAGTTCATTATCCGAGTGACAAGTCAAGCAATCTTCATTTGACTGGGCGAAAATCACCCCTCCGATACTAATAAAAACGGTGAAAATGAACAAAAAAATAGGTTTTCTCAATTTTTTTCCTTTATTAGAGTGATTAACAAACTGACTTTTAAATTTCCAAAAAATCCCCGGGACAACAAACAGATCATATTCCAAGACGGGAACTCAAAAAAGGTTCAAAATCAATGCCACTAACAACTATTTAAGAGGGGCAAATTTTAACCATAAAACCTCCCAATTATGAGAATGAGGGGGGTAATTCTCAAAATAAAAAAAGGAACAGATAAAAAAATTTTTTATATAATAGCAAAGAAAAAAATAATTATACGAATAGTGATTTTTTTTCTTGACAAGAAGAAAAAGAGTTGTAAATTTGTAATAACCAGTGGGAGAAATTATCTGTGGATAAATTGTGGATAACTTCGAAATGTGAAACTGTTTCACAAAACCCAGAATATCAAAATAGCGACTTATAAGCTTGCATTTGTTAGAAATTTTCACAAATGTTTTATAAGCGCTTAAAAATAAAAGAGTTATGCGCCCCGGTTAAATGTTAACAACTTGTGGAAATGCTGAGCGCTTTAATTTGAAAATTAAAAATTAACATATAAATTTTAAAATAAATGAGTTTTGATTGTGGATAACTAATGTTAAGCGTTACTGAGATTACCAATACTACCGATAAAGAAGCGGAACTTCTTTGGAAACAATGTCTTATACCAATTAAGGAAACACTACCACCAATAACTTTCAGTACCTGGTTTGCGCCAATAAAGCCGGTAAGTTATACAAACAACCGTTTAACGGTTAAGCTACCCGGTAGTTTTTTCTATGAATGGCTGGATGAGCATTATAAGACACTTATCGACAGATCTGTTAAAAATGCTTTAGGTGAAAAGGCAGAATTAAGCTATTTAATTGCCAGCGATACCGAAGAGAGCGATTTTCACGTGGAAAGTGAGCCAATTAAGATAGATCCCGTTACAGAAGTTAAACCCGATAAAAGCCGAAATCATTTTGATTCAAAACTGAACACGCTTTATACTTTTGATAATTTCATTAAAGGAGAGGGGAATCAACTTGCCAGAGCAGCAGCACAAGCGATAAGCGAGAATCCAGGAGGCACATCTTTCAATCCATTTTTTGTATATGGCGGGGTGGGTCTTGGAAAAACGCACCTAGTCCAAGCAATTGGAAACAGAATACTCGAATCGTGGCCGGAGAAGAAAGTCCGTTATAGCTCTGCCGGACAATTCACAATAGATTTTGTAGAATCAATTTCAAAGAATGAGCAGAACGAGTTTTCCAACTTTTACAGAAGTATAGACGTGCTTATAATTGATGATATTCAATCGCTAGTTGGTAAAGATAAAACACAAGATCTTTTCTTCAATATTTTTAACACCCTGCATCAGTCAAAAAAGCAAATAATACTTACCAGTGACAAGCCACCAAAAGATCTAAAAGGACTTGATGACAGAATGATATCCCGATTCAATTGGGGTTTAACGGCGGACATTCAACCACCAGACCTGGAAACGCGTATTGCGATACTGACCTCCAAAGCTGAGCGACTTAATATGTTTTTAAGCTTGCATATAATCGAGTATATTGCTACCCATATAACATCGAACATCCGGGAGCTTGAAGGATGTTTAATAAAACTACTCGCATACATGGCTATTAGTTCTAAAGAGATTGATTTAGACATTACCAAAAAAATAGTCAGGGAGATATCCACATCACGAAAGGTCCAAGTAAGCATAGATATTATTACTCAGATAGTATGCGCTCATCTCGGTGTAGAAGAAGACAAAGTGAGGGAGAAAACCAGAAAAGCCGAGGTTGTTTTTGCGCGTCAGGTGTGTATGTACATTTCGAAAGAGATGACGAAGTCGTCATTAAAAACCATAGGTCTTCATTTTGGCGGGCGGGATCATTCCACAGTAATTCACTCATGTGCGGCAATAGAAGAGATG
>ERZ795059.1742-NODE-1742-length-23769-cov-9.212659_pt1 | contig 23769 bp, 18 predicted proteins | sample MGYA00375143_ERZ795059 | MGnify/ENA primary metagenome ERZ795059 (study PRJEB30188, sample SAMN05720168) | activated sludge metagenome | isolation source: Anaerobic digester | place: USA | collected 2015-01-07 ... | reverse complement strand
TGCGGGGATGACATCGCGCTCCATGCGCAGCGCGCCGAGACCCGCTCCGAGGATCGGGTCCTGCCAGATGATATCAAGCGTGCGTTGCCAGATGAGCTGACGATAGTTCAGCGAACTCGTCGCCGTGGCGGCAGTCGCGCCTGCGGAGATCACCTGGAAGATGAACGGTGCAGCAAGCACAAGCGCTGCAAGCAGGCCGCCAAGCACCTTGAAACCATACCCACCGAATGCCCGCACCAGCAGGTAAGCCCCGAGCGCCGCAGCCAGCGTGAGATAGCCCGCGTCCAACTCGCGCAATGTGGACACGCCGCACACTGCGATCACCACGAACGCCGTGATCACGCCGGTCAGCACACGCCCTCGCCCCTCGCACAGCGCCAGGATGAGGAATGGCGCCGCTGCCGCCATGTACATCGCGTTCCGCGTGATGTTCTGCACGCCGTCATCCGTTGGACGGCCCGCGTAGAAGAATTGCAACAGCGGCTGCTCAAACAGCGAGATGCCGATGGTCATCACGAACTGAATGGCCAACGCGATCGTGGTGAAGCGCATGACCAGCGCCGCGCCGCGCTCGCTCAACGCCTGCGACGCCGCCAGCAACGCGCCGCCGGCCACCATCAGCAGCCCCCAGCGCAAGACCTCGCTGCGCACCGACAGCGAACTCAGCTCGATCAGCGCAAACGGACGGGGCGACCACGCAGCCGATGCGGCCGCAAAACCGATGAAGGCTGCGAAGGCGACCATATAAAGCTGGAAACGCAGGCGCGGGATCGACTTGTGCGCCGTGGCCAGCGCAGCAACGCCCGTCAGCGGCGACAGGGCCGCGCCGCCAAGGAAGGCGATCAACGGCCAGACCGCGAACACAAAACACAGGATCGCCGCCGTCAAACCCGCCTCACGCGCCGCCACATTCGGCTCTAACCCTTGCCCCGCCCGCGGGCAACACAGCTAACTGCTTAGAAATGATCAGTTATCTGACAGATCAACATATTCTTGAGCAGTTTGCGCAAGGTTCACAGCTCCAGCACCAATTGAGTCAGATTTGGCCCCGATCACAGCCCCTCGCACCGGACTTGCGGAGTTCGCCCACTTCCTGGCGATCGGCGGGGTATCAGCAATGGCCAATCTCGGCTCGCGCTACCTGCTCGACCTGGCGCTACCGTTCGAGGTTGCAGTGGTTCTGGCCTATGCGGTCGGCATGGTGGTGGGCTTTGCGCTGTTCCAGCTGACCATGTTCCAGGGGCACAGTGTCATCCAGCCGCGGCGCATGGTCCGCTTCTTGTGGGTGAACCTGTTCGGCGTGACGCTGGCCTGGGCGGTCAGCTCCCTGTTGGCCCGGCTGATTCTGCCCGTCATCGGTTGGGACTGGCATCCCTTCGAGATCGCCCATCTTGCGGGCGTGGCGGCGCCTGCCCTATCGAGCTACTACCTGAACAAGCACTACACCTTCGCCCGATAGGTTCGAGATGACCAAAGCCCTGGCCGAGCGTTTTATTCTGCGCATCAGCTGCCGCGACAAGGTCGGCATCGTCGCCGACGTCGCCACCTTCCTGGCGGGCCGTGACCTGTTCATCATCGAAACGGCGAATTTCGGCGACCCACACACCGGGCTGTTTTTCATGCGCACGGTGTTCACACCGCAAGCAGGCTTCACCACGACTGAATTCCGCAAGGCGTTCGAAGCTATCGCAACCAAGTGGGACATGACGTGGGAGCTGCGCGACGCCCGCGCCAAGCCCAACGTGCTGATCCTCGTCTCCAAGCAGGACCACTGCCTTAACGACCTGCTCTATCGCCACCGCATCGGTTCACTGCCGATGAACATCCCGGCGATCGTCTCGAACCATTCGACCTGCGGCTGGCTGGCGGAACGCCACGGCATTCCGTTCTACCACATCCCCGTCGACCGCGATGGGAAGGAAGCAGCGGAAACGCGCCTGCTCGAACTGGTCGACTCGATGAAGATAGATCTCGTGGTGCTTGCGCGCTACATGCAGGTCCTGTCCGACAAGGCCTGCACTGCTCTGTCAGGCCGCTGCATCAACATCCACCATTCCTTCCTGCCCGGCTTCAAGGGCGCTGCGCCCTACACGCAGGCCTTCAATCGCGGCGTGAAGCTGATCGGCGCAACGGCACACTACGTGACCGCAGACCTCGACGAAGGCCCGATCATCGCGCAAGCGGTCGAACGCTCAACCCACGCACACTCGCCCGAAGAAATGTCCGCCGTCGGCCGCGACATCGAATCCCGCGTCCTCGCCACCGCCGTGAAACTGCACTTGGAAGGACGTATCTTCCTCAACGGCTCAAAGACGATCGTGCTGGATTAGGCCGAAGCGCTCTACGCGTCCGGCGAAAGGATCGCGCAGAACTCGTTGCTGCCGAACGGCGTGTCGTAGACGCGCACCGGCTTCAGCTTCGAATAGCCCAGCTTGTACACCATGTCGGTGATCTGCTTGAAGATCTGCGGCGTCATCCGCCAGGCGTGAACGTCGATATAACCGCCCTTCGCATCTTCCAGCGCCTTGATGGCATGCTCGACCAGATGCTGCTGGATCTCCGGCAAAGGCGCCGTCTCGCGCCAATGTTGTGCAGGATCATTGTGGCTCGACAACACCACCGCATCGACAACGTCTGCAACACGATGTGTGCGCCGCCCAGTCGTATAGGCCTCGATGACATCGCCAATTGAGGAAGCACGAATATGCCGATCGAAGCAATACCGCTTGTCTGGACAAATCACATAGAAAGCGCCGCCCGGCGCAAGCACGCGCGCGACATCGTTGATGTGCCTGATCAGGTCGGTCTGGTGCTCAATCGCATGCGAGGAAAACACCACGTCGAACGACTTATCCGGCACAACGTTGAAATCGCTCTCCGGCGACACGTAGTGCACTTTTGAAGGCGCCCCTCTGGGGTCTTCAGAAACCGATTCGGCGCGTGCTCGAAGCCCGGCGGCATCGTGCACGTCGAAGTATTTTACGTTGGAGCCAGAGAAGCACGGACGATGCCCAGGTCCGATCTCGAGAATGCGCGCGTTGCGCGGAACCAGCTCCAGAAAGCCGGGGCGTGTTGCTGCCGACGTGGCCACGCGCCCTTCAGTGCGACCATAACCTTCGTAATGCTCGGCCGCAGTCTCGGCGCTCATGGACTGCAGATCCTGATACTGACGTTGATAGAATTCAACATCGAATTCCGCTGGCCATGTTTTCGAACTCACATACATCTCCATGGCGCCGTTCATACCCAGAACCAGTTGCCGGAGGAAAATACCCTAACTTCCTAGCGCTGCAACACCAGCACAGACCTTGAGCCTGAACGCCATGCAACAATCAAAAAACGACCAGCTTGCCGACCGGGGTCTGGTCGAGAGCTTCGCGCGACCAGAACTTGAGCTGATCCTGCACGGCTGCTCGTCCACGGTCCGCCAGCTCGCGTCGCAAGTCCGGCGATTGAGCAAGGGCCGCCAGCTTTGCGGCGGCGTCTGCAACGTCAGGCTCGGCCCATTGCAACCCAGCAGCACGATAGATCCCGGCAGGATCGCGGACCGGCACGAGCGTATGACGGATCAGCAACTCGGGAAGACCCGACATAAAGTCCACATTTCCCGACCATCCCGTCGCCAACGCAGGAACACCAGACAGGAAGGCCTCCACCAATGTCAGGCCGAAACCTTCTGAGCGGTGCGGCGACAGCATCACGCTCGCGCTCGCGATCAGCTGTGCGATCTCGGCATCGCTCAGGCTGCTCGACAGGAACTCGATGTCGGAGCGTCCAGACGCCGCCGCTAGTGCCGAGCGCAGGAATTCCGGGTGTGCATCATTCGACTGCACCTTCAGCACCAGGCGGCGCGAAGCAGTCACATCCGGAAATGCGCGCTTGTAGATGTTGATTACGCCGATCAGGTTCTTCCTTGTCGCGCTTGAACGCAGATCGCCCATCGCCAGCACCACAAAGCCATCGGCATCGGGATCATGGGCAGGCGGCTCCGGCCCAAGCGCCACGGGATGTGGAATGACATGCACCGGCTTTGTGACGCCCGAGCTCACAATAGAGTCTGCCACGAACCGTGTCGGCGCCCAGATCTCGTGGAACAGCTCGGCTGCCTTCACCCATTGCTGCGGAATTTTTGGCAACTCGTAGGCCCAGTAGCCGATGCGATAACGGCCAAGCCATTGTTCCGCAGGAATACGCGACATCGCCGCGACAGCTTCCGGCGGGTTGGCGTGCAGCAGCCACACACCCCCCGTCTCCTTCGTTGGAAGAAACGCAGCTGATCCATCCCCGGCGGCAAACAGGGAATCGAGATCGTGCGGGATCACCGTCAGGTTGGCCGCCCGCAGCCCTTGCACCGTAAGCCGCGCCGCCCGCGAGATGCCCTTGGTGCCATTGATGAAACCTGAGACGACCAGAGGGCCCGGCGCCGCAGTGGTTTCGCCACGCGCCAGAGCCGCGTTTACCCGCCGCTGGGCCAGCGCAATTGCTGCACCCTGTCCATATTTCCGCAGGCCCGGCGGCACGAGCGCGCGCCATGTCTTGCGCAACATGACGCCAGGGGCGGGAACTCTCGACATTTCAGAGGGATGGCCGCTTGCGCGGGCCGCGTCAATCAGTTGGCAGAGCCTTTGTTTTTAACTGCCTTGGTGTATGGCTGACTGGCCCCGACGCGGGCGGAAAAGCACGTTGTACTGGGGCCCGCTGGTTGCAAATTCTGATCGATGGCGACTACGCACATGACCGGCAGGGCACTGGGATCAGCACCTATGCCCGCACGCTGGCGCAGGCGTTGACGTCGCTCGGCCATGGCGTTTCCTGGCTGTCGGGCGCGGCCGGCGGCGACAAGCGCGAACCGTTGGCCGATGCCGCAGCCATCGTCGACCAGCCCCCGCCCGTCCGCGGCCCCCGTGCCTGGGCGCAGACCGCAGGCCGCATGGCCGGCGGCCTCACCTCCGCCAGCGTGTCGGCAAGAAAAGTGATCGCCAACGCCACGGTCCGCGCGCTGTCAGATACGGATGGCCAGCCAGTCCACCTCACGCCCGAGCTCTACGTCCGCGCTCACTACCGCCACATGCTGCTGCGCCAGTTCACCGATGTGAAGGTCAAAGCGCCGGTCGATGTGCTTCACCTCACCGCGCCCCTTCCCATCCGTATGAGCGGCGTCAAACGTATCGTGACGATCCACGATCTCATCCCGATCCGCCTGCCCTACACCACCCCCGACAACAAATCCGAGTTCATCGCCCGCGCCCGCACCTGCGCACGCGAGAGCGATCTCATCATCACGGTCTCGCAAGCTTCCAAGAGAGACATCGTCGAGCTTCTGGACATCGATCCTGCCAAAGTCGCGGTGACCTATCAGTCATCGAACCTCGAACCGCTTTCCGCCGAAGAACATGCGCGGCTTCCCGCTGGCCTGTCGCGCTTCGGCCTGACGCCGGGCGCTTACCTCCTCTGCGTAGGCGCGCAGGAGCCGAAGAAGAATGTGCGACGCCTGATCGAAGCCTATCTCGAAGTCGATACCGACATGCCGCTCGTGCTCGCCGGACCGCGCGGCTGGATGTGGGATCAGGAAGTCGGCGCCGCCCTCGCGCCCTTGAGCGACAAGGCCCGCGCCCGCCTCAAATTCACTGGCTATATCGATCGCAATGACCTGCGCCGCCTCTACGCTGGCGCATGCGCGTTTGTGTATCCTTCACTGTACGAGGGATTTGGCCTGCCCGCTCTGGAAGCCATGGTGGCCGGATGCCCGGTGATCACGTCCAGCACATCATCCCTGCCGGAAGTCTGCGGAGAGGCAGCGGTGTATGTCGATCCGTTCAACCGCGAGGGCATTCGTAACGCCATCGAGCGCATCATTGCCGACAGCAATCTGCGGGCAACGCTCACGCAAGTCGGCAAGACACAGGCCGAACAGTTTTCCTTCGCGCGCTACCGCACAGCGCTTGCCAGCGCCTACGCGCAACTGGCGGACAAGTAGATAATGACAGCTCACTTCCATCCGTCCGATCAACTGCTTTCCTGGGGCCGCGTCATCCGCGAGCCGCACCTTGTCGCACGCCCGCGCTTCACCGATGAAATCGACGGCCTGCTGTCCGCCTTCACGGCTGACGCGCCCGGCCTCGCCGTTGGCCTACGCCGCTCCTATGGCGACAGCAACCTGAACCCCGATGGCCGTGTCATTGATATGAGCGGCCTCGACCGCCTCATCTCACTCGATCTCGAAACCGGCATTGTTCGCGCCGAAGCAGGCGCCTCGCTCAGCCAGCTGCTGCAGGTCCTCACCCCCGCCGGCTGGTTCCTGCCCACCACACCCGGCACGCGCTTCGTCACGCTAGGCGGCGCGATCGCCAATGATGTGCATGGCAAGAACCACCACGTCGCAGGCACATTTGGCAATTCGGTCAGCAGGCTGAAACTCCGCCGCACAGATGGATCGGGACAGGAACTCACGCCGGGCGATCCGCTCTTCCACGCAACCGTCGGCGGACTCGGCCTCACCGGCCTCATCGAATGGGTCGAGTTCTCCGCCGTCCGCATCCCTTCCACCGACATCATTGGCGAGGACGCCTCCTTCGAACACGTCTCGGAATACTTCGCGCTCGCCGCCGAGAAGAAGGATGCATTCGAGCACACCATGGCGTGGGTCGATTGCAGCAAGGGCGGCTCACGCCTAGGTCGCGGCATCTTCTCGTTCGCCAACTGGGCGCCCCACGGCGAGCTCAAACCGCATCGCGAAGAGCCACGTAAACGTATGCCGATCGATGCACCCGAATTCGCGCTCAACGGCCTCACCGTGCGCGCCTTCAACAGCATCCGCCACGATCTCAAATCGATGAATCACGGCCCCTACCGCCAGCACTACGAGCCCTTCCTCTACCCGCTCGACGCCATCGCCAACTGGAACAAGCTGTACGGCGCTAGCGGCTTCTACCAGTACCAATGCGTCCTCCCTCCAGAGACGGCGCTCGATGGCACGATCGAACTTCTCAGAACCATCGTGATGTCGGGCCAGGGCTCGCCCCTGGCTGTCCTCAAGGATTTCGGCGACCATGCCCCGGTCGGCCTGCTGTCCTTCCCTCGCCCCGGCACCACGCTGGCCGTGGACTTCCGTAATCGCGGTGAAGACACGCTGAAACTGATGGCAAAGCTTGACCAGATCGTCGCTTCCGCCGGCGGGCGCCTCTACCCGGCCAAGGACGGCCGCATCCCAGCACATCTGTTTCAGTCCATGTTTCCGAAATTGCAGGACTTCCGGGGTTATGTGGACCCGGGCCTATCCTCGGCCTTCTGGAGACGGGTTTCGGCGTGACAAACGACAACAAAAAGGCCCCCTCGAACCGCGTCGTCATTCTCGGTGCGCTGTCCGCGATCGCCATCGCGACCGCCCGTATCTACGCCAAGGAAGGCGCAGCGATCATGTTGGTCGCGCGCAATCCGGAGCGCCTGAACGCCCTCGCCGCCGATCTCCGCGCCCGTGGCGCAGCCCAGGTCGAAACCGCCGCGATGGACCTTGAGGCTGCCGCGAACGAAGCCGCCAAGCACATGGCCGACTGGAAAACCCGCCTCGGCGGCATCAGCCATGTCCACGTCATCTATGGCTATCTCGGCACGCAAGAGAAGGCCTCGTCCGATCCGGCCGAGCTCACCCGCATCACCTCGTCCAACTACACAACCGCCATCCACTGGTGCGAAGCCACCGCCAACATCTTCCGCGCCCAGAAGAGCGGATCGCTAGTCGTGGTCTCCTCCGTCGCGGGCGATCGCGGCCGCCAATCCAACTACGCCTATGGCGCCGCCAAAGGCGCCATCGCGCTCTACACGCAGGGCCTCGCCCACTCGCTGGCCGGAACCGGCGCCCGCGCCGTCGCCGTGAAACCCGGCTTCGTCGACACGCCCATGACCGACGGCATGAAAAAGGGCGGCGCCATGTGGGCCAGCCCCGAAAAAGTCGCCGCCATCCTCCGCCGCGCCGCCGACAAGGGCGGCCCCATCCAATACGCCCCCGGCAGATGGCGCCTGGTCATGACGATCATCCGTTCAGTGCCGTCCCCGATATTCCACAAGACTAAACTTTAGCGCGTCCCAGCGCTGCCGCATGCGCCGCTCCGCTCTCCACGCGCGGATCAAACGCGGGCGAGCCGAACCTGTCTTCGCGCACCTCATGCCGCCAGCGCGTCAGGAATAGCTGACGCTCAGCCGCAGCTCGCTCGCGCGTTGCCGCTGATGCAGAGTCCAATCCCCGCGACATGCTCTCGTGGTGAATGAGAACCGCATCACCGCGATAGATGATTTTCTTGCCCGACGCCCGGATGCGCAGGCAGAAATCAATGTCGTTCAGCGAAACCGGAAACACCTCGTCGAACCCGCCAACCGCATCGAACATGTCGCGGCGAGCAGCCATGCAAGCACCCGTCACAGCAGTACGTTCTCCTGGATAGATAACATATGGCAGGCAAGCCGCCTGCTCTTCGCTGAGCCCCTTCCATAGGTGCCCGCACATGCCGCCAATGCCCATCATCACGCCCGCATGCTGAAGGGCGCCGTTCGGATAAAGCAGCCGCACGCCGACCGCACCAACATCTGACTGCAGCAGCGATTCAACAATGCGATGCAGCCACTTCTCGCCTCTCGGCTCCACATCATCGTTCAACAAGACAATCATCTCACCGCTGGACGCTCGCACTCCGGTATTGACCAAGCGCGAAAAGTTGAACCCACCTTCGTCGCGAATATGAATCACCTCGAACGATTGCCGCGCCGCCGCGATGATCTCAAGCAAACGCACGTCGGTCGATCCATTATCGACAACAACGACTTCAAGATCTGGATAGTGGGTGCGATGCGCCAGCGCGTCTAGCGCTGTCGCCAGCAAGTCCATCCTGAACTTGGTCGGGATTATCACCGACACACGAGGTGTCCTTGTAAGGCTTGGCGCCGCCGCTTCGGGCAATGGCGAACGCAAGCTATCGCCGCCACGAACAAGCGGCAGCGCGATGCGGCCGATGTCTTCAGGGCCACACTTCGAGGTGAGTTCCGTCAGAAGCGCATACGTCTCCGCGCCGGACACAGCCGAACCGTCCCGCACAAACAGAGGCGGTAGCGCCATATCGAACCAGCGCGTATCAACAGCCTCCCGCGCAGGACGCGGCGCAACCACATCGTTATCGGCCGTATCGGAATAGATGATCTTCAGATGCGGTTGACGCTCAAACGTTTCCGTCACGATAGCGATAGCGCGTGAGTCCAGCCGGTCCCCTTCCCGCATGACCACCGCCATGTCGCCATGACACTCCACAACGAGACGCACCTCGCTGCCCGCGCCTAGCGGACCAGCATCCGTCTGCACGTCATCACCACTCACCGTGCTAGCCCGCATACCGACCGCAGAGCCGCTCAGCATTTGCTTCGCCATGCGGAGCGCCTTGCCGGCCGCGCCGGGCTCCGTGACGATCCGGGTTACACCCTTCCACACAACGCCCATCGTCTCGACATCGCTGAGCCGGCGTAGCTGGAGCTCGTCGAATCGCGCCTTCCGGGGCCAGGCCGAAACCAGAAGCGCAACTTCGAATGTCTCTGGCGATGGCAGATAGATGCGCACCTGCGCGGTGCCGCTCGCCCTGTTGCTGCCCGGCAGGACGATCAGCGGACTGCGGCCCGACGTCAGCCGTACTTCGACAGGTATGTCCCCCGTATCGCTCGCACTCTCGAACACCCACCACCCCCGCGCCAGTGTGTGCTGTCCATAGCGCGCGATCGTCCACGGCTCATGCAGCTCAAACTCACCTCCCGCCCACACGAACCCCGAGCCGCCACCAAGTGGCCACCGCAAAAGATCAACCATGCGCAAGACAGCCGAATCGGCACCGGACTCCATTAACGCCGATCCAACGGAGCAAACTTCCCGTCGAACTGGCGGGCGTAGAACATTGTTCCCTCGCCCCCCTGTGCGGCTGGAATGACGAACGAGAACCCGGAATTGGCTAGGGCCGGCACTCCGGTCGCAGTCGAAACATCAGGCCGCGCAACCGTTGGCCGGACGCACGCAAGAACGGTATGGCCGTCTGCAACAGCGATCACATGCTCTGATTCATTGCGGGCGTTCAGGTCCGCTGCCCAGCCCGTGACCGTGACGAACTGCCCCTGTCGCGTCATGGCATCGACAACCCCACCACGCGCGCTGCTCACAATATCACTGGGCTGGATTGCCTGTGGGCATTGTGCTTGCCTGCACCGCCCTTCGCACATGGCGTGCGGCTCTCCTACGGCGAGCCAACCTCCCCACGCTGAGGACACATCGGTTGCGGTAAGCTCAAGCCGCTTTCCATTGGCAGGAATTTCGATTTCCAGCGCCGTCCACCCCGACATGTCGGCAGGTATTGGAAGACGCTTCAGCGCCACGCCATCGACGGCAATCTCGATCTGGAGGTTCTCGATGCTCGGCCCCGTCACGGACGGGATCGCCACGCGCGTAAGCCCTTCGACGTTTGCTGTAAGTGTGACCTTGCCCGTGTTCTTGTCGTCCCCACCCCACGATCCCCAGATCCGCCCGCCCCACGGGTTGGAACCAGAAGCAGGATGGTTGCCGTCCTGCGGGAAAATGCCTTCGCTGTTGGCAATCGCCTCGATGGCATCACCCACTTCTGCAGCCGACGCAAAGGCAACACTTGTCGCGGGGTCCACGCGCACAGTCTGGGCAAGACCACAGATCGCCTTGCCCGACGCATCAACAGCCGCAAGCGACAAATCCATCGCCCGCAATTCATTCATGCGCACATACCCCGACCATTTCGACGGCGCGTCATCCGCACCAAAGACAGTCGCATTGATATCGCTCGCTCCACCTCTGATGAGCAGGCCTACAACCACCCCACCCGGATCACGCACAGCCACGGCGCGCGCATCGCCAGGTAAGCCACCAACAACGGACGTCCGCCAGGCAAGTCCCGCAGACGCAGCCAGCGGAATGGCCGCTTGCACCTCTGCGTCTCCGCATGTCTCAACAGCCGCCTCGATTTTCCGCCCCGGCAAGCGCCTCCACGGCTCGGAATACATGGCCAACTCATGAGACCGCAGCGACTTCGCGACCTCGACCGGCCGCGTCGGAGAAGGATAAATCGCAAGGAATGCCGCAGGCACATCGACATTGTTCAGCAGCGCAGCTTCCGCATCCAGCCGCCGCGTCTTGTAGCTCTCCGCCGCGCCGATCCACAGCACTTGTGCGAAGGCCAGGCCCACGCAGATGATTGTCGCAAGCGACAGACTCGCCGGCAGCCACTGCCCTCTCGCGGACATCACGAAATAGATCAGAACAACCGACCACGCCGCCGCCACCCCGGCGCCATAGCGGCTAGCGAGCATCGCATCACTACTGATGTCGCCACGCCCCATTGCAGTCACTGCAGCAGTTCCGACAACGAACAGACCAATGCCTGCCCACGCAAAAGCATATGGCCTCGCCTCACCGCGCGACCGGATGGCCAGAAACGCCAGCGCAGCGACTCCAACCAGCACCACACAGCCAAACACCCGCGCCAGCGCCACCTTGTGCGCAAACGGCGCATACAATGCTGAAATCGAGTTCGGCATCGGCCCGCCAACATAGGCTGTCAGATTTCCCACCACGTCGACCGGATTACCAAACACCCGCGAGGCCAGCCCCGGCCCCGAACTCTGCGGATAGCCGATGAAATACAGCCCCCATGACACAGCAACGATCGCCGCCATGATACCTGCCGTTACGCGCAGTCCGAGGAATAGCGCAATCACCACGAGCAGAGGCGCAATCAGCAATCCGTTCGCCATCGTCACGCAACCGATCACCGTGGCGCCGGCAGACCCCGCGATGAGCGCCTTGCGTTTCCAGCCGTGCCGCGTCGCTGCAAGACACAACATCACGATGGCGGATGTCGCGAAGAAAAAGATGCCCGTGAACTGGTTCTGGAACCCGCTGGCGAAATTCTCGAACTGGAAGCCCGAGAAGAACAACGCCGCCGCAAGCGCAACAGCCGCGCCCAACTGGACCAGGCTGGCATTCGGCCACGTCCAGCGCGCCAGCAACAAAAGCAGCGCTGCATGTCCAGCGGTATAGATGTAGACGAACGCCAGGCTGATCACGCCCGTTCCGTGCGCCAGCCCGATATCGACCCACGCCAGCGCACGCGTCATCGCGATGCGATGCTCGTTGTGCGCCCGGAAAAGATCCGTCAGCTGCTCGGGCGCGATCGCGTCCCACTGGTCCCATACGGGTGTCGGCGACCACGCGATCATGCCCAGCCATACGCCGGATACCACCATGGCAAGCGCGATCAGGATCATGCCACCTGTGGTGATACGACTGATCAAGCTGGCTGCCGGCAAATTCGTCCCCTGCTTCGGTTCGGTATCATGGCACAGAACAGGTGCAGGTGCACAAGCGGGCCAATGCTGCGCGGATTAGCGATCTTAAAGGAAAACAGCCGCCAGCATCAGGGCAATTGCAGCTCCGCCCAGCGCATAGCTGACGCGGTCCCTTGTAGCGAAGGCCACCGGATCGTCATGCAACTGCCCACGGTGCGCCAGTAGCCAGATGCGTGTCGTCCAGAAGGCGATAATGACCGGAATTCCGCCCAGATACGCTGGCGACTGGTACGTCCCCGCCTGCCAGGCAGCATCGACCAGATAGAGCACGAGGATCAGGATCGCGCCCGAGGCCGCCGCAAGACCGATCCCCAGGGTCAGAGGCGCATCTTCCGGGAAATAGCCCCTACCCCTGATCTTCACCTTGGGTTCACTGTCGGAAGCCGCGACCTCGACATGCCGCTTCGCAAGCGACAGCGATAGGAAGAAGAACATCGAGAAGGTCAGCAGCCAGAGCGAATGTACAACGCCTGCAGCGATCGCCCCCATCACAAGTCGCAGGGTGTAGAGCGTCGCCAGGATGAACACATCCAGTAGCGCCACGCGCTTGAAGTACAGCGAGTAAGACAGCGTCGCTGCCACATAGGCGCTCATCGCCAGCGCCAGCGCCGGCTTGATGAAGAACGCGGCCAGCAATCCACCACCAACCATCAACGGCGCGACGACCAGCGCCTGCGCCACATCCAGTCGCCCGGCAGGTAGCACCCTGTTCTTCTTCGTCCGGTGGCGCCTGTCAGCGCCCAGATCGGAGAGGTCGTTGATCAGATAGGTGCCCGACGCCACCACTCCTAGAACAAGAAAGGCGAGCAGCGTGTTCCGCACAGACTCCATGTCGGTGTAGGCGTGCGCCAGCAACATCGGCGCGAGCAGCAATGCATTCTTCGACCACTGATGCAGCCGGAAGCTCTTCAGCCATGTGCCGAGCCTCGCTGCTGGACGCGTGAACTCCGCTCGTAACTGGCCAGCCTTTTCCAGCTTGCGCGCCGCAGCCGGGTTCGTCCCCGCATAGACCGCGCCACCGAGATCCTTCCAGACATGCATGTCCGGGCGGCTATCGCCCGCATAGACAGAGCTCGGCCCGAAATTCTCGATGATGAACTTGCGCTTGTGCCGGCCCTTCAGATTGTGCGTGTCGCTACTGCCGTGAGCGCTGTCGAAAATACCGAAGCGGTTGGCCAGCCGATCGACCACGCCCTGATAGGCGGCCGAAACCAGATGGATCGAGCGCCCCCTGGCCTTCTCTTCCGTCAGCCACGCGACCAGCGGCTCGTTGGCCGGAATGACTTCGTAGTCCACGTCGATATTCTTGAAGACCCACGCCTTGAACTTCGGCACCGAGCTCAGCGCGCCTGCGCCATTCGCCAGCGTCGCAAACGGCTTCTGGAACAGCCCCGCGGCAATCCCCTCCACCAGCGTATCCGTACGCAACATCGTGCCGTCGAGATCGACGATCAACGGCGACATGTCGGGCTCGGCTTTGCTGACGGTAGACTCGCTCATCGTCTACACGCTCTCCGAGTGAGATGGATCGTCGGCGGTTGCAGGGGCCTGCGCCTTTTGTCCGAATGTGAAGTACTTGTGTCCAACATAGCTGGTAAACACCGGGCAAAGAATTCCGATTCCATGCGCGATCTCCGCCGGTCGCCAGGTCCAGCCGATCCCGGGCAATATCCAGCGCTCTAGCGATACCGACACGACCCATACGACCACCAAGGCCACCATGTTGACCAGCGTAAAACGCCATATCTCACTGGCCAGTGAACGGCCCGTCTTCTCGAACACGAACATTCTGGAAAGCAGGTAAGCCGTCACCATGCCGAGCAGGTAGGCGATCACGATCGCCGCCTCGAACGGCACGCCCTGCCCCGACAGGAAGATGCGCGAGAACCAGTTCACCACCGCGGCAAGACCGCCGACGAGTACGAACGAGCCGAACTTGCGCGCCTCCCCTGATGCTGCCGCCTTCATGGCTTGGCCACCCTATCAACCATCAGCTTGGCAAACCGCAAGCTCTCAGAGACGCCACGATCCTCGGGATAGTAAAACGCTGTGTCGGCAATCTGCAGGCCTTCGATCGGCGTCTGCACAGACGGCAAGATGTCTGCGAAGTTCGGCTCATAGACCGGCTGGGCGTAGCGCAAGCGGCCGACATGGGCATCCAGCCGGTCCGCATCGGTCAGCTCGGGATTGATCGACTTCAGGCACTCCCAGCTTTCCTGGATGAACATCTCGTCCGGCGCCGTGAACTTCGGATGCGTCTGCGGCATGTAGAACGGCACATAGACAATCGTTTCCGGCAGTGGCCGCAGGTTCGAGAACTCGATCACGCCCGGAATCTCGAAACGCTTGTCGCTGATATTGACCCAGAAGTATTTCGACACCGGCCGTTTCAGTTTCAGGATCACGCACACCACCGCGACGTTGCGGATGCGCGCATAGCTCGCCTTCATCTCGGTGCGATCATCGGGCAGCAAGTCGGAAACAAACGGCGTCGGCACGGTCGAGATAACTTCGTCAGCCGCCAACACGCGTCCGTCGACCGTCGTCACGCCCGTGACCTTGCCGTTCTGCTCCGTGATTCTCTTTGCCGGCGCAGACAGGTGAATACGTCCGCCGCCCGCCTCAATTGCCTTGACCAGCGCATCCACCAACGTCTGCGAGCCGCCTTCGATATAGCCCAGCTTTTCCTCGAACAGCGATTTGCGCGAACGGCCAATGCGCTTGATGCGCTGCCACACCCAGGCGGCCGAAACGTGCTGCGCCATCTCGTAGAACTTGTAGTGCATCAGCGGCTGCCACAGCCGGTCATAGGTCTTCTGGCCCAGCCAGCCGACATACCATTGCTCGGCATTGATCTTGTCGAGCTTCGACCAGTCCTTGCGCTTCGTCGAATGGAAGGCCTGCAGGCCGTAGCGCAGCTTCCCGATCGGCCCCAGCTTGGGAAAGGTCAGCAGCGAGACAGGATCGCCCCACGGATAAAGCTTGCCGTCGAAATAGAGACCCATCTTCGTGGTCTTCCATTTCATCGCCCCATTGAGGCCGAGCTTGTCGAGCACTTCCAGCGTGTCGTGGTCGCTGAGCGCGCAGAAATGATAGAAGCGCTCGATCGAGACTCCGCCGAAATCGAAATGTGCCGCCATGCCGCCAGGCGTGCCTGACGCCTCGACGAGATCGACCTCAAAACCCCGCTGCACGCCATGCCAGGCGGCTGCGAGCCCCATCGGGCCGGCTCCAAGAACGACAAGGCGCTTGGCCATCACGCTTCCTGACAAACAGTCGAAAACATAAACACCCTGTTCTCCTTCTTCGGGCCGCCCGCCAAGGGGTCAAGGCGGGCCGGGTTCAGAACGACAGGGTGACCTTGGAATAGACGGGGTGGTTGAAGGTAAGATCGAGCGCCTCGCGCAACGGTGTCGCCGGAACGCCGAACGTACCGGGCCAGTCGATCACCTCGAACGTTTCGGGGATCACGAGAGCCTGAAGCTGCGTGGTCGTGAACGGCGGATTCTTGTCGAACGTGGCGCGCGCGGTCAGCAGGGCGGCAAACAGACCGTAGGGGATCTTGACGACCATCGCCCTCGCCTTCGCGACCTCTTTGATCGCGCGAATAAGGTCGATGTAGTCGATCTTCTCAAGCCCTGAAATATTGTACGAACCAGTGATGCGCGACTTCAGCGTCGATTCCACGATGGCGGAGAAATCACCTGCATAGAGCGGCTGGCGCGGATATCGGCCATGGCCGGGAATCGGAAACACCGCCGACCGGTCCATGAAGCGGCGGAGCCAGCCCAGGTGCTTGCGGTCGAACCAGCCGAACATCAGCGTCGGGCGCAACACGACCTGCGTCAGCGAGCTTTCGGCAACAACCTTCTCCTGCGCCTTCTTGCTCTCCGTGTAGAGATCGACCGCCTTAGAATTCACAACGGACGAGCTGATATGGCAGAGATACTTCGCGGAGCCCGCCGTCAGCGCCTCGAGAATGCGGTTGGTCGAAGTGATGTTGTTGCGCGTGAACTCTTCGCGCTCCAGTCCGCCGATCTGCGCCTGCAGCATGATCGCGACGTCGCACTGCTTGACCTCGGTCGACCACGAACCCCGATCAGCCAAGTCTGCCTGGATCACATCGATCTCAGGATGCAGCTCTCGCAGGATCTTGGTGTTTTCGGGATGCTTGTCGATCGCCAAAATCGAGCAGTTCGGATCGGCTTTGAGTTTGGGAATGAGGTTCTGCCCCACGAGCCCCGCCGCACCTGCCACTAGGACCCGCATTAACAACTTCCCAATTCGACTAACGCCCGCGTTCAGACGCCCGGCACAACACAGCGGCGTTAACGGGTCAAGTGAAGCTACATATATCCGGCTGAGGGCATGTTAATCATGACCTGATAGAACTATCCGATGTCAGTGCGAATACCATCTGAAGCAGTCACTGCGCACGAAAGTTGCATCCAAAAACTCACTTGGAAGCAGCCCGCGGAGCGGCCGATGCGCGATGACCGGCTAAGATCTGAAATAAGCGTGGCCCGCAACATGTCGGTTATGCAAAATGTGTACGAACAGATCGCTGCTCGCTTCCACCTGATCAAATACGCAGTGTTCGCAGCGCTTGCGATCGCGGTTAACATTTTCTCGCAATCGGCAGTATTGATCCTTTTTGGGGCTTACTGGTTTGGCATCTACATTGCCATCGCAGTCGGCAACGGTGCTGGTCTCGTCTTCAAATACATCGTCGACAAGTACTGGGTCTTCGAAGACGCCGATGCGTCGATCGTCGGCAATTCCCGCAAGTTTGCCCTGTACGCAGCCTTCGGCATTGGCACGACACTGCTCTTCTGGATCGTCGAATTGGCCTTCCACTACACCTTCAATTCGGTTGTCATGACAAACGTCGGCGGGGTCATCGGTCTCAGCATCGGCTACGTGCTGAAGTACAATCTCGACAAACACTTTACGTTTGCTCTGGAAACCGCTGACGTGTCCTGAAGCTTTACAACGCGAAGATGATCGAGCGGCCAGCACGCGCCGCTGCCAACACCGCGACGATCCACAACCCCGCCGTCCAGCCCAACCACACGAGCACGTCGTGGGCCTGCCACAGCTTGCCGTACAGCATCGGGTCGCGGAACAGGTCCAGCAGCGGCACCAGCGGGTTGAGATACTTGATGAAGGCGATCGCCTCATTGTTCAGCACGCCCCGCTCCAGCATCACCGGCGAAACGAAGAACACCGCCTGCAGCAACAGACCGATCACATGCTTCGAGTCACGGAAGCTCGGCCCCACGATGGACGCGATCACGCTCATCGGGATCATGAACGTTACCAGCATCAGGAAATAGACCGGCAGCAGCAGCAGATGGAACCCTAGCGGCGGCAGATGCCCAACCGCCGCCATCATGCCGAACAACCCAATCATCCCGAACATCAGCACGACCAGTGCCGACAGCGGCACGCGCATCTGGAACACTAGGAACGGTATCCGCGCCTGCTTGAGATAGCCCGCCGAGTTGATCAGCGAGTCCAGCGACACGATCACCGACTGGCTGAAATACTCCCAGATCAACATCCCGCTGAACACGTAGATGATGAACGTCTCGATCGACTGCGTCTTGAACACTTGCGACCAGACCAGCGCCACGATGAGCGAAAAGCCCAGCGGCTGCAGCACTGCCCACAGGATGCCGAGATAGCTGCGCCGGAAACGCGCACGCAGGTCCGACCCCACCAAGCTCCAGGCAAGATGCCGATAGCGCGCCAGGTCCACGAAATAACTTACGAGGAACGGCAGGTTGCGCGTGCTGTAGTTGGTGTAGCTCAAGGACTGCTTCCCCAGATTCGTCAGCACAAGGCGAGACTACAATACCTGCTCGCCGCGCATGAACGCCTTGAAGTGCGGCATAACCGTCTCTGTCGGGCCATCGCGCACCACCCGCCCGCTGTCGAGCCAGATCACGCGCGTGCACAGCTCGTCTACCAGCGCCAGGTCGTGCGTCGCCAGCATCATGATGCCCGCGTGGCGCACCACGTCCATGATGCGAGCCAGCGCACGCTTCTGGAACAGCGCATCCCCCGCCCCGAAAATCTCGTCGATCAGCAGGATATCCGGCGACAGCTGCGTCGAGATCGCAAAGCCGAGCCGCACCTGCATACCCGCCGAATACGTCCGCATCGGTAGGTCGATGAACTGCCCGATATCCGCAAAGTCGATGATCTCCTGCTCGACTTCCTTCAGCCGCGCAGGCGAATGCCCCATCGCGATGCCGCGATAATAAATGTTCTCCCGCCCGGTCGACTCCGTCTCAAAACCCAGGCCAATATCCAGCAGGGTGCCGATCTGCCCCAGCACCCGCACAGTCCCCGCCTTCACCGGGTAGATGCCCGCCAGCATCCGCAGCAGCGTCGACTTGCCCGAACCATTACGGCCGACAATGCCCACTCGCTCGCCCAGCGCGATGTTCAGGTTGAGGTCCTTTAGCCCGTCCACGAACTGGATCGCCGCGCCCTGCTCCTTGTGTCCGAACACACGCAGCAGTCCGGATTTGAGGCTACCGCGGACGAAAGGTCCGATCGGATAGCGCAGCGTGACGTTCTCGATCTCGATCGCGCACGGACGCCGATCTTCACCTGTCCCGTCGCGGCGCTCCGCGCCCTTCAGACGGTTCTGGATTTCAGAACTGAAGACCTTGAGATCAACTGCACGTCGCGGGCTCGACATATAAAGCCTTCAATCCGGGATTCGCGGGCTTGTAGACCCTCTGTTCCCTCAATGCGTAAATTTTCGCAACACTGCCATACAGATAGCCCGGCAGCGCGCCAGACCTCACCTATCGATAAGCGATACGTGTCCCCAATTCTGCCAGTGTGGCCAGCCGCGCCAGCCCGCGCAACTAACGCATATTTAGGATTGGGATTGATCCGAAATCAGGCCTCTTCCGCCCATGGCCGCGCGCAGCGCGGAGGATAGGCCAACCCGCCCTGCTCGGTCGCTAGCGTTAGATTCGGGCTGTAATAAGGGTCAACCCCAAGCTCCTTGCCCCACCGCTGCTTCATCGTTTCGACTTCCTGGGCAAAACGCGCCAGTTTTTCGCCGACGAGATCCGTACCGCGCGATACGGACTCGTAGTGGAACAGCTCCGCCTGCGGCGTCCAGACAATGCGATGCCCAGCAGCCCGGATCTTCAGGCACAGGTCCACATCGTTGAACGCCACCCGCAGCCCGTGCTCATCCAGCCCGCCGACCTGCTCAAACACCTCGCGCCGCACCAGCATGCACGCCGCCGTCACCGCGCTCGACTCCCGCGCCAGACGCAGCTGCCCGAACGGGCCTACATCCGTCCGCCGCGCCAGCTTGCCGAAGTGGCCGGCCACGCCGCCAATGCCGAGCACGACGCCGCCATGCTGCACACGGCCATCCGCATAAAGCAGACGCGCGCCCACAGCGCCGACATCCTTGCGCGACAGGCACCGCACCATCGCCTTCAGCCAGCCGTTCGAGATAACCTCGATATCGTTGTTGACCAGACCGATGATTTCGCCGCGCGCAACTTCGGCCGCGCGATTGTTGATGGCGCTGTAGTTGAACGGCCCCGGCGCGCGAACGATCTTCGCAACGCCGCGATCCTCGATCTCCTGCATGTAGGCCAGCGTCTCGGGATCATCGCTGTCATTGTCGACCACAAGGATCTCCAGCGCCTCATAATCGGCCAACGCGATAATGCTCTCGATGCACGGCTTCAGCAGCCGCACCTGGTTGCGCGTCGGAATGATCAGCGAGACCAGCGGCAGTTTTTCAGGCAGCCCGCGCTCGACACGATGGTAGGGCGAATCCCCCCAGGCCGGGAAAACCTCAGCCGGTTGGCCAAGCCTCTGGAAATGCTCCTCAAGCGCCAGCCTTGCCGCATTCAGCGAACGTCCCGATTGCGTCATCGAGAAGTTGGTGCGCGCAGAGCCGAAGCGCCAGTGATAGCAGACGAACGGCACATGCCCGATCGCTTCATCCGGTACGCGCTCGATGCAGCGCAGCAGCATGTCGTAATCTTGGCTGCCGTCGAACGCGATGCGACACCGGCCAACCGCCTCGACAATATCCGCACGAACGACCGTCAGGTGGTTCAGATAGTTCTGGCCATAGAACAGCTCGCGGTTCCACTTGCCTTTGAAATAGGGCTCGCTGCGGCGACCCACTTCATCGATCTTGTCTTCGTCGGTGTAGAGGATCTGCCACATCGGATTGGCGAAGATGTTCGCCACGATCAGCGCTAGCGCATCGCTCGTCAGTTGGTCGTCATGGTCCAGGAACGCGATCCAGCTTCCCGTGACGCGCTCCAGCGCGTCGTTGGTCGCCGCAGCGATTCCGCCATTCACCGCCCGGCGGTGGAAGACGATGCGCGGATCTTCCTTCTGGTGCTGCGCGACCGCCTGCTGCACGCGATCATCCGGCGAGCAATCGTCGACAATGATCAATTCCCAGTTGGAATAGGCCTGCTGCCGCACGCTGTTGATCGCCAGATCAAGCCATTGCGTGTTGGAATTGTACGCCGGCATGACGATCGAAATCTTCGGCAAACCCGCCGCCGGAGCCTTGCTGGCGAGATAGGCGCTGATCCACTTCGGATCGCGCTCTTTCGAGGTCTCGAAGCGTGAGATCCACGACGCATACTCGTCGACCGAATGCCCGCCCTCTTCCTGCGCAATCAGCTCGATCGCATAGGACGGTCCCCGCACCAGCATCCGCAGCAGCGCTTTCAGGCGCGCGCCCTTCAGCGTCCGTATCAGCCGCGCCGCCAGGTCGAACCGCCCGAGGCGGACCATGTTCACGTCCTGCACGACGAAGTCGCCCTCGTCCGGAATCGGGTCGAACCGCAAGGCACGCAGCGGCGAGTTCAATCGCGCGATGCCGCGGGAATTCTCGCTCGAGTACGAACGCAGCGACAGCGTGTTCTGTTCGCAGAAGCCTTGGCCCGTATCGAAGTACAAACGCGAATCCAGTGCGCGCTCACCCTCGGCCCGCGTCGTCGCCGAAATCTCGTAGATGCCCGGCGGAACGCGCCGCGAGGCTTTCAGGATGAACTGGGGATCATCGGTCCGCGCGCTATAGCGCCCGAACGACTGATACTGCACGCCCTCGCCCGGCTGCAGCTGGAACCACACCGGCCGCCAGCCCTGCACGGCGCCGACAAGACGCCCGAACTTCGCGAGCGCGGCTGCGAAATACCGGAGGAACCAGTTCATATCAGGCGCTCCCCTTGCGCCAGTAGACGCCGGTCCAGTCGATCTCGTGGATCGGGTCGTCGATATTGTTGACTTCGCGGAAATCGGTCGCCGCCTGACGGCAGCCCGGCACGCAGCCATAATCGTCGAGGATGATGAACGCGCCCGGCGAGCAGCGTGAATAAAGCGCCGTCAGCGACTGCCAGGTCGATTCGTACATGTCGCCATCGAGGCGCGCGACTGCGATCGCATCCGTCGGCGCGGTCGTCAGCGTGTCCTTGAACCAGCCCTTCAGGAACACTGCCCGGTCATCAAGCAGGCCATAGCGCGCGATGTTTTCCTTCACCGTCTCCAGCGACACCGCGAGATCGGAATAGACGTGGAAGTCATCGCCTGCGTCGGCCGGGAAGCTCGACGGGTCCGGCGGCGGCAGACCTTCGAACGAATCTGCAAGGATCACCTGGCGGTTCGTCTCGCCCATGGCTTTCAGGATGCCGAGCATCATGATCGACGCCCCGCCCCGCCACACGCCCGCTTCAAGGAAGTCGCCACGCACGCCCTCGCGGATCGCTGTCCGGCACGCGAAGTCGAGGCTGTCGAGACGGCGGCGTCCCACCATCGTATGCGCATCGCGCGGCCAGTCGGCGCCGATCTCGCGCTTGTAGGCGTCATACGGCGCAGGCCTGCCACCCGTGATCTGCGGATCGCAGAAAATCGTGTTCACCAGTACCCGCTTGAGCAGATCAATGTAGAGATCCTCGCTGCTGACTTGGCTCACGCTCGTCTCCCTGCACTCGTCTTGCGCCGCATTGGCGGATAGTCGCCTGCACACCGGACCAACGCCCGAACGTGAGGTGGATTCGACGCCGCTCGTCTCATGTGCGAACCGTGAAGCTTTCAGGCTGCAATCCGCCCTGCGTCCGCTCGAACATCTGCGTGTAGGCCGCCTCGAGATTGGCGACAAAACGCTCAGTATCGAACAGCGGCGATTTCCGTGCTTGCCCGAACGCCTCGCGCGCCGCCTTCAGGCTCGCGGGGTTCGTCGCCAGCTCCAGCGCCAGCGCCTCGTAGGCCTCAGGCGTATCAGTTGCGTACTGCTCGAGGTTCGCCGCCTTCAACAGGCTCCGCGCCACCCGCGAGTAGAACGACTCACCCGACCGCGTCACCAGCGGCAGCCCCACCCACAGCGCATCCGCCGTCGTGGTGTGTGCGCCATAAGGGAACGTATCCAGCATCACATCCGCCAGATTCTGCCGTGCGATGTGATCGGCATGCTTGTTCACCCGCGGCGCAAAGACGATCCGCGCCGGATCGACGCCAGCCTTGCCAGCTGATCGCCGCAGGTTCTCCTGCACGTCGTCATTCTTCGCCGGCAGCCACAGCACGCTGCCCTCAACCTTTTTGAGCAGCCGCATCCAGATCGCGAACACGTCAGGCGTAATCTTCCAGTTGTTGCAGAACGAGGAGAACACGAACTCCTCCTCCGGCAGCCCCGCTCCCGCCCGCGTCGGCGCCACATCCCCATCCGCCAGCACGCTCGTCGGCAGATACGTATCCGGCAGCAGGCACAGCTTCTCGTCGAAATGCTCAGGGATATGCGCGATCACCGGATCGGCGATCAGGTAATCCATGTACGGCGCACCCATCGTCCCCGGATAACCGAGATAGTTCACCTGCACCGGCGCCGGCCTCAGCGCCAGAATGCCCGGCCGTGCATTGCGCGTATGCCCCATCAGGTCGACGACGATATCAACCTGCTGCTCGGCAATCAGCGCAGCGATCTGCTCGTCGCTGTAGGTCGTGCCCTCGATGAACACATCGCACGCCTCGCGCACCTGCCGGCCCACAGGTCCCCTATCCGGCGGCGCAATCTCGATCCCCGTCACCTTGAAGCGCGAGCGATCATGCCCCTTCAGCGTATCCATCATCAGGTATGACACCGGGTGGTCCCGGAAGTCTGCCGACATGTAGGCGATGTGGATCTTGTCGCCCTGCCGCTCGCTCTTGCGTGCAATCGGCGGCATCGCCGGATGCCGCTGCGCCGTATAGGCGCGCGCCGCGATCTGCGACAGCCGCGGCTCGTCGAACAGCGTCAGAACCGAGAACGGCACCGACACCATCAGATCGGAAGAGCACACGTCTGAACTCCAGTCACACCATCCAATC
>ERZ795059.1730-NODE-1730-length-23888-cov-6.883523_pt1 | contig 23888 bp, 20 predicted proteins | sample MGYA00375143_ERZ795059 | MGnify/ENA primary metagenome ERZ795059 (study PRJEB30188, sample SAMN05720168) | activated sludge metagenome | isolation source: Anaerobic digester | place: USA | collected 2015-01-07 ... | reverse complement strand
TGTTGGCCGGGCGGACGGAGAAGTGACGGAAGATGATATCGAAAGAGTGATTGGAGCGGCTCAGGCCATTTCCATCCCGCCGAATAAAGAAATTCTTCATATCATTCCCCGGGATTATTCTCTGGATGATCAAAAAAACATCAAGGATCCGATTGGAATGAACGGCGTGCGGCTGGAAGTTGACGCTTTGATTATTGAAGGTTCTACTCCTTATATCCGAAACCTTACCAAATGCGTGGAACAGGCCGGCATAGAACCGGAAACTTTTGTGCTTTCTCCTTTGGCGGCGGCCAAAGCTACTTTGTCCAAAAGACAGAAAGAATTGGGGGTAATTTTGGTGGATATCGGAGGCGGCGCCACATCTATTGCCGTTTTTGAAGAAGACGACTTGTTGCATACCAGCGTTTTGCCTCTTGGCGGCAATCATATTACCAATGATATAGCTATCGGGCTCAGAACTTCCATAGACGTGGCGGAGAAAGTGAAGTTGGAATTCGGCAATGCCATGCCGAGAGAAATAAATAAAAAAGAAGATATCGATTTGTCACTGATCGATTCCCAGGAGGAAGGAATGGTTTCCCGCTATCATGTGGCGGAAATTATCGAAGCCAGACTTGAAGAAATTTTTTCACTTGTCAACAAGGAGTTAAAATCAATCGGAAAGGATAAGCTTTTGCCGGGAGGGGTAGTACTGACCGGTGGAACAGCCAAACTTCCCGGATGTGTCGATCTGGCCAAAAATACTCTCGGGCTTCCGGCCCAAACCGGCTTTCCGATGCCTTTAGGCGGCCTTGTGGACAGAGTGGACGAGCCTTCTTTTGTCACCAGTATCGGGCTTCTGATGTGGGGAATGGAAGAGACGGAAAGAAGTCCCGTAACCTCAAAAAGTCGCCTCACAGGGCATATTTCGGGCAATATGGGGGATACGGTGGGGAATATCAAGAAATGGCTGGGAAAATTCCTGCCTTAGCCCAAATTCAGGCTAAATCTAATTTGACATAGATGGCTTTGGTGTGATAAATTTAATCATTAGAAGGGGCTTATTGAAAATAATTTAGCTTTCTAGATGTTTTGGGTAAAAAGCTCAAAGCTCAAAGATTATTCCCAACTAATTGGGAGAAACCAAAAATTTTGCTTTGCTTCGGCAAGGCAAGAAAAACTAAAATTAAAAAATAATAAAAAAAGTTTCCTTTTAATTTTCTTTTTGGTTTATATTTTTTGAGCTTTGAGTTTGTTTTTTTATAAAAGTTAATTTTTTTAGATAAAAATATTATTGATGGCAAGTGTCAATAATGAAGATTAAATAAAATTATATGGCAGAAATAAAACCACCAGTAGAGACTTTTGCGCGCATCAAAGTAGTGGGAGTTGGCGGTTCGGGAGGCCACGCTATCAGCCGGATGATTGAAGCCAAGCTTAGAGGAGTTGAATTTGTGGCGATCAATACCGATGCCCAGGATTTGCATCATAATAAAGCATCAGAAAAAGTTCATATAGGAAAAAATTTGACCAAAGGTCTGGGAGCAGGAATGAATCCGGATATCGGCCGGCAGGCGGCTGAAGAAAATCGGGATGAAATCCAGGAAGTTCTCAAGGGAACGGATATGGTTTTTGTTACTTGCGGACTGGGCGGTGGAACAGGAACGGGCGCGGCGCCGATTGTGGCTGAAACGGCCAAGGAACTTGGAGCTCTCACGGTGGCGGTAGTGACCAAACCTTTTACTTTCGAAGGAGCGCAAAGAAGGGCTATTGCCGATGAGGGGCTGGAAAATCTCCGAGAGCGGGTGGACACCTTGATTACCATTCCCAATGACAAATTGCTTCAGATTATTGATAAAAAAACCACTCTGATCAATTCTTTTAAAATCGTCGATGATGTCCTGCGTCAAGGCGTTCAGGGAATCTCTGATTTGATTACCAAGCCGGGAATAGTCAATGTCGACTTTGCCGATGTTCGGGCCATTATGGCCAACAGCGGTTCGGCTTTGATGGGCATTGGCATTGGCGCCGGCGAAAACAGGGCTTCCGAAGCGGCCAAAGCGGCCATCAACAGTCCGCTTCTTGAGCTTTCCATCGATGGGGCCAAGGGCGTTCTTTTCAATGTCAGCGGTTCTTCCGATCTGACAATGCTGGAAATCAACGAAGCGGCCAACATCATCACCGAATCAATCGATCCTAACGCCAAGGTAATTTTTGGAGCAGTGGTGGACGAAACGATGAAAAAAGGCGAAGTGCAGATTACGGTTGTGGCTACTGGCTTTGATGAAGGACGAGTTCGGGAAACTCCTTTTGAAAAAATGTCACGAATGGTAGTAGAGGAGCCGAAAAGCAGGGAAGTCCCCGAAGCGGATAAAATGAAAATCACTTTTCCGGAAAAAATGGAACCAAGGATGATTATTGAAGAAAAAATTCCTCCTAAAATGCCGAAACCCAATCCTTTTTTAAGAGAGAAGAAAGTTATTGAGGACGAAGATGATGAATTGGAAATCCCGGCTTTTATCAGAAGGAAGATGGGGAAATAAAAAAATAGTAAAAATCAGACCATATGGTCTGGTTTTTTGTTTTGCTATCGGCTTGTTTTTCTTGTAAAATCAATATACATATGGATATAGTCAGCTTTAATTATAGTAATCCCGATCCGGCTACTGTCAAAAAGGTAGCTGAAATTATAAAGGCTGGGGGGATTGTTGTTGTGCCAACAGAAACAGTTTATGGCATTTTAGGCAGCGCCTTAAACAAAAAAACGGTCAAAAAAATCGTCCAACTTAAAAAAAGAAACGAGAAAAAAGGCTTTGACCTCACCTTATATCCACCAGAGAAAATTTTTGATTATGCTGAAACAAATTCTTTGGTGCCGGAAATTATTGAGGAATTTTCAGAGCAACCTCTGAGTCTGGCTCTTCCCAGAAAAAAGTCCTTGCCTGATTTTTTAAATCCTGATCTGAAAACGGTTGCCTTCCATTTTTTTTTCAGTAAACTAGATGAGGAACTTTTTAAATACATTGACGTTCCTCTTATTGGGACCAGTGCCAATATTTCCAATTTGCCTGATACCGGTTCAGTTGAAAAAGTGGTTGATTATTTCAAAAATACTTTTGATCGTCCTCTCAAACCTGATCTCGTCCTAGACAGCGGAAAATTAAAGAAGCGCAATCCGTCAGCGGTAATTGAAATATTGGATAAAAAAATAAGAATAGTCCGAGGAGGGGATTTAACTGACAAAGTTTGGCGAAAAAGGCTGGAAAAAATAGGCAAGGAAAAATTTATAATAGAAAATAATCTGTAAGAATTTATTAAATGAAATATATCTTGGGCATAGACACAACCTTTCATTCTTCGGCTGTCGGGCTTATTGATGAGGAAGGAAAAGTCATAATAAACGAAAAAGTAGATTTGGATTTCACTAGCCAAGAAGCGAAAAAATTTTATAATTTTCATAATAGAAATCTTTTATTGCTGCTTAAGCCGATTTTGGAAAAATATGAAAAAGATATTTTTTTGATTTGCGCGTCTTCTTTGGAGGGTCCGTTTCATGCTATGCCAGTGGGGGCCGTGGTGGCTAATACCATAAGCCATATTTTTGAAAAAAAAATAATGGGTGTGAAACATGAAATGGCTCATATCCATGCCAATTGGCTGGATAGATCAATTGAAGATTTTTCCTTTCCTATCATAGGGCTCAACGCTTCAGGCGCCCATTCCAGCATTTATGCTATGAAAAGCCAACTTGACATAACTAAAATTTACGAACTCAAGTGGCGTGATGATGCAGAAAAACCCACTGGACTAGGAGCTTTGTTTGATATAATATGCAGCTCAATGGGTATTAATCTGAAAAGAGGGGACGGAGGAGCGCATCTGGAAATCTTGGCACTGGCGGGTAAATCTAGATATAAAGAAAAACTCTTGGATTGGCCTCTGAAAAGAGAAAATAAATTTCTTAATTTGGAAAATACTGAATTATATATATCCGAAAAGCTCAAATCACTGAATTATTATTCTTTGACAGATGAAGAAAAGAAAATTTTTCAAAAAGATTTTTCATCCAGTGTCTTGGATGCTTTGTTTGATCTGTTAATCTCAGAGCTTTTCCGTCTGGCCAAAGAAACCGGGGCAAAAGAAATCCATTCGGTTGGAGGAATAACTCTCAATAAAATATTTTGCCAAAAGTTGGCTTCTTTTTGCAAGATTAATAATTTAAATTTCAAAATTCCTGCAAAATTGGATTATTGTTTGGATAACGGCGCCATGGTAGCCATATCCGGTTATATGAAGTGGAAAAATGAAGAATTTTCCCAAAGCGAAAAAAGCGGATTTCTTACTATTGAACCTTCCGACTCGTATTACAAATATTATGTCAAACATGTCCTTGGATCTTGACATTTTTTTTGATTTATGATAGACTGCTATGTCGTTCTTTAGTTTATAAATAAGTGCCGTATCATTGGTTTTTTGCTTAAATTCAACAAACAAAAAAGGAAGGAGTTTTTATGAAAAGAGCGCTTTTGTTGGTGGTTTGTGTCGTGTCGGTTTTGGCGGTTTTCTCCCCGGTTTTTGCCGGCGGAGGAGAACAGATGACCCAGAATTCCCAGGCCCAATACATCATGGGGGAATGGCAAGGGGAGCAGGGTACTTCAAGGGGAGACCGGACTCTCAATATGGTGATCTCCGGACTCCAGGATGACGGAAAAGTGAACTGCACGAGATATCATCTCGGTCCATTGAGCAGCAGAGGCCCAAGCGGAAGCATTGGACCCCAGGACGTTTCCATGAAGGAGGCTGTGCTGAAGAATGAGAATGGTAAGCTGAAGCTCTATCTGACCCCGTCAAGCGGGAAGGAAATCGTTTTTCGCCTTGAAGGCAAGAAGCTGGTCAGAGAGCCTGGTTTGGACGGCGTCTCCGGGAGCCTTACCAAGAAGTAATCATGTGATCATCCGAGGCACTTTGGGAGCAAGTCTGGCAGTGTATTATTGCTTAGACTTGCTCCTTTTTTATTTGGCTTAGCATTTTTTTTCTGATAGAATTATAGGACTTAAAATAATTTATGGCTATTTCAAAAAAAATAAATCCCAACATTCTTGTTACGGAATTTTGTAATATGGCTTGCCCATATTGTTTTGCCAAGGATGCAATGGCAGCACCTTCCAGAAAAGAAATGGGTCTTGCTGATTTTAGGCAACTTTTGGTTTTTCTAAAGAATAATCATAAAACTGAAGTGAGGCTTATGGGAGGAGAGCCGACTCTTCATTATAAATTTAAGGAAATTATAGATTTAGCAATTTCATATAATTTTAAAGTTAAAATTTTTACCAACGGCCTTTTTTCTGAAGAACTGGCGCAATGGATGGTTGAAAGGGCAAAGTCATTGGAATTTATATTTAATGTTACTGCCGGTGCTTTGGCATCGGAATCAATTAAAAAAAACATAGAAAAAAATCTCAACATATTAAAAAATAATTCAACAATTACCGGCAGTATTACCATTGATAACGCCGGTTTTCAATCCCAAAAAATTATTGATTTCGTAAAAAATAGCGGCATTAAATTTATCAGAATAGGCTTGGCAAATAACAGAATTAACAGCTCCGGCGTCCCTTTTAAAGATTATGAAAAACATATAGAAGACATGCTAAATTTCATAGATGAGCTTCGGAAAATTGGCATTTCCCGCATTTCATTGGGTTGCGGGCTTGTTCCATGTATTTTTACGCCGGATCAGCTGAATGGATTGTCAGAAAAGAATATTGACATCAGGGGCTGGGGGTGTGCCGGAAAAGTAGGCGCTTTTGACATATCAGCCGATCTGAGTATTTTTCCCTGTTTCATAATGGAAGATTTAAAAAAAGGTAGTTTGCTGGATTTTTATAGCTTAAAAACGGCTAAAAAATATTCCGATGAATTGAGTAAATATTTGGTTAACAATTCCAAAATGCCTTCTCTGCGTAATTGCAAAAAATGTGATCATTTTTTGCAATTAAAATGTAATGGACCTTGTTTGGGCTATGTTAGTAACAATAAAAAAGATAGGAAAAAATTAGACAACTTCAAAAAAAGCCTTTCTTTCAGGCTTACTAATAAAATATTATATTGGCTCAGAAATTGGGCCTAAGCGCAGATATTTAAATCTATTTTCTTTGTTTGTATTTTGTTGTTGCGGCGTAAAATCCTCCCAGCCAGGTAAAAAAAGCTCCGCTGAAAATAATAAAAGCCGGTTTGATCCCCTTGCCTCCCAAAAGCCGATATAAAAGCATTCGTCTCAGAGGTGAAAATATGGTATAGGAATATTTTTTTTTGCCAAATTTTCCCTCATTAAAAATTTTGCGTGCTGCTCCTTCAAGAAATTTTTGGGCGGCAAAACTTTTAAATCTTTTTCTTTTTTGATATTCTTTTATTTCCCGGTTGAATTGAGAATTAATACTGGAATTGATTTCAAACATAGAGGCTCCATATCCAAAATAGACCTCTGTTAAATGAAAGAAAAGAGGTTTTTCAGTTTTATTTTTTGAATTCATAAGGTTTATTATTTCTTCGGCCGCTCTTCGGCCGCATTGGCCATCATTAAAGGAGAACAAATCTTCTCTGATTTTTTTTCGCGAGTCTTTAAAAAATTGATCATCTTTTATGGCTTCTTCCAGGCCTTTTTGAAGTTCGGAAGGCTGTTTTATTGAAATAATAAGACCTTCCTTTTTTATCCTTTGCTCGATGCTTCCCGGATAAGTTAATGCGACAATTTGTCCTCTTCTGGCTTCTTTAATAATTTTATGATCTTTTTCCAGATATTTATCAGAAATAAAATCAGTGGTTACCAATGGTTTGTCTGCCAAAATAACATCAAAAATAGCACTGGAATTGTCGCTAATTACGACATCGGAAATTTTAAGAAGGGAAAGCAAATCCGCATCATCGTTGAGAATTATTAGTTGACCTTCCTTTATTTTGTTGATTTTTTCTGGTTCTTCTCGGGGAGAGTAATAATGAAGTTTAATTATAACATTATAATTTTTGGTTAGTAATTTCAATTCATCAGCCAAATCTTCAAGAGAACTCAAATCACTGTGCGTAGGCAAATAAAGAGCCGTTTTTTTAGATTTATCCAGCCGTTCTCCAACCTTGCTTATTAAATCATTATCAAAATTATTATTAAACCAATCATCAAATTTTGGATTGCCTACTATTTTGCTTTGAGCCAAAAGGGAAAGAATGGCATTGTCTCTTTTTCCGTAAGCTAACAATAAGTCAAAATTCTTTTTCCATAAGGCAAAAGCTGCCAGATCTTTTCCTCCGCCATATTGCATGCATATTTTTTTCTTTGAAGCGTTGCAAGTAAGCTGGTAGCAACCTCTGTTCCATAATAATACCAAGGCTGAAAAATTTTGAAAAAAATCTTTTAGATAGGCTTCCGAATAATAATCTTCAAAATGTAAAATTCTAAAAAACACCCCATTCTTTTTTAAAAGCGCATAGATATCATCAAGCAATTCTTCTGGTTGCTTAATCGGGAAAAAAGCTCCCATATCAATGATAAATTCAGCCTCTTGGCTTATGTTTTTGTAGACATTCTTAAAAACATAAAATTGAAAAGGATAAAAAATGACAAATCCGATCTTGGCTTGAGGATTAGGATTTTCTTTGTATTTATTTTGTTTAAAAGCACCCATTTATTTTATTAAGCGCATTAACTTTAGGAAGCGTTATTTTTTTTGCCTGATCGTAATCTTTGGGAAAATCAATTTCTATTATGGGCAAATGGGTAGCTTCCATCGCTTGTAATGGCAATTTTGTAAATTGGCTTACAATTTGAAAACCCCACTCGTAGAAGTTGTCCTTAAACATTTTATAAGGAATATGGGAAAATATTTCAACAAGAGCGCTTCCGAAATTTTTGGAAATATATGAAATGCCCATAAATTCTCCGTCAGCTTTTTGGCAGGGCATTTTTTTGGTAAGCATTACCATTCTTTTCTTCTTTTCGTCAAGCATAAATTTCATTTCTTCATTTCCGCATGATTTTTTTTGAACAGCCAATATGGCACCCTGAGGCCTTAAAGATGATATTTTTTTTATTAATTCAAAAGGAAACAAGACGTCGCAGTTGATTATTAGGGATTCTTTTTTTAAAAATGACTTGGCTTCCAAAAGAGAAACCAAATTGCTGGCTTTGTTCCATTTTTTGTTATATATGAATATGAATTTTTTATCAGGATATTTTTTTTGTAAATAACTTATAATTCTGCGCTTTTTATATCCCAAAATCAGAATAATTTTTTTCACTCCCAATCTAAAAAGATAGTCCAATTGGATATCAATAAGTTTCTTTTCGCCAAGCGGCATAAGGGATTTGGGGTCTTTCATAACGGACTTTAATCTGCTGCTTCTGCCAGCCATAAGAATGATAGCTTGATTTGCCATAATTTAATAAAAAACGGATTTTTACAACTTTATTGAACGATTTTTAGCTTTTTTATCATAGCAAAAGCCCTGTCTTAATGCAATAAAAGAGAGATGGCAAGATTTAACTTTTTTCTTCCGCAGTTATATGATAATATGCCTATAAATAAACATAATTCCTATTGACATTAGATATATATGATTCCCAGTTTGACATGCTATTTTGAAAAAATTATTAATCTGCGCCGGTTTTATCAAAAAAAGAAAATGCTTTTTTGCTATTTTTCCATGAAAGTTTATGATTATACCCCGCTTGATATCGGGTATATTTTAGCCTTGATTAAAGAAAAAAACAGAGGGGAATATGACTGTGAAATAGTTGAGTTGCCCATGTCTCTTGATGCCGAAGACGGGCATTTCAAGCAGGAAATCAATCTGATTCTTTCTTATCATCCAACGGCTGTTTTTTTCTTTTTGGACAGTATCGTTTGGAGCAAAATATTTTCTTTAGGCAGGGCAAAAAAAATCGCCAGAGAATTGAAAGATAGTAATCCTGATATTTTTGTAGGATTTCAAAGCTATAAATTCCATCCAAAGAATATCAAAGAGACCCTGGCTTTAGGCGGAGTAGACTGCATTATCGGAAACGATCCGGAAAATTCATTTCTATATCTTGATGAAATATTAAAAAACAATCTTGTGTCAGGCGTTTTTACCAAAAAAGAAATGAATGAAACATTGCCGGGAAATAAAAAAATAAATAACACAGATTTAAGCCTTGATTATATCCCATCTCCATATTTGAATCATATTCTGGATGAATTTTTGGAAAAAAAACAAAAGCAAACAGCGGGTAGTTTTAGCGCTTTTGTTTATTCTTCCAGAGGTTGCAGATTCGGATGTTATTATTGCTTTCGCAGTGTAAAATTTGAAAAGGTGCGTTTTTTTTCGGTTAAGAGGTTTTATGACGAAATAGAATATTTGAATTGTAATTTTGGAATTTCTAGTTTTATGGTTCTTGATGATGCCTTTCTTTTTTCCAAAAACAGGCTTCAAGAATTTTGTGTCGAATTTGAAAAAAGAAAAATTGAAAGATCAGGCCTTGGTAAAATTAATTTTTTTGTAATGGCTCGTCCCGAATCATTGGTTGATGAGGAAACAATAAGAATAATGGCGCAGATGAATGTGACCAGGGTTCAGGTCGGACTGCAAAGTATAAATCCGAGTTTGCAAAAATATATGAACAGGGAATTGCCGGTTGAAGAATTTGAGCATATTTCAAATTTATTAAAAAAACATAAAGTAAAACTTTCTTTGGATATCATTGTGGGTTTACCGGGCGATGACGTTGATTATTTGAAAAAAACCCTGGATTACGCCATCAGTTTAGATCCGCTAACGATTCAAATAAAACAGTTTTATCTCAATCCGGATACGTTATTTTTTACAAAAAAAGGAGATTATCATATAAAAATAGAAAACGAAGAAAGAGATTTTGAAGCTCCTTATGTTATTAGCGCATCCGGCGAAATTAACGATGAATATCATAGAAAAGCTTATGATTATATAATGGAAAATATTAAAAAAAATCCCCAAATAAGGTGGAGATTTCTTTCTAAAATAGGAAACTATTTCAGTTTTGGCAAAAAATAAATTATCGCCAAAAAGATATATTTATAACTTATTTTCAACAATATTCTTGCAATAATTGCATTGATAGCAGTTATGTTTGCAATTGCTTCTTACGGAAAAAAAATCTTGAGGGTAGGGTTTTTGGTATAGGGAATTGTTAAGCATGTCCATACCGGAAAGGAAATTGCGGGAGAATTTTGATCCTCCAAAAGATGATTGCATGGCCCGGGCTATTGTTATATCTTCCTCGTTTATGTATTCTGTTAGTATTTTTATGGCAAAATTATTCGTTAATAAAGTGGCATTATTTCCTCTGGTAGCCAGTTTGAATTCGTCTACCAAATCGCAATAAGCGGATAAAAATTTGGGTGGTATATATTGGCCGGTTAAAAAACGCCAGTATTGATCGGGCTTAAATTTGGAGCAGTAAAAAATATTTTCTTCCATTGATTTTCCGCTGGAAATGGTTAAAGAACAAGAATGGAAATTTTGGTCTGGGCATTCAAAGATACAGCCCTCATTAACCATTAGTTTGAGCCTTAAATCAGGAAATGCTTCTCTGACGGACCGGATAAAATCCAAGTCATAAGTTTTTCTCCTTCCTATGTTATATGACACTATTCTTTTGTCAGGATCTTTTTCAAAAATTTGGTGTAGCTGATTAAGAGAATTTATATCATTAATGATGGATATATTGAGCTTGTAGTTAGTCAACTCTATTAACTTGTCAATCAAAAAAGTGCCATTTACAGTTATAATATCAGGTTTAAGAAAATTTGCGGTATTGATTAAATTGTTTATAATTTCGGGATTTGCAATTCCATCAAAGTTGTAAATCAGGTTAAATTCAATGTTTTGGGCTTTAATTTTTTCTCGGAATTCCAGAAGTTGAGAAGGGAAGATATCCGGATTAAAACGGGCACTGGCTATGCCCATGGAAGCGGCCGGAGAAGTATAAACCGAAGATATATATTTTTTAAAGGGGATGATGACTTTGTCAAAAAAATCACTTTGACCGTTAAAGCCAATGCTCAGTTTATTATAATATTCTTTCTTGTCTTTTAAGTTGTTCATACGAAATATTCCCCATCTTTTCCTTAATATAAAGGGCATTTATCATCATAACAGAAGCTTTTTTTGGATGCAATTGTTAAAAAATTATTGCCGATCTTCTGTTTTCAGATTAAATTTCAATTTTATTTTCAGTGAGTTTCCATATAATTTATGCAATTCTTCAGTGGTAATATTTTGTCCATCTTTCCATATGTTCTTGCCATCCGGAATCGGACAACTTTGAAAATAGACAGGAATTTTTATAGGTTTGCACAAAGAGCTGTAGCAGACAGTGAAAAGAGTGTCAGTATCTTCTTTGGAAAAGGAAACGAGGTTGCCTGATTTTTTGGCACTAAATAAAATGGAGGGAAATATTACTTCGTTTCCAATCATCATTTCCAAGTCATAAAAACAATTGTTAAGCGTGTGAAATTTATGCAATTCTTCCACTCTTTTTAAAAATAAGGATATGATGGCTGATTCTTCCTGCTGTATTTGTTTTTTTAACTTGTCAGCCTCTTCTTTGTTGGGGCGATTTTTTTTGTTTCTTAATTTTTCTACGGCTTTTATGATATTTTCTATCTTTTTATCAATTTCAGGGCGAACGCTGGGTAATATCGCCTGGATAATTAAGTTTTTATCAACGGCGATATCGTAATTTGAGCTATCTTGGCATATTGTAAGAAAAGGCACAGCCATCCTTTCTATTTTACGTATTAATTTGCAATATCTTACTACGGATCTTCCAAGGACATCATCCAATTTATCGCCAATTTTTATTTCTTTGCCATTTACAGCAGTAACCGGCATCACAACCTGTCCTTGAGGATATTTTGAGGACACGGGAACCTGGATTATATTATATATTCCACGGGGAGTGAGAAGCACCCCATTGAAACAACCAATTCCAACAAGAGGTCTTTTTTTATGAGGAATATCTTTTTGAAATGACATACCCAGTCCTTGATAATGATTTCGGTTTTTTCCATACAATTCAATAGTTGTCTTTTTTTTCAGTTCCTTGATTTTTTCCAAAGAGGAGCCAAATACGCTAAGACGACTTCGCTTTCCTCTCTTGGAAACAAAATCAAACCATTGCTTATCAAATGATATGCGGGTAGTAATATGTGGCTGATATCCCAGTTGCCTGGAAGCCAAATTATGGACATCTTTATATGTTTTTTTTCTTAGCCATTTTCGGTATGAATAATCATGGGGTTCGGAAGCCCAATACAAAAAAGGGTCCGATTTTTTCAAAGAGAAATTGAATTTATGGAAAAGATTTGATAACTGGAAAAAGGGAATATGCTCCCTGATTCCTTCCGGCGCATCAAGACCACAAAACTGGCAACCTCCAGAACAGCCGAAAGTTAATTGAATGGCGCCTGTATTAGAAAATAGAATATCCAATTCTGGTTTAGAAAAATATTTATCAAGAGCGAGAGGCAAGGAATTGCTGAAAAATCCATTCTCTTCGCGATTTTCCGTTATTATCTTGTCAATGATTTTTTGATACCTTACGGGAAGCCATTTCTCCCAATAACTGAAGAAAGCAGAAAAAGACGGGTCATTTAATTCTTTTGCCATGAATTCCTCTATGGAAACTTGATGATCAATTTCTTTCAAAAAATCCACGGCTTTTTGAGGAGATAATTTTATTATTTCTTTGGCACTTATTGAAACCATTTTTTTCATTGACTTTTTATTAATAATATGTTAGTATCAAACCAATTAATAAGCAAGTTATTAGTGGCTTAACAAAGCGCTAAGAGAATGGTTTATTGGCTCTTTTTAGCGAACCATAATGAAAACATAGAAGGAGAGACTGAAATGAAAAGAAACTATTTTTTGGCGGCCCTTTTGTTTCTGGCCTGGGTTTTTGTGGCAATTCCTGCAACAGATGTCGTTTTGGCAGAAGATGCGAGCAATTTGTCTGTTTTTGTCGGCGACTATTCTGGAGAGTGTGAAAGGTTCAAGAGTGCGGCGAACTCTGGCTCTGCTCCGGCGGAGTTTCATGTCCGGATGGTTGGGAACGGCTTGGAGGCCACTTTTTGGGTAGGGGAGGATTCGAGAACCCAAATAGGACACGACAAGCTGGTAAAAAGACCCGACAAGAACCTGACGCCTAAAGCGGTAACCGTTGAGAGAAGAGACGGGAAAGTAGTCTTGATTTATGGAGCTCTCACCTTCATTCCTGTCGGAAGAGGGTTTGAGGTGAAAAAAGCCTACGATGACGGCAAAAATCTCAATTGCAAATTGCGGTAAGGCCGTCAAAATACCTGGCGAAGGACTATGTCTTTCGCCTTTTTTGTTGGTTTTTTATTTTTTATTATGCTAATATTTGACAAAAGCAATTTTTTATAAAAAATAATCAGGAAAAATAATGTTTACTCTAATGATGGCAGTGACTTACAGATGCAATGCTGATTGCCCTTATTGCTATGCAAAAAATTCCAGGCGTATTTTTAAGAAAGATATGTCTTTTATTGATTTTCTTGACATTACTAATAAATACATAAAAGAGGGCGGCAAAAATATCAATCTAATAGGAGGAGAACCGACTATTTGGAAAAATATCAATTATGCCATAATATATTGCAAATTGAGAGGAGTTACGACCACTCTGATAACCAACGGACTCAAAATTTCCAAGGCAAAGCCAGACAGAGTAATGATGAATGTATCCCATTATTTAGATCCAAAAACACAAAAATTGTTTCTCAGCTCAATTAAATATTATAGTAAAAATAAAATTCCAATTACTTTAAGATATAACATTTCTTTAGAAACGAAACAGGCGGAAATAGAAAAGGTAAAAAACTTGGCGATAACTTTCAAGGCAAATGACATTGATCTGGATCCGATAGTTCCCTTTGAAGTAGAAAAGGAAATGGGAGAGAAAATATTCAAAACGGCCAGTTTCTTTATTTCTTTCGGAGTTAAATGCAGATTGGGCAATCCCATTCCTCCCTGCATATTCAGCGACAATCAGAGGGAATATCTTAAAAAAAATGCCAAATTGTTTTTTCGCTGCAATGCCGGAGAATATATGCTTATCAACCCGGACGGAAAAACCATATCTCCCTGCACGAAAATGTTTTTGCCAAAAGACATCAGCGAGCTCCAAGGGTCTTTTTCAAATGTCAGCAATGTTTATAAAGAAGATTTGGAAAAAATAAAAAATAAGGTTTTGCAAAAATGTTTGGATTGTGATTATTTTAAGGAAAAAAAATGTTTTGGCGGATGCATGGCTCCCCGGGTTTGGTAAGAGGAAAATGTGAATTATTTTTTACTGATACAATATAATTCATTGGCAAAAGTTAAAATAAAAAACCTTTTAGTTTTGGAATTATAAATAATCTTATTGGTTATTCTTTCTGTTACTTGATAATAAGACAAACATTCTCCGTTTTCAGGATCAATTTCAAACATTTTTCCGTTATTGGAGCCAATATATAGTTTTTCGTCATAAATTTCCGGAGAGGAGAAAAACCTTCCAGTGGATTCAAATTTCCATTTCAGCTCGCCATTTTTTAAATCTACACAATACAAATTCTTGTCAGTTGAAGCAAGATAGGCATTATTTCCATAAACCTTGGGAATAGAATAAATCAAGTCTCCGGTTTTAAACTGGCCTTTTATTTCTCCCGAATCAATGTCAAGGGCATACATGGATTTGTCAAACGATCCAAACAGGAGTAAATTATTTTTAATATCAAAAACCAAGGAACTTTTTATGGCTCCTTCAGTTTTGAATTTCCACTTGAGATTACCGTTTTTGGCATTAAACATATAAGCATAACCATCATTGCATCCAGTGGCCACCAATTCTTTCTCCGGGCAATAAGCCGGTGAACAATGGACAAAATTTTTCATTTCATAATGCCATATTCTTTTGCCGCTTTGCAGATCCAAAGCGGTAATGCCGCCTTTTCTGTTGAATAATCCAAACTCAAGCCCAACAAATAACATTTTCAGTTTCGGAGATATAACCGGAGAAGATCCTATATAATCGGCGTCCAAATTTTTCCATCTAAGTCTGCCGCTGTTTTTATCAAGAGCATACAAATTTCCGTCGTATGATCCGAAATAAACCAGATCTTTGTGTATAGCAGGGGAAGAAAGTATTCCTTTTCTGAAAGGAATATTTCCCACTTTAAATTTCCAGGCAATTGATCCATCTTTTTGGTTAAGAGCCCAAAAATATCCCGAATCGCTGCCAAAAAATATTTTTTCCTCATCCAATATGGGAGTGGATTTTGGCACAACATTGAAATAATTTGGATCCGGGCTGGCAAAATGCCAGATTAATTGGAAATTTTCCTTTAGCGCGTCTTTTTTTATTTTTTTTTCAAAAATCTTTTTGTCAATATTGAAATCGTCAAGAGAGAAGAGATATTTAAGCTCAATTCCCATATCTTTTAACTTATCGTATGATTCCTGCCCGCGATAGTTTACGGGAACAAAAAAAGAATGGACTTTTTTTCCAATAGCTTCCAATGCCTTCATCTGATATATCAATGTCCCGCCGCTATTGATAATGTCATCAACCAAGATTATTTTATGCTCGTTGATATTTCCTTCAATTAAATTCTGCAACCCATGATATTTTCTGGATTTTCTTACTACAAAACCATTCACAGGCTTTCCTCGCTGTTGACTTTTTAATATAATGGCCGATATCAAGGGGACGGAAGCTATTTCTACTCCGCCAACTTGGAAGGGATATTCTTTTTCAAAAATATCCCAAAAAGCTTCGGATATGAGATCCAATCCTTCAGGATCCAAAAAAGCTTTTCTTAAGTCAAAAAGCCATTTTGCCTCTTTGCCGTCAAAAGAAACGATTAGCCGGTCATCCGACGTAAAGATGCATTTTTTTTGATGATATCCCTGATTTTTTTGAAGCTGGCGTCTTTATTCTCTTTCTCCATAATTTTATTAGTTTCTTCTATTTTCCCAGAAGGGCCATATATAAGGAATCCTCATCATCGTTAATAATATCAAGCACTTCATTGACTAATTTATTGTTAAATCCCATATAATTGCAACATCCGATATCCAAAGCGGAGGCGACTAATGATAAATTTTGTGCTAGATGTCCGGCTTCCAGAAGAATAGCTCTATATCCTCGGTTGCCGTATTTTAACATATTTCTATTCCAAACGGATGTAATGAAAACCATTACGGGCGCTTCTCTGGACCATTTATATAACAATCCCTCCTTTATTTTGTCTAATTCCGAGATGCCTTCAGTTAATTTTTCCAGTGTATGATTCTTGACATTATAGTGGTAAATTCCCTGGCTAATTCCTTCAACTTTTTGAATTGCCAAATACACTTCCAGCGGATAAAGCGCTCCCTCTGATGGGTAAAATCTTTTTATCCTGTCTCTTTGACTTCCCGGGTTAACACCGGCCGAATAGAAAAGAAGGGTAGAGAGCTCATCTTTGGTTATAATTTTTCCCAAATTGTATTCGCGGCAGGAATGGCGGTTTTTCATGGCTTTTTCCATATTGCCAATATCCAAAAAATTTTTTGGCAAGGGTATTTTTTCCATCCGGGAATATTCTTTGGTGTATATTTCATTCCAGCTTCCAGGCTGATGGCGGCAGTCACTTCTGAATGAGCTGGCTATGAATTCCAAATCGGTTTGTTTATGAAATTGTTTTGATAGTTCTCCAGGCATAAATAATTTTAGATAAGGTTAAACAAAAGGATGAGGAACTTTATTTATTTCTTCTGCTGGCTTGTAGCCAAATTTCGAAGGAATTTCTTTCAGTCTTTTTCCGCCATAATAAGGATTTTTTTCAATTAAATGCAGAGGTTGAAGTTCCGGAATGACAACTTTGACGCATCTTAATCCCTTATTTCTTATCTCTTTTGTGGTTAACTCGGCAAAAATAGCTTGAAAATTGCCTTTTTTAATTTTATTTTTAAGAATAGCCAGTTTTTTTTCATAGTATTTTCTTAGAGGAACGCCTGTTTTTTCCGGAAATAATTTTCTATCTCTAATCAAATCAATTTTAACAGTCTCTCCATTAATTAAAAAATCTAATTGAGGTCTGTTTTCTATTTTTGACCAGAAAATTAACCTGCTTCTTTTATCTAAGCTTTCTATGTCCGCAGCTTGTTCATCTTTTGATGAAGAGCCTAATTCTCTTCTTGCGAATTGTCGAGCGGACAAACTTTCCGATACAGAATTTAAAATGCATTCTTTGATGTCGAAACCGGCGCTGATGCCAACAGTTAGAGCCGGTCCAATCCCGGTATTATCTAAAATTATGGCCAAAATTACTTTTGCCGGAAAATCTGTCGGCAATTTTGTTAAACGAAGCTCCAGTTTGTATCTTCTTATTGTCCTTAAGATATTCATCATATCAGCGTCTTGAGAAGCTAAATCTTCAAAATCTATAACGGGCGGGCTGATTTTATTTAAATAGCAGATTGCAAAAGCATCTTTCCTTATTATCTCCAATACTCCTTTTGTAATAGCCTCTTCCAGGCTTTTTCCGATTGCCAGGCCTGTAGGTTCGTTCCATCTGAGCATTGGTTCTAATTTTTGAGAAGCAGATTCCGTCTTGACGTTTAAATTATGATAGTTTTCGCTTAAAAGCTGAACGGGACAAAAAATATTTTTTCCAGAAAGAATATCCCTTGCTTTAATCCAGCCAAATTTAGTATTGTCGTCAAAGTATAATTCTCGGTTCTTGTTTCTTTGTTCCTGGGTAAATCCCGCCAAACTATGGATATTTAAAGCTTCATTTTTAATTTTTTGATAGGAGGAGAAAATTAAAGATTTTTTGTAAAAATCTTCCGAAGAATTCCAAAGATATTTTTTAATTGATTCGTTTAATGACTTCCATAAAGCTTTTTCTTCATCAAACAAGTGAGCTCCTTTGCCAAAAAAACTTCCATTTATTTTTGTCCTGTATTGGTATATAAAGGGCTCGTCCGGAAAACGTGGCAACCTGATATTTTTTACGTATATGGATGATCTTTGATTGGAAAATCTGTTAATTATTTCGATGAAATTAACGGGCATATTCAGGAATTTTTCCGGCATATCAAGCAGTATTTCTGATCCGAAATATTTTTCCAGAAACACCAAAAAAGCCCTTATTATGCTTTTGATAGGCTTTCTAATGGGCTGAATTTTTAATATTTTTTTAGCGCTGATTGACGGTCTGATATTCATAAAAAAATACTATCACACATTATTTAGCAAAGCAATTTTCAGGCTATTTTCAAGCCATTAGTTATCCACAATTCAAAGTTGGCTATAAGTTGTATATTGTTGTATAATGAACACTGAAAGATTGTATTTTTAATTTTAAAACAAGTTATGGCTTTTTTAATCAAAAAAATAACCCGAGGAACGATTATTTCTATTGCAAGCCTCGGAGGTATTATCATTGCTTTGCTAGTTAAAATTTTTTTAGGAGGCTCTCATATAGATATTTCAAAGATCAGCTCGGAATCTATGGACGTTATAAATAAAACCATATCGGTAGATGCGGCCAATGCTGATGCTGGTTGTGATTTTGTTCCTTGCGAAAATCTCTGTGAAGTAACGGGCGTCTGTGATACTTGCGATGGTCATGAAGGATCATCATCAACCTCCGATAGCGATTATTAGGATTATATTTAATTTTATCATTATGGAACATCAAGCAATTATGAAAAAAGCAATTGTTTTGTTAGCTGTTTTGATTGTTTTTGGCCTGATTGTCTTTATCGGGTTTAAATTTTATCAAAAAGGCAAGCCGGACGCTTCAACAATCCGAAGCGAAGTAAATTATGTTATAGAAGGAGTTCCTTACAACGGCCTTCATAACCATAAGGAAAAAGCAGCTTTTATTTCCAATGATTTGAGCGCGGCGGTCTTTTCAATTTTGGAATATTGGAATCCGGAAAAAAATGACGTAGTTTTGGTGGATTATTATCTTAAAGCTCAAAGTGGCAGAATGATAACTCCGGACAGAATAAACGATTTCTTCGGATTTTATAAAAGCAAGGATGATTATGAAAAACCGCAGGTTATTGATTTAGACATTAACGAATTTAAAAAGTATGTTAATCAAGAGAAAAAAATCCCCTTGATTTTAATGATGCCTTTAAGCGGCGAACAAACTGAAGAAATTCCCTTTAATCCTGTCTGGGTTCTTATAGGCATCAAAGATGCTGAAAGAAAACTGGTCCTTCATAATTATTGGCAGGGAAATAATTATGAAATAAGCTTTGATGATTTTAACAAGATCAAAGAAATAGGGCAAAAAACTGGCGGCAGTGCTTGTGTATTGGTTCAGCCAAAAAATTTAAGTGAAAAAATAAAGGAAATAAACAAACGGAATATTGCTCCTTATAAGCCAAGAACATCTGTTATGGATAAAGGAAGAGAGATGTATGATAATTATGCCATAGGCAGGGCGTTTTTCTTTAGCGGATTTCTGCCTCAAAAAAGTTTGGATTATTTGTTCAAGGTAAAAAATGATCCCAATTTTGAAGAATTTTTGCCGCCGGTTTTTAAGATTAGAACATATAATACCATAGCAATGATATTGAATGGCCAAAAGAAGACTGACGATGCTCTTCGTTATGCCAACCTGGCTGCTGAGCTCAATCATGACGTAGACAAACCTTTTAAGGATTATCCCGGCTTTGATGCTATGGGGAACGGCTCGGGGCAAATCGGTCTATTAGGTGAAGTGTATACTACTCTTGGCGATATTTATAAGGAAAAAAATGATTTGGCGAAAGCTAGGGAAAATTATCAAAAATCTCTTGATATAAAACCCAATAATAATTTAGGCGCTAGCACCGGCCTTCAATTATTAGAGGTTACTAGTACAATAAATAATTTGCCAGCGAAACAATAATTTTATCAAAACAAAATACTTAGAATGAATTTTTTGAAGAAAAGTATTTGGATAATCGGATTGGTATTGATAATCATATTCTTTGGCGGATATGCATTGCGAAAAGTGTCAGGTTATTTCTTCCAAAAAGGCAACTACTATTTTAACGGCGGGGAATACAATCTGGAAAAAGCGGAAAAGTATTATAATGCGGCTCTTCTCGCTTATCCGAAAATGTCCTATGCTCATTATCAAAAAGCCAGAATATATCTGGTAACGAACAAAACAGAAGAAGCCAAAAAAGAGATAGACAAAGAGTTGGCGGTTCATCCGGAAAACAAGCGTTCTTTTTATGTGCGGGGGTTGATTAATGGGTATCTCAAAGATTATCCGGAAGCGGAAAATGATTTCAAACAATTTATAAGATACGCTCCCAATGAATGGGCGGGATATATGGATCTTTCCTGGATATATATTGCCGACGATAAATTTCAGGAAGCGGCCGATGTGAGCCAAAAAGGGCTTCAAAAATTTCCCGAAAATCCCTGGCTTCTTTCCAATAACGGCCTGGCTCTATATAAATTGGGAAAGTATGAAGAAGCAAAGAGAAGTCTTTTAAAAGGCAAGGATTTAGCTCAAAAAGTAACCCCGGAAGACTGGAAAAAAACTTATCCGGGAAACAATCCCTTAGGAGCGGAAAGCGGAATAAAAGATCTGAAAGCGGCTATAAGTTATAATCTGGCGCTTACTTGCAAGAAGCTGGGAGATGCGAAAGGATTGTTGGAGGAATACGGATATTACACATCCTTATTTTCCCCAAATGATCCGAGAAAGGAAAAAATTTATGAAATATTTTAAAATCTAAGCGATGAACAAAAAAAATAAAAAAATATTGCTTATAATTACCGCAGTATTGTTTCTGGCCATTTCCGTTTTTGCCTATAATTTTATTTATGGCGGGAAACAGGAAAAAGCTTTGGCGAAATACGAGCCTTTTGGCCAATACTCGGGAAATGAAAATACAAAAGACGGCGTTATTCTTTCTGCTTGTTCTTCAGCCGAAATATTAAAACCTGAAGAAAACTCACCCGTTTTTTATCATGGAATACCTATAAATTTTTCCGGGCGTGGTATTCCAGGGGAAGTTAACTATGCCGAATTGCCTTTTGATCCGCCGCTGAAAATAATCGGTCATTCATGGACGACCAAGGGTTGCATTCCTTATGGCTGTGGCGGTCATCGCGGCGGTCCTGTTCATTGCTGGGGAACCAAGGAGGCGGTTGAGATAAGTGAAACTGCCAAATTTTCTTACCTTTTTGATGTTCCCGGTACATATTCGGTTTTTTATAAAGTTTATGATGACCATTTAAGCGGATTTCAGCAGTCAGAGTGTGACAGCGTAACTTTTGATGTGGGATGGAGAATCAATATTTCCATTTCTGATCCGGATCCTGGGCGCATCGTAAAACTTACATTGCCTGACGGAACTGTGAAGCAGGGAGCTAACGCTGTCTGGGCCAATGTTAAAAAAGGCGACAGAGTTGATATTGAGGTTTCCGGCGAGGGATTTGAAAGGTGGGAGGGCGATATAGCCGGTTGGCAATGCGGAGAATCGTTGACAAACAATACTTGCACTGATATCGCTATGAAAGTCGAGGGTTTTGATCGGGATATTGTAGCCAGATTTTCCAGCACTTGTTCTCCTGATTGCGACTGCGCCAAAAATACTTGTATCGGCAAAACTTGCGGAGATGGCTGCGGAGGAACTTGCAATGGAGAAAAAGATTGCGGCGGTTCAGGCGAAGATACGGAAAGAAAAAGGTGGAAAGAAGTGGCGCCGTAAAACACATAACGCATAACACATAGAGATTTAATTAGATAAAAAAATTCTTCCACTAAAACGGAAGAATTTTTTTTAACCGTTGCGTAGTAAAAAAAGTTATCCACAGGCAATGAAAAAACAGCTTAAAATCACGGGAAAAATCATCCTTGGCGAATTTTTTACTTGTGGTATAATTGTATTAATCTACACTATATATTGTATAAATTAATAATTTACTGCTAAAAAATGAATTGTCCCTTTTGTAATTTTAATGACACCAAGGTAGTCGATTCCCGTGACACCAATGACGGAAAAATAACCAGAAGAAGAAGAGAATGTTTGAAATGCAAAGCTCGGTTTTCTACCTATGAGGAATTGGAAATTTTGCGTCTTACCGTTATCAAAAAAGACGGATCGAAAGTGGACTATGACAAGAATAAAATCGAGGTGGGAATAAGAAAAGCTTTGGAAAAAAGGCCGGTGTCTCAAGACAGGCTGGCCAAATTGATGGGTGATATCGAATACGAAATCCGTTCCACTGAAAAATCGGAAATTTCCACCAGAGAAATTGGAAAATTGATTTTAAAAAAGTTAAAGGAACTGGACGAAGTGGCTTATGTCCGATTTGCCAGCGTCTATAAATCATTTGGCAGTATAGAAAGTTTTAAAAAAGAATTGGACGGTTTTGACAAATAGTCGCATCTTCCTTTCCTTGTTTTCAGAATTGCCTGCGGCTTAAGTTTTCAAGTAAATTATATTTTTAATAGCGAATTGGCGCGGGACATTTGTTTTCAATCTCCCTCTCTTCGCTTGCTGATAAAAATGGCGAAAAACAAAAATCAAAAAAAGGGGAAAAAATCCGGGGGGAATAAAAAACTAAAAGATAAGAAAAACACTATGGTCAAAAGGAGAAAAACAAAAATCGCAAGATCATCAACGAGCAGGATCAAAAAAATCGTCAAAAGAAGCGGAGAAGTGGCGCCTTTCAATCAGAGGAAAATAACGGAAGCGGTATACAAAGCTTTTCGGGAAACTGGAGAGGCGGGAATGAAAGAAGCGGAACAGGTATCCAAAAAAGTGGTGCAGATGCTGGGGAAAAATTACCGCCCGGGCTATATTCCCAATATTGAGGAAATTCAGGATTTGGTGGAAAAGGTGCTGATGATTTTGGATTTTGACGAGACTGCCAAGGCGTATATCATCTATCGCGACAAGCGGGGAAAAATTCGCGACACTGAAGCATCACTGGCGGAAGCAGTCGATCTCATCGATTCCTATATCAAAGAAATTGACTGGCAGGTGAAAGAAAACGCCAATATGGCTTATTCCCTTCAGGGTCTTAACAATTATATTTCTTCCATTGTCAGTTCCAAATATTGGATGGATCGGGTTTATCCCAAATCCATCAAACGCGCTCATGAAGAAGGAGATTTTCACATTCACGATTTAGATAAAATTGCCGCCTATTGTTGTGGTTGGGATCTCCAGGATCTTCTGACCAGAGGTTTTACCGGTGTGTCCGGAAAATTATCCTGCAAGGCTCCCAAACATTTACGTAGCGCTCTCGGACAAATAGTAAATTTTTTCTACACCACGCAAGGCGAAACAGCTGGCGCCCAGGCTTTTTCCAATTTTGACACCCTGTTGGCTCCTTTTGTTCGTTATGATCAGCTGAATTACGAAAGCGTCAAGCAGGCGATGCAGGAGTTTATTTTTAATCTTAACGTGCCGACCAGAGTCGGCTTTCAGACACCCTTCACTAATTTGACCATGGATCTTACTTGTCCGGGAAATTATAAGGATCAGAATGTGATTTTGGGCGGAGTGCCTCAAAAGGAAAAATACGCAGAATTTCAGGAGGAAATGGATGTCATTAACCGCGCCTTTGCGGAAGTGATGAGCGCGGGAGACGCGACAGGCCGGGTTTTCACTTTTCCTATTCCCACCTACAACATCACTCGGGATTTCAAATGGAATAATCCCAATCTTGATAAGGTTTGGGAAATGACTGCCAAGTTCGGCATTCCTTATTTCGCCAACTTTATCAATTCCGATATGGATCCGGACGATGCTCGAAGCATGTGTTGTCGCTTAAGGTTGGATAATAGGGAGCTTCACAAAAGAATGGGCGGGCTTTT
>ERZ795059.1725-NODE-1725-length-23924-cov-6.324019_pt1 | contig 23924 bp, 14 predicted proteins | sample MGYA00375143_ERZ795059 | MGnify/ENA primary metagenome ERZ795059 (study PRJEB30188, sample SAMN05720168) | activated sludge metagenome | isolation source: Anaerobic digester | place: USA | collected 2015-01-07 ... | reverse complement strand
AGGAAACAATCGGCCAGGTTCCGCAGGGGGTAGTTCCGCATCCCGCGCAGCAACTCGCTCACGCGAGTCGCCAGCTGGTCGACCTTGGCCGTGTCCAGCGTCACAAAGTCGGCTTCGTCCACCTCCGAGGCAGGCGTGCGGTCGATCCGCGTGACAATCATTTGCAGCGCGCCGTTGTAAACCTGCGCGGTGCCTTGAACGCGCAAGTAGTCGCCGTTCTCGAACGCGTGATACAGCTTTTCGTTGGCATTCCACATCATCGCCGTAAGGGAACCCGTGCGGTCGGACAATCGCATCTGCAGGTACAGTCCGCCCTGGCGATTGGTGCGGAGTTGTTTGTCGGCGACCAGGAACACTTCGTCGACCTGCTCGCGGTCGGACAGCTGCTGAATGAAACGGCGTGACATGGAATTCCGTTCTGGTTGGGGTTCTTTCGGTGCACAAACCTGCGTTCACGTCGCAGCACCGCGTCGGACACGTCGTCCGACTTGTCGTTCGGCAGCGAAAGGCGGTCATTCTAAGAGCGTAGCAGTAGCCCCGCAAGGGCCGCGGACGATCCGGTAGGGCGAGCGGTTGCATTCTTGACAGCGTGCGGCGCACTCGCCCTAATACGAGCAGCAGAAGTTGATCTGGCCCATCATGCCCCGCAGCCTTGGTGAGAAGACCATCCGAGTTCCAGATCGCCTCGCTCACGCTGCGGGTTGTTTTGTCTTTGCCGCTGGCCGAATACGAACCCGCAAGGAGCCATCATGACCGCCCGACACACGACCGCCGGAAGTGCGGTGATCCGAACGGTTTTTTGCCTCGTGGCCTGCCTGCTCGGCCAGAGCCACGCGCTCGAGGCGGCCGAAGTGCCGGCGCAGGCCGCCAAACCCAACGTCCTGTTCCTGATTTCCGACGACTTGAACAATTACCTCGGCTGCTACGGTGACCCGCGGGCGCGGACGCCGAACATCGACCAACTGGCGGCCCGCGGCGTGCGATTCGAACGCGCCTACTGCAGTTTCCCGCTGTGCGGCCCCAGCCGCAACTCGATGCTCACCGGACTGTACCCGAACAGCACCGGCATCCAGGCCAACGCCCAGCTCTTCCGGCAGACGATTCCGTCGCACGTCAGCCTGCCCCAGGCCTTTCGCCGGGCCGGCTACTTCGCCGCGCGGATCGGCAAGCTGTACCATTACAACGTGCCCAAGTCCATCGGCACCAACGGGCATGACGATCCGGCCTCGTGGGAACTCGAGTTGAATCCCGCCGGCGTGGACCGGATGGAGGAGGAGCCGCACATCTTTTCACTGACGCCCGGCAGTTTCGGCGGCACCTTGAGCTGGTATGCTTCGCCCAAAAGCGACGCGTATCACACCGACGGCCTGCACGCGGCCGATGCCGAGTGGGTGCTGGAACGCTGCGCGCGGCAGAAGGACCGCCCGTTCTTCCTGGCCGTGGGCTTTTTCCGCCCGCATACGCCCTACGTCGCTCCGCGAGTGCCCTATTTCGGCTGGTACCCCGAGGGCCAGATGCCCGTGGTGCAGAACGTGCAAGAGGACCAGGCCGACCTGCCCGCCGCCGCACTGGGCAGTTACAAGCGGGAGCAGGACAAGCTGACCGACGACCTGCGGCGGCAGTGCCTCCAAGCCTACTACGCCAGCATCAGTTTTATGGACGCGCAGGTGGGCCGCGTGATCGACGCGCTCGACCGGCTGGGCCTGGCGGACAACACAATCGTCGTTTTTACGAGCGACCACGGCTATCACATGGGCGAGCACGGCCTGTGGCAGAAAATGAGTTTGTTCGAGGGCAGCGCGAGGGTGCCGCTGTTGATTGTCGCACCCGGCACGTCGCGGGCGGGCAGCGTAGCGGATTCGCCGGTCAGCCACCTCGACCTGTACCCCACGCTGTGCGAATTGGCCGGCGTGAAAGGCCCAGACAACCTGCAGGGCCAGAGTCTGGTGCCGATGCTGAAAGATCCCACCGTCGTGGGCCGCGGCTGGGCGCTGACCCAGGTGACCCGAGGCCGCGCGGCGCGTCCCGCCGCCGGCCGGAAGACTGCCGCCGGCGGTGCGAAGGTGGCAACGGGCGGCGCGAAGGACGCAGCGGGCAACCGCTTCTTTGGCTACACGCTGCGCACGCCGCGCTGGCGCTACACGGAATGGGACGAAGGCCGGCTGGGCCGTGAATTGTACGATCACCAGGCCGACCCGCAGGAACTGACCAACCTGGCCGACCGGCCGGATCACGCGCAGACGGTCGCCGAACTGTCCGCCCAACTCGGCGCCGCCGTCAAGTCCAGTTTTCCGCCGGACGGCCAGACCCCGCAGATTCCGGCCGAGAGCCGTCTCTGGGCGCCGATGCTGGTAGACTGAATGGCTTTGCGAAAGGGGGACAGGACCGCTTTGCCGAAACGTAAAAAAGCGGTCCTGTCCGCCTTTCGCGACTCGAGTGGCGGAGGGCGTATCATGAAACGGCAGATTCGGAACGTGCGAACGGTGGTGCTGCTTTTGCTGCTTTGGGCGTCGATCTCGGGCGGGCAGGGGGTGGCGGCGGACGGCGAAGCGGTGATGGGACCGCGGGATTACGGCGCGGATTTGGCGTCGCCGGTGGTGGCGGTCCGCGTTCAGGCGGCGGTTGAATTGGGACGCGACGCGGAGAAGGCGGCAACAATGTTGCTGCTGCCGGCGTTGAAAGACCGTGAGCCGGCGGTGCGGCGCGAAGCGGCCAAGGCGCTGGGCGCGATCAAGGACGGCCGAGCCGTGCCAGCGCTGATCGAGGCCCTGCGGGACGACGACACGAACGTGCGGATGTACGCGGCCTATGCGTTGGGCGAGATCAAGGACGTGCGGGCGGCGGACGAACTGCTGCGGGCGGTGCGGGATGCCCAGTGGTGCGTGCGGGACCACGCGGCCTGGGCGCTCCGCGAACTGCGCGATCCGTCGCTGGCGGAAAAGTACGCCGCCTTGCTGCAGGACGAGGCGGTCGAGGTGTCCACGGCGACGTGGATTCTACGAGGGCTGGGGGACGAGGTGGCCCTGAAGGCCGTGACGGCGCTGCTTCGCGCGCCGCGGCCGGCCACGCGACTTCGCGCCGTGCGGGCGCTGCGCGAGCTGAAGGCCGCCGCGGTCGAGTCGCTGCTGGGCGCGCTGGATGACCCAGACGCGGCCGTGCGGCGGAGGGTGGTCGAGGCCTTGGCCAGGACGCCGGGGCCGGAGGTCAAGCAAGCGCTGACGGCGCGGCTGGCCGCGGAGCCGGACGCGTCCGTTCGCGCGGCGATCGAGCGTCTGTTGAACGAGGCATACCCGCCGGCCGAAGTGGCGGCGTGGTGGAGTTTCGACGACCAGAACGCGCAAACCGCGCGCGACGTGACAGGCCGAGGCAACGACGGCGAGATCCGCCGCTGCGCGCCCGTGCCGGGCAAGGTCGGTGCCGCGCTGAAATTCGGCGACGGCTCGTGCGTCAGCCTGGGTAAGGTGCCGAAGTTGCCGATGGCCAATCAGCCGCTGACGGTGATGGCCTGGGTCAAATCGGATGCGGACCGCGGCGTCGTGGTGGCTCGCGGCGGGGCGTTCTGCGGTTATTCCTTGTATCTGCTGGACGGGGTGGCCAAGTTCGGCATTCATCGGGAACAGGACGGCCCGATCTACATCGCCGTCGGCCGCGAGCCGGTCGGGGGCGATTGGGTTCATCTGGCGGGCGTGATCCAGAGCGATAGGATCGAGTTGTATGTCAATGGGAAACTGGCGGCCCAGACCAAAACGGACGGGCTCATGCCCGGAAACGCGGGCCAGGGGATGGAGATCGGCGGCGACTTGGGCAACAGCGCGGTGGAGATTACGGACTCGTTCAACGGCATCATCGACGAGGTCAAGGTCTTCCTGACGGCTTTGAGCGAAGAGGAGATTGCGGAGCAATGTGGAAAAAAGTGACGCGGCCAGGGCACGGCCACCGTGGACCGCACACTCCGTGTGCGGCCGGATTCCGCACACGGAGTGTGCGGTCTACGATCATCTGGCTCGTCCTGACCGGCCTGGCCGCGGGCGGCGAACCTATTCGCCAGGCCACGGATGACGCGGCGGCCGCGATCGTGCGGGTCAGCGGCAAGGCGGGCGGGATCATCGCTGTCGTCGAGCCAACGGAGTCGGATCTCGCCGTGGCGCTGGCCAAGCGTGGGAGTTTCCTGGTCCACTGCCTGACCGCGGATCAGAAGCGGTGCGACATGCTGCGGCAGGCGATTCGCGCCGAGGGCCTGTACGGCACGGTATCGGTCAGCCGGTGGGAGCAGACGCGACTGCCGTATGCCGGGAACCTGATCAACGTTGTGGTGATCCCCGCGGCGGGGCGCGTCGTCGAGCGGGGCTTGGCGACGCAGGAAGTCGAACGCGTCCTAGCGCCGCTGGGAACGGCGTTCGTTGCTGATCCGGACCCGGCAGGTGAAGGGACCGTGAAGTTGGACGACGGCGGGCGATTGCAGCCGCTGCCGGTCGAGGCGGGCGTCGCGTGGCGGGGCTTCCGGAAACCTTGGCCGGCGGAGATCGACCAGTGGACGCACTATCTGCACGGCTCGGACGGCAATCCGGTGGCGCAGGACACGGTCGTCGGGCCGCCCGTACATTTGCAGTGGGTCGGCGGCCCGCGCTGGCTGCGATGCCACGAGACGGACTCCAGCGTCAGCAGCCTCGTGACCGCCCAGGGCCGCCTGTTCGCCATCGTCGACGAGGCACCGATCAGCCTGGTGGGACAGCACTCGCTGCCCGACAAGTGGTTCCTGATCGCCCGCGATGCGTTCAACGGCACGCTGCTGTGGAAAGTGCCCATCCGCCGCTGGGGCTGGCGCGAATGGAAGCCGATTTGGTTCAACACGCGGCCCGGCGATATTCCGCTGAACATCCAGAAGCGGCTGGTCGCGGTCGACGATTTCGTCTACGTAACGCTGGGATATCAGGCTCCGGTCGTGCAATTGGACGCCCGCACCGGCGAGATCGTGCAGACTTACGCCGGCACCGAGCGGACGGGCGAAATCCTCCATCACGACGGGACGCTGTTCCTGTCGATGCTCGACGGCTCGCAGGTCCGCGTCGTAGCGATCGAAGCCGCCACCGGCAAACGGCTGTGGACCTCGCCAAAAACCTACCGCGGCAGCACGGTGGACTACATCAAGTGGAAAGAGATGCACGGCGGCAGCGAGCCGGCTGACTTGGACCCGGCGCCGAACATGGCCAGCGACGGCCGGACCATCGCGCTGCTCGACGGACCGGAGATCGTGGGCCTGGACGCCGGTTCGGGCAAGGAGATTTGGCGGGCTGCGTTCCCACAGGACGAAGCGGACCAGACCGCGGGCGGCATTCGCTCACAGGGCAACCTCTGGATCGGGACCATGATCGTGCGCGACGGCGTGGTGGTCCACGCCAGCCCGAACAAGCTGGCCGGGTTTGTTGCGGACACCGGCCGGCTGTTGTGGAGCCAGCCGAAGAAGTACATCGGCCACTTGTGGTACGAATGGAAAGACGTGTTCGTGATCGGCGATCTGGTCTGGACGTGGAGCGCCGAGTTGGAAATCGGGACCAGCGCGGCGGGCAGGGCCAAGGACCGGGCGATCTACCCCACCAGCGCCAACGGCTACGACCTGCACACCGGCGAGTTGAAGAAACAGATGCCGCTGGGGGCGATCTTCAAAGCCAACCACCATCACCGCTGCTATCGGAACAAGGCGACGACGCAGTTCATCCTGGCCAGCCGGCGCGGCACCGAGTTCGTCGATCTGGAGCACGGCCAGCACACCGTGGACAACTGGGTCCGCAGCACGTGCCACGTGGGCATGATGCCGGCCAACGGACTGCAGTACGTGCCGCCGCATCCTTGTCAGTGCTACATCGAGGAGAAGCTGAACGGCTTCCTGGCACTGGCGGCTCGCCGCCAGGCCGAGACGTTCGACTGGTCCGCCTCGCCGCGTCTGGAAAAAGGCCCGGCCTACGAAGCCGCGCTTCATCCTTCCTCCTTCATCCCTCATCCTTCCGCCATCCCTCATCCTTCCGACGACTGGCCCGCGTACCGCCGCGACGGGATGCGAACCGGGGCGACCAAGGCCCGATTGCCGGATGAACTCGCCGAATTGTGGCGCGTCAAGATCGGCCCGCGTCTGACGCCCCCCATCGCGGTCGGCGACAGCGTGTTCGTCGCCTCGATCGAAGACCATCGCGTGCTGTGCCTGGACGCCCGCAACGGCGCGAAGCGGTGGGACTTCACCGCCGGCGGCCGCGTGGATTCGCCGCCGACGTATCACCAGGGCAGGCTGCTGTTCGGCTGCGCCGACGGCTGGGTGGTTTGCTTGAACGCAGCCGATGGCGGGCTGGCGTGGCGACTCCGCGCGGCGCCGGGCGAGCGACTGATCGGTGCCGACGGCCAGCTCGAATCCGCATGGCCCGTGCACGGCAGCGTGCTGGTGCAAAACGGCGTGGCGTATTTCACGGCCGGACGCAGTTCGCACCTGGACGGCGGTCTGGGCGTGTACGGCGTGGCGGCCGACACAGGCGAACTCCGCTGCCAGACGCTGTTTTCCGGCCCCAGCTACACGGTCGAGAATTTACAGGAGAACTTCCTGCCGCCGATGGGCATGCTGCCCGACATCCTGATGGGCGACGGCGAGCGGATCTACCTGCGCGGGACCGCGCTGGACAACGACTTGAAACCGGCCAACGGCAAGCCCCAACTGCAGGTGAAAGGCGGTTTCCTGGACGACAGCTACTTCAAACGCACTCCGTGGACGTTCGCAGCGGCGCAGAACTATGGCCGGCTGATCGTCCACGACGACCAGCGGTTTTATGTCGTCCGCATGTTCGACAGCCTCCGCGGCCTGGACCCCAACGTCTTCTTCACTCCGGCGGACAAGGGCTATTTGCTGTTTGCCAACCCCTTGGACAGCCGGGTCAGCGATTGGTCGTGCCGCGTGCCAGTGCGGATTCGCGCCATGCTGCTGGCCGGCGACCGGCTGATCGCCGCCGGGCCGCCGGACATGGTCGATCCGCAGGACCCGCTGGGCGCGTTCGAAGGCCGCAAGGGCGGCGTGCTGTACGTCATCAACGCGGCCAGCGGCGAGCGACTGGCCGAGCAGTCTCTGCCTTCGCCGCCCGTGTTCAATGGCGCCGCCGCCCCTTGCGGGCGTCTGTTTTTGGCCGCCGAGAACGGCGAATTGGCGGCTTATGGAAAGCAGTGAATTCAATTCTGCAAAGGAGGAATCGATGCGTCTCTCATTGCTACCCGTCGTCGTTTGGTTTTCGTTGGGGCTGGCTGCGCTTTGCGCCGCTGCGGCCGCCGATCCCGCTGTGCTGCCGCCGAAGGGCGCTCCCGAGTATCAAGCGCCGCCTCGGCCGACGGACGGCGCGAACATGGCCCTCACGGTGCAGAAACTGGAAAAAGGTTTCGACCCGGAGCGGCCGCTGTTGATCTGGGCGATCGGTTCCAGCTTTACCAACGGGCTGGGTAACGGCGACTTGCTCATCGAGTTGATCCGCCAGCGGTTTCCCAACGCGCCGCCGATCGTCTACAAGCGCATCGCGGGCAACTCGACCTCGTACCACTTCTCCCACGGCTGGGCTCGCCATCTGGTCATTCCCGACCAGCCCGACGTGGTGCTGATCTACAACTTTGGCAAGACGGAAGACGTCGATGCGATGATCGCCGAACTGCGCCGGCACACGACGGCCGACATCCTGGTCGGCAGCCTGCACTGGTGCCTGCCGCACAAGCCCGTCTGGCCGGACCCGGAGGCCCGCAACAGCCATCAGGAGCCCGCGGCGCTGCGGGCAATGTGCGAGAAATACGGCGTCGAGTTCGTGGAAAACCGCCGCGAGATGACGCAGTACATGGTCGAGCACGGCCTGGTACCGGAAGACCTGTTGGCGGACTCGGTCCACGAGAATCGGTACGCCTCGAAGATGACCGTGATGAACATCGCGCGGCACTTCCACCGGGCCGACAAGTTTGCCGACGATCCGGAGTCGCGCGAGCGGCGGATCGAGGCGGAAGCGCCGGCGGGCGTCGAAATGGACGCCGGCAGATGGACCATGGCAGAAGGTGGATCGGCTCGCACCGCCACCACGCAAGGCAGCGCGCTGAGTTTCAAGTTCACCGGCAACCGGATCGAGTTGATCGGCTGGCGCGATCCCAGCGGCGGCACGGCCGAGGTCTGGATCGACGGCCAGCCGGCGGCGAAAGCCGAGGCGTTCTATGCCGGCTACATCCAGCCGGACAAGCAGAACGCGCCTTTGCCCCCCAATCCCCCGCGCGACCGCTGCCCGCACGCGGTGTCGCTGGGAGCGAACATCGTCCCCCAGTCGTGGACGATGACGATGACCAGCGATACCGGCGATTACGAACTGGTCGGCAGCGTTACAGGCCCGGACGGCAGCGGCAACGGCCTCAAACCGTTTACAAGCAAGTCGGGCCAGATCGTCGTCGATCCGGCTTTCTGGCGCGACGCCAAGAACAACCGCAGTGGCGATCGTTTCACGTTCGAGGTTTTCCGAGCGACGGCGGCCACGGTCGATTTCAAAGGCGCCACGCGAGAGAAGTTCCGCCTGCGATTGGCGGACTACTTGTCCAACGGTCCCCACGTCGTGAAGCTCGTCGCTCGCGGCGACGGCGCGGTGAACGTCGATGCCTTTGACGTGTTCCAACCGCCGTTGAAATAATCGCGGATTGCGTAGCCTGTCCGTGGCGGAGCCGGTGCTACCGCATGGGCACGGCTCGGAGAGCCATGCTACGACTTGTCAGTATCCGGCGGCGGCGGTCAGGATCTGTGTGAGCGTTTCGTCGGCGAGGATGACGGGGTTGTAGCGCATGCTGCTGGCTTTGCGGGCCAGGGCGACCAGGTCCGGGACGTGCGCCGGCTGGAGTCCGAAGTCGCGCAGCGGCGGGATGCGCAGCTGGTGAACCAGATCGAACAGGAATCGGCGGCAGGCTTCCAGGGCTTCTGCGCGGGACAGCGTTGAGTTGCCGTTCAAGCGCCGTCCCAATTCGGCGTAACGTTCCAAGTACGGATGCTGGCCCGATTCCGCCGCCAGCGCAGCGATGTTCGCCTCCACGACGTGCGGCAGCAGAGCGGCGCAAACCGCGCCGTGGGGGATGGGGAAGTTGGCGCCCAGCGGAGCGGCGAAGCCGTGGACGGCGCCCAGGCCGGCGTTGGCCAGCGTGATGCCGCTCAGCAGCGCGGCCAGCGCCATCGACTCCCGCGCGTCCAGGTCCGAGCCGTCGGCACAGACCCGCGGCAGCGCGGTGGCTGCCAGACGCACTCCCTGCAGCGCCAGCGCGTCCGTCAGGGGGCCGGCACGATTCGACGTGTACGACTCGATCAACTGGCACAGCGCATCCAATCCGCTGGCGGCGGTCACCTCCGGCGGTGCCCCGACCGCCAACTCCGGGTCGATCAGGGCGAGTCTGGCCAGCAAGTGTTCGCTCCGCAGACTGGCCTTGAACTTCTTCTCCGGGCAGCCGATCACCGCGTTGCGTGTAGCCTCGGCTCCGGTGCCGGCAGTAGTCGGCACGGCGATCCACGGCGCCGCCGGTTGCGTCAGCGGCCGGCCTTTGCCGACCACTTCCATGTAGTCCAGCGGCGAACCGGGATTGGTCATCAGGCCGGCGACCGCTTTGGCCGCGTCGATCGCGCTGCCGCCGCCCAGGCCGATGACCAGGTCGCAGTTGGCTGACTTGGCAGTCTGAAGCGACTGCTCCACGTCCGTCACCGTCGGCTCGCCTCGCTGCTGGCAGCACGTCATGGCGACTCCGGCAGCGTCCAGCAGCGCCGCGAGCCGATCCACGACGCCCCCGTCGCCGGGCTGACCGGCGTTGGTCACGACTAGGGCTCGCTTGCCGAGTGCCGCCGACAACTCGCCGATGCGGTTCACGGTCTGACGGCCGAAGATGATTCGGCCCAGGCAAAAGAAGTCGAACGCAGTCATGAAATCATCCTCCCAGGCTGGGCAAGTCCGCCGCAGGACGCTATAAACCAAATAGCGGCGGACGGCACGCGGAGCGTGCCTGCTACTTTGGGTTCCCAGTGTAGCGGATCAGGCAAGTCGATGAAACGATCGTTGTACTTTCTCGGTTGCCCCGTTTGGGCTTCGGCACGCTGGCAGGGGAATCTGTTTACCCAGCATGCCAAGCGCGACCAGTGGCTGAGTCAGTACTCACAAGTCTTCAACGCCGTCGAGGGCAACAGCACGTTCTACGCCCTTCCATCGAAGGACGCCGTCCAGCGCTGGGTCGATGCCACGAAGCCTCCGTTCCGGTTCGTGCTCAAATTCCCGCAAGCGATCAGCCACGAGCATCGGCTGGTGAACGCGGAAACGGAGACCGAGGATTTTCTCGACATCCTTCGCATCCTGGACGACGGCCAGCGGCTGGGGCCGGCCTTTCTGCAGTTGCCGCCGACCTTCTCGGCCAGTCACCTGGACGACTTGGAGAACTACCTGCGGCGTCTGCCGACCGAATTCGCCTACGCCGTCGAAGTCCGCCATGCGGACTTTTTCGATCAAGGCAAAAACGAACGCGTCCTCAACCACCTGCTGGCGGAACTGCGCGTCGATCGAGTGCTGTTGGACAGCCGGCCGCTGTTTAGTGCTCCGCCCAGCGACGACCACGAACGCGCTTCGCAATCCCGCAAGCCTCAGCTTCCCGTCCATCGCGTGGTGACGGCGCGCAGTCCGATCGTCCGGCTGGTGGGCCGCAACGACGTGCGGTCCGTCGTCCCCTGGATCCGCGAGTGGGCGCCGACCGTTGCCGCCTGGATCATCAGCGGAATGGTTCCGTACGTCTTTACGCACACTCCGGACGAATTGTACGCCCCCGCGTTGGCACGCATGTTCCACGACGAACTCCGCCAACACACGCACCGCGTGACCGAGATGGAGCCCTGGCCCGGCGAGGTCGCCCAAAGCCACCAGCGGCAATTGGCCCTGTTTTGAGGAGGACACCGCAGACGCGTTCTTCCGCGGTGTCGGCAGCATGGACGGGGCGGGGCATCGCGTCGTCTAGCCTGCCAATCAGCAAGCCGCCGACGCGGCGTCGGCGGTGGGTTCCCCGACGAAGAGCGCGGCGGCGGCGGGGTAAACGAATGCGAGACCCTCGCCCGCCCAATCCGAGACTTGGCAGCGAGGAAGCGGTGGACGCGTTGTGGGCGTCCTGGGGCGACCCGCGGGACTGACCGCCGGCACAGGACACCCGGTATTTTTCGGTCTTTTGTGGTTTTCCTGGGGGGCCGCCGTCGATTGGTGACCGCCGAAGGCGGGACCCCGTTGGGGAGGAATTCCGCCCCGCCATTCTTGACCGAAACCGCTCCAAGCGGTACCCTTCCAACTTTGAGGCATCGCAAGTCGCTGAATGGTTCTCACGTTCAGCGGGGGGTGCGGGAGGGTTCTCGTCAAAAGGGCGCTTTCATGGCAGCGACGAAATCAGAGATTCGCGACGGGGTAATGGTGGTCAGGTTCGTGGATCCCGAGTTATCGGACGAGGTGCGGATCCGCGAGATTGGAACCGAACTGCTCGAACTGGGCAGCCAGCCCAACGTCAAGCAGCTGCTGCTGAACTTCGACGGCGTGTCCTTCATGTCGTCGGCGATGCTCGGCCAGTTGGCGATTCTGACCAAGCGCTGCATTTCCCACCACGTCGGTCTGAAGATGTGCAGCGTGGACGAGTCGATGCAGGAAGTCCTGCGCATCGTCCGCCTGGACACGCTGGCGGAGATCGTGGCCGATGAGAAGGAGGCCTTGAAGGCATTCCGCCTGGAACGTCGGCACAAGGAAGGAAATGCGGACAGCGGTGCCGGCGCGGAGTCGGACACGGCGGACGCGTATCGGGCGGCGGCGGGCCAGGGCGACGCCAAGGCCCAGTACCATCTGGCCCGCTGTTACGAAAACGGCCGGGGCGTCGTGCAGGATTTCGCTGAGGCCCGCAAGTGGTACGAGAAGTCCGCTCGACAGGGCTGCGCCGACGCCCAACATGCGTTGGCCACCTGCTATGCCTACGGGATGCAAGTCGCGCAGGACTACGACAAGGCGATCAAGTGGTACCGCAAGGCAGCCGAGCAAGGCCACGCCGATGCGGAATATGCGATGGGCATGAACTACACGTACGGCATCGGTGTCAAGGCCGATTTGACAGAAGCGGAAAAGTGGTACCGCAAGGCCGCCGCCCAGGGCCACGCCAAGGCGAAGGGCGCCTTGGCGCAGATCCAAGCGGAGAAGAAGTAGCGAAAACGCGGACGCCCGCAGCAGGCAGGCCCCGGACCGATCTGCCGGCCAGGCCTCCGTTTCGAAACCAGCGGCCGCTGTGCGCACTGGAGCATGCTGCTCGTGCGATAGGGAGAATCGGCCATGAATACGGATCAAAACCTGCTGTTCGGCGTGTTGGCTCTGGAGTTGGAACTGATCGACGTCCAGCAATTCGCGGAACTCTGTTGCACGTGGGCCGCCCACAAAGAAAAGGGGCTGGCCGAGCTGCTCGTCGAACGCAACTGGATTAGCGCCGAGGAGCGCAGCGAGGTGCAGCGGCTGATGGATCGCAAGCTGCACCGCAAGCAGGGCGACGTACGGCAAGCGCTCAGCGACGCCGCCGGTCCCCAACTCCGCGACGTGATGCGCGGCGTCGGCGACGCGGCGGTCGAGCAGACGCTGTCGCAACTGGAGCCCGTGCCGGGATTCGTGCGAGTATCGGAGACGGCCGAATTGGCGCAGGGCGAGATCTCGCACTACACGTTGTCCCGCGTCCAAGATCAAGGCGGCCTGGGGCGAGTCTGGCTGGCGTTTGACAAGAACCTGTGCCGGGACGTGGCGTTGAAGGAAATTCGCCCCGACAAGCAGCCGACCGACCAATCGCTGCGGCGGTTCGTCCGTGAGGCGCAGATCACGGGCCAGTTGGAGCACCCCAACATCGTGCCGGTGTACGAACTGGCCCGCGACCAGGACCGCACTTACCCGTTCTACACGATGCGGTTTGTCCACGGCCAATCGTTGGGCGACGCCATCGAAGCGTACCACAAGCAGCGCCGGGCGGGCGCGGCGGCGGGACTCGAATTCCGGCGGTTGCTGCAGGCGGTCGTCAACGTCTGCCACGCGATCGCCTATGCCCACTCGCGGCGCGTCATTCATCGCGACCTGAAGCCGTCCAACGTGATGCTCGGCAAGTACGGCGAAGTCATCGTGCTGGACTGGGGGCTGGCCAAGCTTCTGGACAGGCCGGAGGAACTGCCCGAGGAGGAGCAGCCCGTGGCCCGTTGGGACGCTGCCGCCGGGGTCGAGACTCAACCCGGCCAGGTCTTGGGAACGCCCGCCTATATGGCGCCCGAACAGGCGCTGGGCAAGCACGCCGAAGTCGATGCGCTGACCGACATCTACGGCTTGGGGTCGATCCTGTATCGGCTGCTCACCGGCCACCGGCCGCACCAAGGGCGCGATTCGCAAGAGCGGATGCGGCGCGCCGCCGAGGATCCGACCCCGCAACCGCGCGCCGTGGATCCCCGCGTGCCGCGCGCCTTGGATGCGATCTGCCGCAAGGCCATGTCCCGCAACCGGATGGATCGGTACCTGTCGGCCACCGCGCTGGCCGATGACGTGCAGCGATGGCTGGGCGACGAGCCCGTTTCGACCTACCGCGACCCGTGGTACGTGCGTGCGGGACGGTGGGCTCGGCGCCACCGTCAGTTGGCTGCGGCCATCGCCGCCGCGGTGGCCTTGACGGCCATCTCCGCCACGACCGCCGCCGTGTTCATCGACCATGCCCGCCAAGTGGCCGGCGCAGCGCGGGCGAGGGAAGTGGAGGCCAGGCAGGCGGCTTTCGGCTGGTTTCAAAAAGCGCAACAGACCATCGACCTGATGGCCACCGGGGTCAGCAACGTGCTGCAGAATTTGCCCGGCACGGACAGGTTTCGGGTGCAACTGCTGGAGACGGCCGCGTCGTCCTACGAAGAGTTTTCCGGGCAGGCCTCGCAGGACCCGCAGGTCCGACTCGAACGGGCACACACGCTGGTGCGCCTGGGTGACATCCGGCGCCGGATCGGGGAATATCCGAAAGCGGCACAGGCGTACGAGGACGCGCGGCGGGCCTACGGCGAGTTGGCCGGCGCGCCCTTGGGCGAACACGACGTCCAACTGGATCTTGCGTTCTGCTCGCGAAAGCTCGGCGACCTCTGCCTCGATCAGCGTGACTATGCCGGCGCGCGCAAAGTCTTGGCCGAAGCACGGAAGCAGTTGGATCGCGCCCGCAATTCGTCGGACCGCTCGCGGCAGGAGATCGAATGGAAGATCAGCCTGGGCCTGCTGGAACGCGAAGGCAAGAACCTCGCGCAAGCCGAGCATTGGTTCCGCGAGGCGCTGACGCAGGCCGTCGCAGCCAATTCTGCGGACGAGCCGGAACCGCTCGAACAACTGGCTCTGATTCGCAGCCTGCTGGGTGGCGTCCTTTCGGATCGCGGAAGCCACCAAGAGGCGATCGGTTTCTTGAAAGAAGCGCTGGTCGATCACCAGCGGCTCACAGGTTTTCCGTCGAGCCAACCGTCCGATTGGGAGGGGCTGGCGTTCACCGAGCTGAGCCTGGCCCGAGCGCTCATGCCGCTGGGGCAGTGCAACGAACAAGCGGACTTTCTGGAGCGGGCGGTGAGGCACTACGACGGACTGCTGCAGAACGTGGCGGTGCTCCCGCACCTGCGCCGGAATCGGGCCATCGCGCTGGCGCATCTGGGGCTGTTGCACCACGCGGCGCATCGCAACCAGAAGGCCCGCCAGTTGATGGATGACGCCGTCGTCGAACTTGCCCGCCTGGCCGACGCGCCGACGGCGGGGGTGGGCGAGTTTGAACCGCTGGCCAACGCGCACACGATCCGGGGCCGCATCTTGCGGGACTTGGCCGTGGACGACGAGGCGGAGAAAGACTTCGGCAACAGTCTCCACCTGTTCGTCGAGGAGTTGATCCCCCTGGAGTCTCAGGCGACGGAGGAACAGCGGGTCGAATTCCGGCGGAGCGTCGCCGCGTGCGGCCGCCACTATACCGTGCTGCTGGAACGTCTGGGACACGATCAGGAGGTGGAGCAGGAATTCGACACGGCTTTGCGGTTGTTGGAGGACGCCCTGAAAGTCGAGCCCCAGAATCCCCGCGTGCTGGACGAGATGGCCTTCTGGAACGAATCCAGAGGTGATTTTCACCGCCGAAAACAAGCGGCCCAACTTGCCTCGGAAGCATACCGTCAGGCCCTGGCCGTGCGCCGGCAACTGCCGGATGAGCCGGAGTACCTGGCGAGGCGGATTCGCGTGCTGCTCAAGTTGGGCGGCCCCTCCGACCTGGAACAAGCCGCCGCGGACGCCGAAAAACTCGTCCAGTTCCAGCCCAAGCATGCCGGATACCAGACGCTGAAAGCGCACGTCGATTTCCGTCGCGATCAGTGCGATGCTTGCCTGCGGACGCTGGACGCGCTGCCCCCAGACGACTTGACGTCTCCGGGAGCGGAGCGACTGTTTTTGCTGGCCATGGCGCGGCACAAGCGGAAGCAAGGCGACGATTGGGAGCGGGCCAAGGAGTCCTTGGAACAAGCCCTGAAGCTGATGCAGCAGGAGTCCCCCGGGGATGTGCTGATGGCCGAACTTCGCGACGAGGCTGCCCGCCTGCTGGGCGTTCCTTCGACCACCAAGGCCGAGCGGGCGGCAGCGGAAACGGATCCTCCCGACCCTGAAGACCGCCCCCCGCCGGAGCCGCTCTCCAAGGGGAAACCCACCGTTGACGCCGACTGAGCGCACTGCCAGAATGCGATTGGCGTAACCGTGAAGTCTTCACCCCACCTTTCGACACCCCTCCAAGAAGGCGGCTCTCCATGACGCAGCAACCGCATGATCCGAAAACGTCAGCCGAAGCGCAAGCGGCACCTTCCGATTCCACGAACAGCCCGCCGTCAAACGACGTCGGCATGGCGCCGCTGGGCCTGTGCGCCGGCCCCGGTTGGATGGTCGTCGCGGGCCTGCTGGCGGGCCTGGTGGCGTGGATCGTTTTCGACCACGCGTTTCCGTTTTTCAAGCCGCCGACTTCAGCCGGCCCTCCGCCGGTACCGGTCGCGGGCCCGCCGTCGCCGGCGGAAGGCGAACAGCAGACGGCTGAGATTATTGCCCTCGATCTGAGAAACTCCATCGCGGCAGGTGCGGTGTTGGGCGCGTTGGCGGGCCTGGTCTTTGCGGTCGTCGAGGCCCTGCGGCGGCCTCGCCGCGGGGCCTCGCTGGCCCTGATCGCGATCGGCGTCCTGCTGGCCGCGGGGTTCGGGGCGCTGGCTGGGTTCGCTGCCCAGGAGTTCCACGAAGCGTGGCGGCTCGATCGCCGCCTGGAACCGATGCAACGGACAATGGCGATGCAGGGGATCTTTTGGGTGCTGGTGGCCGTCGGCGTGGGACTGGGACTCGGCTTGTTCGCCGGGCGTTTCCGTTGGATGTTGGGAACGGTGCTGCAGGCGGTGATGAGCATGGTGGTGTTCGCGCTCGGTTACGTGATGCTGGCCGGATTTCTGTTCCCCATCGACAACGCGGATCAAATTGTCCCCGCCTCGTCGGGCAATCGCGCGTTGTGGTGCCTCGCCGCCATGGCGATTCTGGGACTGTTCCTGGGACTGGCCCGCCAACGCCGCAAGGCGTCGAGCGTGCCATCCGCTCCGCAACCTGGTGTGCGCGTTCCGATTCTCGCCGCCCTCTTGACTGCCGTTTCATTCGCTTCCGCCCCGGTGCTGGCTGCTGACGGATTTGAACTGAAGGACTCGCCCGGCCAGACGTTAAATGTTGTTTTGGACGGCAAGCCGGTGGCTCGCTACGTGTACGCGTATGATCCCGATCGTTTTCACGACACCTACAAGCCGTTCCTGCACGTGTTGGACGCGGACGGAAAAGAACCGATCACCAAGGGTCCAGGCGGCTTCTACACGCACCATCGCGGCATCTTCATCGGTTGGTCCAGGCTGACCGTCGGCGGCAGGTCCTACAATCTCTGGGGCATGGGCGGAGGCGTACAGATTCATCAGAAGTTCCTGGATCAGCAGATTGGCCCTGACCAGGCTTCTTTCACCGCCCAGGTTGCATGGAATGCTACCAGCGGCGAGCCGCTGCTGGAGGAGCGACGGACGTTCGTGTTTCACCGCCGTCCGGCCCCCTCGCTGGTCATGGTCGACGTCGCGTCCGAGCTGAAGGCGGTTGCGGGCGACACGTTGTTGGACGGCGACCCCGAACACGCCGGCGTGCATTACCGGCCGGCCAACGAGTTGGACAAGACGAAGACCAAGTACGTGTTCCCGCAGGAGGGGAACAACCCTCGCAAGGACAAGGACTTGTCATGGGCCGCCGAGACGTACGTTTTGGGCGACAAGTCGTACACGGTCCAGCAGATGAACCATCCCGGCAACCCCAAGGACACGGTCTGGTCCGCCTACCGCGACTACGGGCGTTTCGGGGCGTTCTTCAAGAAAGAGCTGAAGGACGGCCAGTCCCTGACGCTCCGTTACCGGTTCTGGGTGCTGGGCGGCGAGGCCCCGCCACGCGGAGAATTCCAGCGTCAGTGGGAGGAGTACGCCAAGCAGCCCTGAGAGGCTGTGAAAGAATTGGGACAGGCACCTCGCAGCCCCCTGTTTTTCCAAGGATTGGCGCGGTGCTAGCTCGGAGCCAGTCCCATTTTTTCACAGCCTCTGACGTCAGGGCGGAACGCCGGGGCCTTTCAGGTGCGGGTTAGGTCTTCCGCCGCAGCAACTCCAATTCCTGCCGGAGCTTAACCGCTTCGGCCTCGGCCTGTCGCCACTTCACCTCGGCCTGCTGACGTTCCGCTTCCGCCCGCTGGCGTTCCGCCTCGGCAGTTTCACGGGCTTCCTGTGGCGTAGGCAGCCAGCGGCGAGCGGCGGGGTCCCAGAACCGCAGTTGTTTGCCGTCCTGCTCCAGGTGCAGCCCCAATTCGAGGCTGGGCAGACGGCTGGCCACACGTTTGATCCGCTCGTACTGTCCGGCTTGCAGCCGATAGCCCTGCAGTGCCGGATGCAGATATTCGGCGCGGGGATCGAACAAGAAGTACTCGGCCACCCGCACTTCGTCCCGGTAGATCTCGAACTTGTCCTCCAGGTCTTCCTCGCGCGTCGACTTGCTGGTGACCTCGATCACGATGTTCGGCGGACGGCCTTCCTGCCACAGCAGATAGTTTTCGCGTTGCTGCTGCTGGAGTCCCTTGGTGACCAGCACGTCCGGGGACACGTGCCGCCGCCGATTGCCGGGCCTGTAGAACAGCAAGATGTTTCCCGACACGTACACGCGTTGTCCGGCATAGCACAGCTTCAGCGTCTCGATGGCGGTGACCATGACGTCGCGGTGCAGATCGGTTTCGCCCATGGGTCTGCCGTCCCGCGTCGGATACTCGATCTCAGCTCGCGCTCGCCGGTTTGTCGCTGGACGAGTCGTCATCGGCCGCTCCTAAGTTTGCCGCATACTAAGCATCTTACCACGCGGCCCGCCGCCGCGACAACGCACCGACTCTGCCCTCGTCCAGTACGGCTAACGAGCAAGCCGTGCCACACAAGCCTATTCGGCCAGTCGGGTTCATTTGAAAAACGTTACCCCACGGATGGCATGGCAATACCACGGATAGGAAAAAGAAGATTGGTTTTTCATCCGTGGTATTGCGATGCCATCCGTGGGAAACCCAAGCTTCCGAATACTTTCTTCATAGCAGTTCCAGCGGGTTGCGGCGGTTCTGCAGCGGGAACCTGGCGGGGCCGCCCAGCCGGTGCGACTCGAAGACGGCCGAGATCATTTCGATCGTCATCCGGGCCTCGAAGACGTTGCACTCGGGCAGTCGGTCCTGTTCGATGGCGGACATCAGATCCAGGCAGGCGAGCACGTTGCCGCCGTGCAATCCGCCGTCGCGCAGCGGTTCTTCCTTGCCGATCCCCGCCGAGCTGACGGGGACCCACGATTTGCCGCTGCGGCCGGGCGACCACATCGGATCTTGCAGGATGTGGACCGCCGGCAGGTGGCCGGTGAGGATCTCGATCACGCCCTCCGTGCCGAAGACCTGCAGGCCGAAGCGGTTGCCGGCGGCGTTGCGGCGGGTGCCGAAGTACGCCGCCACGCCGCCATCCAGCTCGTACATGGCGTGGATCGTGTCGCCCGCCAGCGGCCCGATGCCTTCGTTGCCCGGCTTGACGTGCTCCTTGGTCACCGGCTTGCCGTCCTGCAGCACCGTGGCGCAACACCACTGCGGTTCGCCGCCCAAATGGTGGATCAGGTTCATAATGTGGCTGCCCAAGACCCACAGGTCCTCGCCGCCGCCGCGCGAATCTTCCTTGCCGCGGCCCCGCAGTTCCAACACCTTGCCGATGGCCCCGGCCTCGATCAGCTGGCGGACCATGTGCAGTCGGGGACTGTAGCGAGTCTGGTGGGCGATGGCGAGTTTCGTCTTGTGCTTCTCGCAAGCGGCCACGATCTCGTCGGCCTCCTGGGGCGTCCGACAGAACGGTTTCTCCATGTACACGTGGATCCCGCGTTCGGCGGCGGCCACTACCATGTCCCGATGCTGGTCCAGCCAGCGCGGTCCGATCGCCGCAATGTCGGGCTTGGTTTCGTCCAGCAACTGGCGGTAGTCCGCACAGCCCTTGGGCGCCTTGAGCCGCTGGACCGCCGCTGCCAGCCCTTTCTCGTCAGCATCGGCGACGCCGACAATCTGACAGCCGGGGAGATCGAACCAGACCGTGTCGATGCCGTGGCCGTAGTTGCCGCGGCCCGTATGTCCTATGACTGCGATACGGTAGTTGCGAAGCATCATGTTTTTGGCCTTTTAGAATCACACAAGATCAGCAAGTATCTGGAACTGCCGCAAGACCAGTCCGCAGACGTCCACATCCGCCAGCGCGGGGCGCGGCAGCACGCCCGCCCGCGAAGCCAGGATGACGCTTCGCTGCGGGTCGCCTTGGACCGGCGCGCCGTGTGAACCCCGGACGCGCGTCGCGTCTAGCGGAATCGTTCGGCTGGGCGGGTCCACGAACAGTTCCACCGGATCATAGCCCGGTTTGCGATGAATATCCACGGTGCGGGCAAAGCCGGGTGCCCGCTGGTCGTCCAGCCACCAGTAATAAGCCTGCCAACTGTGTGGCGTGGAGATCAGGATCACGTCGCCGGACCGCGGATGATCCACATGATAGCGGGCCCGCTCGTCGCCCACCAGGACTTCGGCAATGCCCTCCGCGCCGCGGAACAGTTCGACGACCCGTTGTCGGGTGCCGGGATCCGCATCGCGGACAAACACGTGCGAGAACTGGTGGTCGACCAGCGCCCAGGCGCGACTGGCCTCCAAATCTAAGTGCTCTCCGTCCGCTTGCTCGCGAACACACAACAGTCCTGCTTCACGCAAGACCCGGTTGGGATAAACAACGTGCGAGACCGGCGTGATGGCGTATTCCCCCGCGGCGATCCAGACGAGGTCCGCGTCGCCGTACGCAGCCGCCAAGCCGTCGGCCAGCGTCCCGACGACCGCGTCGAGTTCCGCGACCGCCGCCTGCGCGGGCGGGCTGTCCGGGCCGGTGCGCTGGGCGGCATAATCCAGGTGGGGCAAGTAGAGATAGAAAAAATCCGGGCGAAGGCGGCCGGCCACGTGGACCCCCGATCGCGCGATCCACTCCGTCGCCTTGATGTTGGCCAGCGGCCCCCAGAAATGCTGCAGAGGAAAATGGCCGAACCGGTCCCGCAACTCGCCGTACAACTCGCGCGGCTGGGTGTAGCACCACAGCTCTTCAGCCCCGTCCGGATGATGAACGGGCGCGGGCATGCAGACGTAATCCGCACCGCAGCCTTTGCTGAGCATCGGAAACCACACCGCCGACGTCCGGCGAGGATCTTGCTGGTGCAGCCGATCCCAAATCTGCGGTGCTGCGATCTTGTCATTCCGCGCCGTCCACATCTCCACGCGGCGCTGCTCGCGCCAGTAGAAGCCGTTGGCGACGACGCCGTGCTCCGCCGGCCGCCGGCCGGTGAGCATGTTGGCTTGCACCGGCCAGGTGACGCAGGGAAAGCTGGGCGTCAGGGAAGCCTGGTCGCCTCTGGCCATCAGGTCACGCAGTCGCGGCATGGCACTGAGGTCACACTCGCGGAGGCCGGGAATCGACAGGAAGATCACTTTTGCACACATAAGACCCTCGCTGACGCGTCAGATTGTCATTGGAACCCAATCCGCCGCGACGCTGCTGGCCGCCGCCCAAAGCGGTGACAAGGCACCGCACTCCAAAACCTGGTGCCGCTACTACAACACCGACAACAGGAACGCCAGCGAATCCGCCGCCGTGTCGATCAACTTGCTGGTCGGCGTGCCCGCGCCGTGGCCGGCACTGGTCTCGATCCGGATCAACACGGGCGCGTCGCCCGCGTGCGCGCGCTGCAACTCGGCCGCAAATTTGAAACTGTGGCCGGGCACCACGCGGTCGTCGTGGTCCGCCGTGGTGATCATCGTCGCCGGGTACCGCGTGCCGGGCTTCAGATTGTGCAGCGGCGAGTACTTGATCAGCGTGCGGAACTCGCCGGGATCGTCCGAGGAACCGTACTCGGAAACCCAGGCCCAGCCGATGGTGAACTTGTGGAACCGCAGCATGTCCATCACGCCCACGGCCGGCAGCGCCGCGCCGAACAGGTCCGGGCGCTGCGTGATCGCGGCCCCGACCAGCAGCCCGCCGTTGCTGCCGCCGCGGATGGCGAGTTTCTGGGAGCACGTGTACTTGTTGTCGATCAGCCACTGGGCGGCGGCAATGAAGTCGTCGAACACGTTTTGCTTCTTCTCTTTCATGCCGGCTTCGTGCCACTCGCGTCCGTACTCGCCGCCGCCGCGCAGGTTCGGCACGGCGTACACGCCGCCTTGTTCCATCCAGACCAGGTTCATCACGGAAAAGGCGGGGGTGATCGAGATGTCGAAACCGCCGTAGGCATACAGCAGCGTGGGGTTGTTGCCGTCCAGCGGCAGGCCCTTGCGGTGCGTGATGAACATCGGCACGCGGGTCCCGTCCTTGCTGTGATAAAAAACCTGTCTGGTTTCGTAAGCCTGCGGGTCGAAGTCCACCTGGGGTCGCCGAAACACGGTGCTCTCGCCGCTACGGATTTCGTAGCGGTAGACCGTGGGCGGCGTGGTGAAATTCGTGAACTGGTAGAACGTCTCGTCATCCTTCCGCCGCCCCCCGAATCCGCCGGCTTCACCGATCGCGGGCAGGGCCACTTCGCGCTCGAAACGGCCGCTGAGATCGAACACGCGCACCTGCGTCGCGGCGTCTTTCAGGTAAGCGACCAGGAACCGATCGCCGACGGCGCTGACGCCGCGGATCACGTGCTGGGCCTGCGGGATCAACTCTCGCCACCGGCTTCGTTCCGGATGCTCGACGTCGATGGCGATGACTCGCCGCAGCGGCGCGTCCAGGTCGGTCTGGAACCAGAGCGTCGAGCCCTCGTTGCCGATGAATTCGTACTCGGCATCGAACCCGGCCAGCAATTCCACGACCGGCGCAGCGGGCGTGTCGAGCCTCTGGTAAAAGACCTGATTCTTGACCTCCGTGCCCCGCCACACGGAAATCACCAGGTAGCGCCCGTCCTCGGTGACTTCGCCGCGAAACCCCCATTCCTTCTGGTCCTTCCGCTCGTAGACCAGCCGGTCTTTGTCCTGAGGCTCGCCCAGGGTGTGGTAGTAGAGTTTTTGGTAGTAGTTCACCCCGGTGAGTTCCTCGCCCGCCTTCGGCTCGTCGTAGCGGCTGTAGAAGAAGCCCCGGTTGTCGGGCGTCCACGAGACGCCGGAGAACTTGACCCACCGCAAGTGGTCGGACCGATCTTGGCCCGTGGCCACCTCTTTGACCTTCCACTCGTTCCAGTCCGAGCCGGCGGCGGCCAGACCGTAGGCCAGGTAACGGCCGTCTTCGCTGACTTCCCAACCGACCAGCGCCACCGTGCCGTCCTGGGACAGTTGGTTGGGATCGAGCAGTTCGCGGGGCGGCGCGTCGAGCGACTCGGCGACATACAGCACGCTTTGATTCTGCAATCCGTCGTTGCGCGTGTAGAAATAGCGGCCGCCGCGTTTCTCCGGCGTGCCATAGCGCTCGAAGTTCCAGAGCTTCGTGAGGCGTTCCCGCAGCGATGCTCGTTGGGGGACCTTCTCCAGGTAGGAAAACGTCACCTTGTTCTGAGCTTCGACCCAGGCTTTGGTTTCCTCGCTGTCCGTATCTTCCAGCCAACGGTAAGGATCCGGGACCTGGACGCCGTGATAGACATCCACTTGGTCGGACCGGCGGGTGTCGGGATACCTCAGGTTTGGCTCCGCGCCGGCGGCCATCAGAGGGCAGATCATGGTCAAGACAGCCAATCGCAATCCAAGTTGTGTTCCTATGTTCATCATCGCCTCGATTCATTTCAACCGGTCCCCCCGCTTCGACGGCCTAACCTTGGCGGAATCGCCTCGGGGCCTGGGCGGCGGAAACCATTGACAACCAGCATACCAGCCCGGCGTGCCTTGGGAAGGGTACCGAACAGCGCGCATCGATAGTGGCACCAGCAGTTCTTGGGGGCGAATGAACGCGTCCTTCAACCCCGGGCAGCGCGAAGAGCAGATTCCGCAACCCAACGACGATGGGCGAGGGGTTGCTCGCAGTTGCCAAAGCAAAGGCTTACGACGCTGGGGATGACGAACTTGCCGAGTTGCTGAACGATATCGAGTTGCTGCCCGAGTTCGTCGCAGACGACTGGGATCGAACCGACGAATTCATCGAGACGCTGCAAGGACTTGCGGAGGTGCATCCGACTTGCCGATACATCGTCGCGGAGTTTGAGCAAGCTTCGACGCCGGCAAGTTGACAGGCCCTGTTCCCACCAGTACACGCCGTAGTCGTGGCCTCTGCCCCAGACCAAATCGTTGCGCCCGTCGCG
>ERZ795059.1723-NODE-1723-length-23967-cov-7.877467_pt1 | contig 23967 bp, 19 predicted proteins | sample MGYA00375143_ERZ795059 | MGnify/ENA primary metagenome ERZ795059 (study PRJEB30188, sample SAMN05720168) | activated sludge metagenome | isolation source: Anaerobic digester | place: USA | collected 2015-01-07 ... | reverse complement strand
ATTTGATAATAAGTATGGCTGTAAAGAATCATTGGTTGATGCAATTCGCAGAGCAACTGATGTAATGATGGCTGGTAAGGTAGCGGTAGTAGCTGGATACGGAGATGTTGGAAAAGGTTCTGCTGCTTCATTGCGTGGAGCAGGTGCTCGTGTTATTGTTACCGAGATCGATCCGATCTGTGCGTTGCAAGCTGCAATGGATGGCTTCGCTGTTAAGAAAATGGAAGATGCTGTTAAAGATGCAGACATTGTAGTAACAGCAACCGGTAACTTCGGTATTGTATTAGGTAAGCATTTCGAATCGATGAAGGACAAGACGATTGTTTGTAACATCGGTCACTTCGATAATGAAATTGATGTTGCCTGGTTAAATGCGAATGCAAAGAAAGATGAAGTAAAGCCTCAGGTAGATCTTTATACATTGAAAAATGGCCGTCAGGTAATTCTTTTGGCTGAAGGTCGTTTGGTGAATTTGGGATGTGCTACAGGTCACCCTTCTTTTGTAATGTCAAACTCCTTTACGAATCAAACTATTGCTCAGCTTGAGCTTTGGGTGAATACAGATAAGTATGAAAACAAAGTATACATGTTGCCGAAGCATTTGGATGAAAAAGTGGCACGTTTGCACTTGAAGAAAATTGGCGTTGAATTGGAAGTACTATCGGCTGATCAGGCCAAGTACATTGGTGTTGAACCACAAGGTCCGTACAAGCCTGAGTACTACAGATATTAATCTTTAGTTGAATGGTATTTTTAAAACCCTGGATTGCAAAATCCGGGGTTTTTCTTTTATGGCATTGTCATTGTAACCGCTACCTTTGTAAAAAAATCACAAGCATGAAGAAATCAGTTGCATACTTGCTCTTTCTGATCACTATACTAACCACAGGTTTTCGTTCGGATCAGGGAGAGAATGTTGAATTTAGTTGCATGAAGACATTGAAGTCTACCAATACCTGCCATTTTAATTTCTTTGTAGACGGAGCTAAATATCGTTACGTTGACATTGGATGTAAATTCAGTAAGAAGAGAGATGATGTTATTAAAAAAGCAAAAGAAGGATCATTAGCCCTTTCTAAAGATTGGAAAATAGAATGCCCTGAAGTGAAGGAGAAGAAGGACGGAGATCTTTAGTAGTTGACAATTGACAATGAACAGTTGACAATTCGAGCACTCAAAATTTCTATGGGACTTGAAACCTTGAACTTCCAACATTATAAGGCTTTAACCGCCTTCCACATTTCTTCTGCCACAAACTGATTTCCTTTTTCATTTAGATGAACCCGATCTGAAGTAAGAATACCTGATTCATTATTCTCCGTATTGAATTTCGAATTGTAATCAAGAAAGCTTTTTCTCAAGTCTATTAAGGACACATTGTTTTTGCTGGCAATACCGCGAATGATGTTGCTGTAGTTATTCAAGTCACCGTCTAATTCATTGCTAAAATCCGTTCGCTCGCCAATCGCTGCGGGTGTGCAGATTAATACTTTAATATTTTTACTTTGAAATTTTTTGATGAGTGCCGTGTAAAACTTTTCAAACTTGTCAGCATCCGTTCCGGTGCCATGAGTGCGCTTATGCCAGACATCATTTACGCCCACAAAGATTATAACAACATCAGGATTCTTGCTTAACACATCGTCTTCATAGCGCAGGTATAAATCGTAAATTTTATTTCCACCAATACCAGCACCAATAAAATCGTATTGATCTCCTTTACCCTCCTTCGATGCTAATTCTCCAACTTTTAAAACATATCCTCCGGGCTGAACACCGGCTTGGGTAATGGAGTCACCGAAGAATACAACTTTCTTTTTTTGTTGCATGATAAAAGAGGTAAGTGTTGTGAACAGTATTGCTGAAAGAAAAATTAATAGTGTTTTCATTCTAAGAGAATTTAAAATCGTGTTAAACTTTAGAAAGCGCTTTCTCTAAGTCCTCCAATAGATCTTCTACATCCTCTACACCAATACTGAGACGAATTAGCGAATCGACCAATCCACTTTTCGCGCGTTCTTCTTTAGGAATACTAGCATGTGTCATTGATGCCGGATGATTAACCAGCGACTCCACACCACCCAATGATTCTGCTAATGAAAACAATTCGAAGCTTTCCATGAGTTTGATCGCTTTCTCCAGACTGTCATCTTTTAACGTGAACGATAACATTCCTCCAAAATCCTTCATTTGTTTTTTGGCAATAGCATGGTTGGGATGATCAGTGAACCCCGGCCAATATACCTTACCTACTTTAGGATGCTCCTTTAGGAATGCTGCAATCTTTTTTCCATTCGAACAATGACGTTCCATACGAAGATGAAGGGTCTTGATGCCGCGCAATACAAGAAACGAATCTTGTGGTCCAGGAACAGCACCACACGAATTTTGTATGAAGGCAAGCTCCTGATATAATTTTTCATCGTTCATCACCAACGCACCCATGATCACATCTGAATGTCCGCTAAGGTATTTCGTTACGGAATGCATGACTATGTCAGCACCCAGATCAAGTGGATTTTGTAAGTATGGTGAAGCAAAGGTATTGTCGACTGCTACAATGGCATTGTGTTTTTTTGCAATTTCAACACAGCCTTTGATATCAACAATATTCATTAATGGATTGGTGGGCGTTTCCAACCAAAACAATTTTGTCTTTGGGGTAATGTAGGCGTTTACGTTGTTGATGTCAGTCAGGTCAATGAAGTGAAATTTGATTCCATACTTTTCGAACACACGCTTGAACATACGATAGGATCCACCGTATAAATCGTTGCTTGTAATTACCTCATCACCGGGATTTAAAAGTTTGATCACGGCATCTGTCGCCCCCATACCAGATGAAAAGCAAATCGAAAACTTTCCATTTTCTAACGCGGCAATACTTTTTTGAAGTGCATTGCGAGTGGGATTTGCTCCGCGCGCGTAAGCATATCCTTTATGTTTAGCAGGTGATTCCTGTACATAGGTAGACGTTTGAAAAATAGGTGTCATGATGGCACCTGTTGTTGGATCTGGCTCTACTCCAGCGTGAACGGCTTTGGTTCCGAATTTCATCCTTTGGTCGGTTAGTCTTTAATGGTTAATTGTTAATCGGGAGTGTGAGTGTGAGTTGAGATGCTGTGTTTTGTAGTATTAATTATTGGTGAATCATGAATGATTAAAGAATCTTTTAATATTAAGACGATTAACAGATAACCATTAACGCTTAACCCCCTTCCAATAATTCCGGATGGCGTCTTTCCAATTATCCCCACTCTTTAGGTAGAGCGCTGTATTGATCAGCATCTTGTCTTCCGGAAGAGATTGGTTTTGATTTTCGAGTGACTGAATAATTAAGTCGTAGAATTTTTTTCTATAGGAGGAACCTTCTTTTGCAGCGAGTGTATTCAAATCACGCAACAGCGTTGAGACGGAAACTTCTTCATCAGGTGTTGTTGTAGCTACAGCAGGAGTAGGGCTAATATTTTGTTTAACCGGTTCGGGCGCATCAATTTTTTCGCTGAGCTGAACAGGCGATACCAGCGTGGCTGCTTGTTGTTTCAGAAATTCATCCAGATCCTTTAAGGTATTTTTCTTTTTGCTCATACGAGGTGGTTCAATATGGCCTGCGCAATGGGCTTGTATTCTTGTTCCGCATCCACTGTGCTGAAATTTACAAAAAGATTTTTCTGAGGCACGATTACCGGAAGGATTATCGCATCTAAGTTTTTGAGATTGTCGCGTACGGTATGTAAGCCGGTTGCGGAATGTATTCGGTTAGGTAGAATAAGAATGCGAAGAAGGGGATTCAGCTCGCGGGCAGGAGCTAAGTCGGTTACGGTTTGATACGTAACCAGTAAATCGTTTTGAGTAAGACTTGTCGGTACCACCACGGCATCACTCACCAAACACAGTTTCTTTATGCCCTCATCCGTTGTCTTACCAGCGCTATCGACAACCACAACATCAAATTTTCGTGATTCTTTCATGGTCACCAGTTCGCCAGCAACCTGTTCATCATTCGACCCCAGGATTTCAAAGCCCTGTTTGCCATTCTCTCCTTTGAATACCTCCATCTTCCGGAGCGTATTTAAAGTGTAGTTTGTATCAGTTTCCACGAGCAATACTTTCTTGCCCATTTGGTGGAGGGTGGTGGCCAGGTTAATGGCATTGGTGGTTTTACCTGTTCCACCTTTACGACTGATAAAGGAAATGATTTTAGCCATCCTTAAATGTAAAGAAAGCTTTTGATTTGAGAAACTGAAAATTGCGGATGGTGGACTGATGGCTTTGGAATCAAGAATATTGAATCTCAGGCAACCTGAAACCTCGAACTTAAAACTTCAAACCTATTTACATATTCTACGCCAGACGATTCACATCAAACTTCTCAAGGTAATCAGCAACGCGTCTCACCAGACTTCCACCCAAAGCGCCATCCACTACTCTATGATCGTAGGAGTGTGATAAGAACATTTTATGACGGATGGCAATGGCATCACCGTAAGGTGTTTCAATTACGGATGGTTTTTTTTGAACGGCACCTAAGGCAATGATGCCTACTTGTGGCTGCATAATAATAGGCGTGCCCATTACATTTCCAAAGGATCCTACATTGGACACTGTAAAGGTTCCTCCTGCTAACTCATCTGGTTTCAATTTATTTTCGCGGGCACGTTTAGCAAAATCATTTACAATTTTTGCTAAGCCTGCAATATTAAATTGATCAGCATTGCGAATAACCGGCACAATTAAGTTTCCGCTTGGAAGTGCCACGGCCATACCAATGTTGATGTCTTTTTTCTTAATGATCTTATCGCCATCCACCTGGATGTTGATCATTGGGTAATCTTTGATGGCCAAGGCAACAGCCTCAATGAAGATCGGTGTAAACGTAAGGGCATCACCCTCGCGTTTCTGAAATTCATTCTTCATTTTATTGCGCCAGAAAACTATGTTGGTTACATCGGCTTCTACAAATGAGGTAACGTGTGGAGAGATGCGTTTTGAATCGACCATGCGTTCTGCAATCATCTTGCGCATGCGATCCATTTCAATAATCTCATCACCACCGCTGATCGAAACTGGTACGCGTGTAGGTGCTGAAGAAACTGAAACAGAATGTTGAACTGATTTTATTGAAACACCCAGCTTTCTGTTTTCAACGTATGTTAAAAGATCTTTCTTGGTAAGTCTTCCTTCTGCACCAGTGCCTACAATGGTTTCTAGTTCAGCAACTAAAATATTTTCTTCTTTCGCGATGTTTTTCACTAACGGTGAATAAAATCGTGAAGACTCTTTATAATCGGTTACATGCGAAGCACCACTACCATTTATTGCCGAAGCAACGGGTGTAGCAATAGATGAAGTGGATACTTTTATTTCGCTAACGGGTTTATCCATTACGGGAGTAGCGGATACCTTTTCTTCTGCATCGGTAGTGAGAATGGCGATGGCGCTGCCAACGTTTACAACATCACCCTCTTTCGCAAGCAATTCTTTTAATACACCAGCATGAGTAGAAGGCACTTCCGTGTCTACCTTATCGGTGGCCACTTCCAATACCGATTCTTCCAATTCAATTTTATCACCTGGCTTTTTGAGCCAATGCAAAATGGTTGCTTCGGTTATGCTTTCGCCCATTTTGGGCATGATGAGTCGTACTTCCGCCATGATTCAATCTTTTGATTGTTTGGCAAGTTAATCAGTTCTTATGGTTACTTCAAAGCCTGTTTGCTTCAGATCAAGACTATTTGGAATAAGGATTAAAATGCAGAATAAAATCTGGGTAAATGTTAATTGTTATTCGTTAAAAGTTAATCGATTTTCAGTTTGAAGTTCGATCCCGATAGCTATCGGGATCAAGGTTTGATGTTTGAAGTTGCCTACAATTCTATATCCTAAATTCTAAAGTCTGTATTCTACTAAACCGGCAGACTCATCCGAATTAAATTCATGGCCGATGTTGAAGCCAGCTTGATGTTGATCATTCGATCTTTCGAGAGTTGTAATTTTTTTGTGACGGTATGATGCTTATCTGAGTACGCAATCCAAACGGTGCCAACAGGTTTGTCATCCGTTGCTCCACCCGGCCCGGCAATGCCGCTGGTTGCAACACCAATGTCAGTGTTGAATTTAGCGCGAACAAGATTCGCCATTTCAATGATGGTGGGTTCGCTCACGGCTCCATATTGTTCCAGGGTTTCTGGTTTCACTCCGAGCTGCCGCATTTTAATTTCGTAAGCATACGGAATCATCGAACCCAAAAAATAATCTGAGCTTCCCGGAACGCTGGTAATTAAATGAGAAAGGTATCCACCGGTACAACTTTCCGCGACAGCGATGGTTAATTTTTTTTCACGTAATGTATTTCCCAATACGACTTCGATGGGATCGTAGCCATAACCAAAAATAAAGGGGCCGATGTATTCTTTTAAGTTTTCAATTAAGGCATCTGCTTCTTTTTCAAGTGCCAACAAATTTTCTCCAAAACAGGTAAGACGAAGTTTTACGCCACCAAGACTTGGTAAATAAGCCAGCTTGATATGATTGGGTAGTGATGCTTCCCAATCGGAAATCTTCTCAGCCAGAAATGATTCTCCTTGTCCTATGGTTTGAATTACCTTATGGTAAATAACGGGCACTTGAAACTTCTTCAATAATTTTGGAATCACAAGTTCAGTCATCATCTTCTTCATCTCGTGCGGTACGCCCGGCATCGACATGAAAACTTTTCCATTTCGTTCGAACCACATACCCGGAGCTGTACCTACTGCATTTGTTATTTTCTCACAACAGATAGGCAAAGCCGCTTGCTGGCGATTGATCTCAGTAAGTTCCCTACCTCTGCTCTTGAAAAACTCCGTTACTTCTGCCAGCGCTTCTTCGTGAATTTTTAATTCGCAGTTAAAATATTTTGCAAGCAATGGTTTTGTCAAATCATCGTTTGTCGGACCAAGTCCACCGGTGATGAGAACAATATCTGCTCTCTTTTCTGCTTCCGCGAAAGCGTTGAGAATTTCATCGGCCTGATCGCCAACACTGGTTTTGCGAATTACTCTAATACCCGCATTGCTCAATTCAACACCCATCCATTGTGAGTTGGTGTCCACGATTTGACCGTAAAGTATTTCATCGCCAATGGTGAGCAGTTCTGCAAGAATGGGTTTCATATTAAAGTTTAAAGTTCAAGGTTCAAAGTTATAAGCTTGAAGCTAAGAATATAGTCTACAATGAACAGTTTGTTGCGGTTTTTGTTGCGGGAAAATGATGGAATTGTATTATCATTTTCGTGCTATATACTTTGTCATCATTCAAGTCGATGTTACCTTAGTCAGCATGAAGAGACCATCTGCACTCGACTGGCAAAGCCAAATCTATATTAATGGATTCGCAGGCTTTCGACCAAAAATCAACATTGATTTAACAATACTCGAAGAATCAGCTCGAAAAGTAATTAGCCCGGAAGCATTTGCATATATAGCCGGTGGTGCAGGTAATGAAAGTACCGTTCGAGCCAATCGGGAAGCGTTTGAAAAATATAAAATTGTTCCTCGCATGTTGCGCAATGTTGGTGAACGGGATACGAGTATTACCTTATTTGGTCAGGAACTTCCGACACCTTTTTTACTTTCACCGGTTGGTGTGTTAGAGATGGTGCATCGTGAAGCAGATGTTGCAGTTGCTAAAGCTGCTGCACAATTAGGTGTGCCTTATATTTTTTCGAATCAGGCATCTAAGCCAATGGAAGAATGCGCTGCTGTGATGAGCAATAGTCCGCACTGGTTTCAATTGTATTGGAGTAAATCAAATGACTTAGTGGCGAGTCTGGTTCAGCGTGCAGAAAAGTGTGGATGCTCGGCTATTGCAGTAACATTAGACACGACCATGTTAGGTTGGCGCACGCGCGATTTGGAGTTGGCATACCTGCCTTTTATGGAAGGTAAAGGTATTGCTCAATATACTTCCGATCCTGTTTTTCTGAAAATGTTGGATGAACAAGCGGACGAAAAGGAAAGTAAAAGAAAGATCACACTTCAATCTCTTTTGGGTTTGATCGGCATGGTTCGAAATTATCCTGAGGATGGTTTTTTTAAAAAACTCAAATCAGGTAAACCCATAAAGGCGGTGCAAAAATTTGTTTCTACTTATTCTAATCCTTGCACTACGTGGGATGATTTAAAATTTCTTCGTCAACATACCAAGCTTCCGATTTTGCTTAAAGGTATTCTCCATCCCGATGATGCTCGCAAAGCAATGGATGTTGGTATGGATGGCATAATAATTTCCAATCACGGTGGGCGACAAGTAGATGGATCGATCAGCACCATTGAAGCCTTGCCAAAAATCACGGAAGTAATCAAAGAAAAAATTCCGGTGTTGCTGGACAGTGGTGTTCGTGGAGGTGCCGATGCTTTTAAAGCACTTGCCCTCGGAGCAAAAGCAGTTTGCATTGGCAGGCCTTATGTTTATGGTTTGTCAATTGCAGGGCAGCAAGGTGTATATGAAGTGCTTCGCAATTTCATGACGGATTTTGAACTCACCATGGGACTTACCGGATGTAAAAATATCAGTGAGATTACAAAAGAAACCTTGGCCTGAATGTAAGGTAACAAAGATGATTTACGTTAGCTTTGAACCTGGAACATTGAACCTTGAACTGAAATTTTTATGCTACGAATCACAACATCACTTATATTATCATTAGTACTTGCATCCTGCACCTCAGCGCAGATCAATCAGACACTTGGAGAAGTTAACAAGGCCATCGGCACTGATCAACAACCTACAACAGCAGAAGTTGGTGAAGGATTAAAAGAAGCATTGATAAAAGGTATTTCAAAAGGTTCTGATTTGGTATCGCAGTTGGATGGCTACTTAGGCAATCCTGAAATAAAAATTCCTTTTCCGCCTGAAGTAAAAAAGGTAGAAGACAAACTTCGTCAGATCGGTTTGGGTAGTGAAGTCGATAAGTTTGTGGTATCGCTTAATCGTGGTGCGGAAGACGCAGCTAAAGAAGCCAAACCTATTTTTGTGAACGCCATTCGTCAGCTAACCATTCAGGATGCATGGAGCATTTTAAAAGGAGAGCCTGATGCAGCGACACAATTTTTAAAACGGACGACTACAGCACAACTGAAAGAAAAATTTAAACCCGTTATTCAAGCCTCGTTGAACAAGGTAAACGCCACAAAATATTATGGTGACCTGGTGAATACCTATAACAAAGTTCCGTTTGTTCAGAAAGTAAATCCCAATCTCGATGACTACGCAACAGACAAAGCCATTGAAGGATTGTTTGTGATGATTGCGAAGGAAGAGAAGAACATTCGTCAGGATCCTTTGGCTCGTACAACGGAATTACTGAAGAAGGTTTTCGGAGCACAGAAATAATCGTAATAACACGTCATTGCGAATCCGTCTCGGATGAAGCAATCCCCATACTACAGCGTGAGCATTTCATTGTACCGGGATTGCTTCGTCAGAATGTCATGCGAAGCGCATGACGCTTCCTCGCAATGACGTGGATCTTTTTTTGTGCGACTTTTATTGATGGATTTGAATTCTACTTTTAGTAAGTATGATAGTTAAAACTAAAAAATAATTTCCAATGAGCATCTTTGATAAACACCAAGCTTTAGTTCTCCAAGCAATTGAAGCATTACACGAAAGAACTTTCTTTGCAGCTTTTCCTGAAAATCCATCTCCCGCAAATTATGGTGAGAATGCAGACAGCGAGGGAAGAGAAAAATTCCAATCTTCGTTGGGAAAAAAGTTTGATGAATTAAAACAAACAAATCCTGTAGGATGGATTGGAGAAGAAGAATCTCCTTACACACAAGATGCCTTAGGAATTTCATACCCATCTTTTTCTATTGATACCTTAATTGATCGATCTACAAAAGCATTTCATGTTTGGCGTAAGGTAAGTGTACAAGATCGTACGGGTATTTTAGTAGAATCATTGGAGCGTGTTAAAGCAAGATTTTTTGAAATCGCATACGCGACTATGCACACAACAGGCCAGGCATATATGATGTCATTTCAGGCATCGGGTCCACATGCTGCTGACCGTGCACTTGAAGCGATCGCTGCAGGCTATGAAGAGTTGCAGCGATTTCCATCACATGCGTTGTGGGACAAGCCGATGGGCAAGTTTAATCTTCAGGTAAATAAAGAATGGCGAGCTGTGCCGAAAGGTATTTCTGTGGCGATTGGTTGTTCTACTTTTCCTACCTGGAATTCTGTTACCGGAATTTATGGAAGTTTGGTAACTGGTAATGCGGTAATCGTTAAACCCCATCCGGGTGCAATCTTGCCGATCGCCATTTTTGTTGCTGAGATTCAAAAGGTATTGGTTGAAAATAATCTTGATCCTAATATTTGTCAGCTGGCCGTTGACACTGCTGATAAAATGATCACGAAAGAATTAGCAGAGCATCCTCAGGTAAAACTCATCGACTTCACAGGCAACGCTGTCTTTGGAAGTTACCTCGAAGGCTTGAAAGATAAAATTGTCTTCACGGAAAAGACAGGCGTTAATTCTGTGATTCTTGATTCGGTGGAAGATGCTGATAAAGCCATGGCGAACTTAGCGTTCTCTATCAACTTGTATAGCGGACAAATGTGTACCGCACCTCAAAACTTTTTTATTCCGGAAGGAGGTATTAAAACATCAACTGGAACTTTGTCATTTGATGAAGTAGCACAAAAACTGGTAGACAACATTAATGGCTTGGTTGATAATCCAAAAGCAGGACCACATGTATTGGGTGCAATGCAAAGTAAAAAAACAAGCGAGCGTGTTTTGGTTGCAGAGAATCTTCCAGGTAAAGTATGGTTGAAATCGCGTTCGTTTGAAAATCCGATGTTTAAGAATGCGCGCGTGGCAACGCCTGTTCTTGTAGAGGTAGATGCTACGAAGAAAGAAATTTTCAGCAAAGAACTTTTCGGCCCGATTGCGTTGCTCATCAAAACCAAAAACACAGATCAATCTATTGCATTGGCGAAGGAGATGGCAGAACATCATGGAGCGATTTCGTGTGGGGCGTATTCTACTGATGCCACCATCAAAGAAAAGATTGCCGATGAAATGAGTTTAGCAGCAACACCTGTATCCTTCAATTTAACAGGCGGACTTTACATGAATCAAAACGCAGCCTTCTCTGACTTTCATGTTACGGGAGGTAATCCTTCAGGCAACGCATCGTTCACCAATCCTGAATATGTAACGAAGCGTTTTACGTGGGTTGGGCATAGGGAGTTGGTGAAAGTTGTGTAAGAATATTATGTTGAATGCATTTAATACCTTGTAGATTATTAAGCCCCATTAACCTCGGTCTGTGTCCTCACAGACCGAAATCTGATAGCCTGTGACTTTTTACTCTTTTTGGATTTAAGAATCCTATTAATATTCTCCCGACACAAATTGATTTTATTTCGATAGGCTAAATTTTAAACAATGAAGTTAGAGAAAATGACTCGTGTAGTTTTTGCAGCACTTTTAGTAGTGTTCCTTATCCAGTGCAGTACTGATTCGATCAAGAGTACTATGATGACACTTCCAAATGATCCTTTTACAAAGACCATTGCAAAGGTTCAAACATTTGATATTGACAGCAAGGAAGATAATGTTGTTGAAGGTGAAAGCGGAACGATCATAATTTGTCCGATGGGTTCTTTTAAAAACGGCAAAGGAGAAATTGTTGAAGACCAGGTAAAAATTGAGCTCGCGGAAGCTCTTTCTTTCGAGGACATGTTGCTTTCCAATTTGACGACAACCTCTGATGGAAAGTTACTCGAAACGGATGGCATGATTTATTTTAACGCAACGTCAAATGGTGAGCAGCTGATTATAAATAAAGACAATCCTATTCATATCGAAATTCCCACAGATAAGAAGAAGCCGGGTATGATGGCCTACAAAGGTATCAGAGATGAAAATGGTACAATGAATTGGATTGAACCGAAAGCAATAGACAACTTTCTTACAACTGTTGATATTGATTCCCTTGATTTTCTTCCGGAAGGATTTCAATTAGAGGTTGATAAAGGAATGCCCTTTAGAAAATATAAAGTTTCAACTAAGCAATTAACAGATAGTCTGTATTATTCTCTTGCCGTTTCAAACGGAATTGAGTTAGTCAAGGGATTTAGTTCAACGGATGAAAATGAACCGTATTATCAGAAGAATGATGATAGGGGGTATGACACAGTAGAGGAAACTCAAAGTGATAGTGTTTCTTCAACTGGTTGTGGAATTGATCCGGCAAGAATTAAGGTAATTAAATCATCAAAATATCAGAATACACTTATTGCGACTCGGGCTTTTGAGGCACGTTTAAAAGTAATTTTTGAGAAGTGTGACAATTCTATTCTTGAGTTATACATTAACAATCTCAATAAAAATCTTTATGAGATTGATAGCATGGCAGCAGTGATTTGTAATGAAAAAAAATACAATATCACATATCATAAATTTGATGACTTCTCGAAACAGAGACTGACAAAGGTGAAGGAGGCAGATAGGTATGCTAAGCTTCTTAATGAATATTTTGGAAAGCAACTTCGAAAGGTAAAATCAGAATTAGGGCGAAACAAGGATAAAGTCATGAAATCGCTTGATGAAAAAAACGAAGATGCTAAGAAGATTGTTAACGACTACAAAGAATTACTTTGGAAAAGAGAAAAGTATAGAATGGAAACCTACGGTTTTAACTGGACAGAAACAGGATGGGTAAATATTGATAATGGGGATTTGCCAAAAGACTGGGGGAGCGGCCCCCTTGAAATCATAGTTGAGAATGGAAAGCAATTTGATAGAGTTTACACGTATGTGATTTACGCATCAATTGAAAGTCTGTATAGATTAAATACAACAGACAATGAGATCTTTTATGCTGGCAATGATGAGGATCGGAATATGTTAATGCCGAAGCAACAGCCAGGTTTGGCAATAGCAATCGGGTACAAGAACGAACTTCCGTCAATGGTAATCAAGCAGTTTGAAACGGGGACTGATACAAAATTTAAATTGACGTTAGAGATTTCAACGATGGATAAAGTGCGTCACACCTTGAGTGAGTATGAAAGATATTCAAAGGAGAATGTGATAAGCAGGGATCTTAAATTCATGGAGAAATTTCACAAAGAGAAACAGAGGCAAAAGGAATTAAAGAGGGATAGTGAATTTATGTTGAGGCTCTGGAACATTGCTTTTCCCTGTTGTAATAGTATTGATAGAGCGGAGGAATATCATGGATCATAGTCATTATGGCTGAATGATTTAATCTATTGGTATTAAATTCATAGAACGATATAGTGAAAAATATAATCTTAAGCTTTATTTGTTATCTAAGCATTGGGCATTCAGCGCAATCGCAAAATACATTTTACGACAGTCTTTCTACTTTTGCACTAAATCTGACAAAACAAAACGTTACCTACGATCCCACCTACTTCAGCATACCTTATCCAAACGGAGATGTTCCTGGCAACAAAGGTGTTTGTACAGATGTTGTCATTCGCGCCTATCGGAAATTAGGAATCGATCTTCAAAAGGAAGTGCATGAAGATATGAAGGCGAACTTCAATCTGTATCCAACGAAATGGGGATTAACAAAGCCAGATAAAAACATTGATCACAGACGTGTTCCCAATTTGATGACCTTCTTTACACGACATGGAGAGGTAAAGTCTATAAATCAAACAGCCAGTAATTATTTACCTGGTGATGTTGTGTGTTGGGATTTGGGCGGAGGTGTAACGCACATCGGTCTTGTCGTCAATAAAAAATCAGAAGACAAGGTGAGGTATTTAATCGTTCATAATATTGGAGACGGACAGGTACTGGCTGATTGCTTGTTTCAATTTAAAATCATTGGGCACTTCCGGTATGGAGAATAACATTTTCATAAAATCGAGATGATGTAATAACGCTTCTCTGCCTGCTCTATAATAGGCAGAGAAGCGTGATGAATGATGTTAATTCTGAATAACTATTCGTGTTGTATTGAATTCATTGCCTCTTTTAATACCAACATAATAAAGACCATTTTTAAAGTCAGTAATATCTAATCGAAATATATTTAGTCCATCCGCCATCGCTTTAAATCTCTGGTTCTTAATTTCCTGTCCGAAATGATCCAATAACTGGATCTCAATACCTTCCAATATTTTTGCTGTTACCTCTATTACAATTTCTCCTTTTGCTGGATTGGGGTAAATGGTAATACTGTTTTGGATAGATGTTTTAGGGACAGACATCTCTGTTGTTTGAATTTTAGTCGAAGCTTGAATTGTTGCAGGTACAACAGTAGAAGTACGGAAGTAAGCAGAACGCGGGATATTTTGCTTCAGCACTCCAGGGCCTTCGTAATTTACAATAATACTTTCTCCACCGTTTCGCTCAAAGTATGTTACAGTAATACTATGCTTTCCTCTTTTCAAGCTTGCGACTCCTGATTGTTCAATGGCACCATGAAGGCCATCGTTATTTACAACCATAGTATCTCCTATGAAAAGTTGGCTTCCATCGTCAGAAGTTGTGTAAAATGTATAAGTACCGTCTGCAGGTACATCGATGAAGCCTTTGAATTTAAATGCGAAATTATCGGGCTGGGTCCTGGCGGTAAGATCTACATTCAGTGTGTTTCCAGTCCTTACTGGTGTGAGTATTAAGAAGTCAGGGATCAAAGACCATTGTCCGATGTAATAATAATAGTCCAGGCCGTTTACAGTATTTGCCGGATTTTCTGGATTGCGTAGTTTATCGATTGGTCTGTAATAAGCGGTGGCCGGAATATTTTGTTTTGGAATTCCAGAGCCTTCATATTTCACAACAAGACTTTCTCCACCGGTTCGCTCAAAGAATGTTATGGTAATCGCATGCTTTCCTTTTTTTAAATTCACCTTTCCTGATTTTTCAATGGCACCGTGCAAGCCATCGTTATTCACTACCATGGTGTCACCAATGAAAAGTTGACTTCCATCATCGGAAGTTGTGTAAAATGTATACGCTCCATCAGCTGGCACATCGATGTATCCTTTAAATCTGAAAGCAAAATTATCGGACTGAGTCTTCAAAGAAAGATCAACATTACTTGTAATCCCAGTCTTTATCGGTGTCAGTTTTGAGAAGTCAGGTAAGGTAGACCACGCTCCGGTATAGTAGGAATAAGTCAAACCCATAACAACATATGCTGGATTTTCCGGACTTCGTAAAGTGTCACGTGGTGTTGGTTCAGGATCCGGATCTGGATCTGGATCCGGTTCTGGCTGTAGAGCTTCAGGAACCCAAAGTGCGGCATCAGCAAAAATTTTACCGTCTGCCTGGGAAGTTGTAACCTCAATATAGGTGTTACTTCCTTTCGGTACATTATAAGTACCAAGGTCAAACCAAGCTCCGGAAGTCTGTCCTGAAACAACGATGTCAGTCTTGTTCACGATTATTTGTTTCGTTGTACTCCGGCCATCGAAAACATTAATAGTGGTCTTTGAAGATATATCTGTTTTTACAGGAAAATAGTAGTAAGCATGATAGACACCTTCGGTTGGAATATTGGGAGTGAATTTTACTTTATCATTTGCTCCACTGGTGCCTGGATTTGTCAGGAAATTTGGGCCATAACCACCTGAAGTTTCAAGAGTCCAAGTTCCGGTGATTTGAATGTTATTTGTGTTCGTATTATCGACAAGTACTTCAAAGATACTTCCATCGGCTAGTGGATCGTTCTCCAAATTTTGTTGAAGCTGAGGTACATTCACATTTTGAACATCGGTATTGGCATCAATCGCCATAACCGCAGCTGTTGCAGAGGATTGCGCAAGTACCATAAAAACAGGTTCCATTCTAATGGAACCATATGCAATATGAGAAGCAGAGAGACAAACGGGTACCAGTAAATTAGTGCATTCAGCAGATTTTGGAATTAGCGCGTTATAGGCTACAGGATAAGGCCCAAAGCCACCTACTTCAACATTTCCTTCATTCTTCACCTGACCATTCACGACAAGTCGCTGAACATTATGAGAATCCATTGGGTAAGCTGCACGCCCAACTCCATCAGTAACTACTCTTCCACCATTGCAGTTTGCGCTGGTCATAATATAATTGCCAACCATTCTACGTGCTTCACGGATATATAATTGCGGAGACCAGTTACCATTGTCTATGTATTCATCTTTGGGATATCCCCATTTAAGCATGGCGGTTCTGATTTCTATTGGAACTTTAGGATTGTGACCCAAAAAATAGAGGAGCCCCTTTGTATAGATTTCATGATCAAGAATAATTTGCTTGCGTTGAGCATATGAACCGTTTGGATAGTTATAGTTCATGCCAACCATATCAGTAGAAAACCCACCTTTGCTGTTAACGTCCACTTTATTGTTTGGTAGATAGCTCCAGATAAAATAGTCACCGAGGGACTTTTTGTTAAGGGCAGTCATTAAACGAAGCAATAGCTCATAGCGACTTGCATCATACCCAACGGGCTCTGTAATCTCAATTCGATTTTGAGCGTTAGACGTTAGGCAAATTCGATAGTTATAAGCTTGAGCTTTATTGTCACCCGTCCCATTAGCCATTAACGGTGCATCACTAATTCCCCATAAGAATCCGCTCTGTGGCTGGCCAGGCGCTACGTATGGATCAATGCCATTTGGAAACTGGTGTAAATTGGTTAACTGAACACCATTCCAATATTCATTATAGGTACTTTTTGCCTCTCTTCCTACGGTAAAAGAAACACCTGCTTGAGCCATTAAATCACCTTCATAGCCGCAATCCAAAAACATCTTTGCTTTGATTGTGATATCTGTGGCGGGATTGGGGTTATTGGAATTTTCAACAACGATCTCTGTGATTTTAGTGCCTGTTTTCTTGACACTTTTTAGCCTCATTTCAAATCGCTTCTGAAATCCTCCCCTGGCAGCATAGTCGTTAAATATTGCTTCTGCTACCTTCGGTTCAAAAGTCCACTGTTCAAGTTTTTCATATTGCTTTCCGATTCTTCGATAGAAGTCCAGGGCAAGACCTGTAATGATATACTTGTTTCCAATATCGGTATAACCAAGGCCACCAGTGCTAAGTCCCCCAAGATGCCTTCCCGGTTCTATGAGTATGGTACTCTTTCCTTTTTTTGAGGATGTGTATGCAGCTATGACTCCAGCGGATGTTCCGCCATAGACACATACATCGACTTCAATTGTGTTTTGTCCTGAGAGTTGGGAGATAGAACTGCATAATAGTAGCGTTGCTACCGCGAATAAATTGCGAGTAAACATAATATTTAGATTAAAGCCAAATAGCATCCTGAAGATTTCAGGACTTCACGCACTGAAATTAGATGTTGGTTAAAAAAAAACAATGACAAAAGTCAATCAGGTGAATATTTTTTTACCATTACGGATTGGCTATCTTCCCAAGTAATACCATTTACTCAATTCAAGACAAAAAGAGGTGAATTTTACTTTTTTAATGCTATACACATAGGCAATAGTTCGTATTCTCAAAAGCCTAAACTCATGCGTTGTTCTTCCCGAGCAAATACTCTGCAGCTAATCCGTTAGTAAGTAATGTATATTTAAACTCCAGAATGGTTTCGATCCTAGAATGCCTTATATATGACCTACGAGTTAACTAGTCAAATCAGCAAATTAATACAACGGTGCCAAGGCTTCCTCCCAGATATTGTTTAGGTTGAGAGTTCGAAGATTTAAAGTTTCTGGCTTCTTGAATGAGGTGGATCACCAATCGTGCTGCTCGGATCATTTGGCTGTGGATTGTTTGGTTCCATACCAGAACAACAAGCGGCATGAGAAAGTATTATTCAATACGACTGAATTGTAGTATTGGAAAAAGCAAGACGATATCATCTGGCATTATCGGTATACGAAATAGAATGAGATGTAAAAAATATGAATACCTATCTCCAAACCGATTTTAATTCCCAGGCTTTTAGATTTTTAATATTTTCTTTTTGCGGAATACGTATCACATTATCACCCCTTGAGAAAATCTGACTCGTAATAGTTGCTTCACCATCGTTTATAAAAACTTCAACGAGAGATTGATCAACAAAAATGTGCAATGATAGTTTTTGATTCGTACGATCAACAAATACCAAATCGCTTCCAGCAAAATCAGATTGAAAATCTATAATTCCAGATTCGATTCTATTTATAAATACGATGTTGTCTCTCTTTGCAATAGTGGTCTTCTCATCCTGGCTCGAAAACAATTCAAGTATCGTTCCATCACCACCAGTCCAATCCAATTCTATTTCGAGTGAACCTCATGTAAATTTTTCGAGATCTTTTATTTCATCACCGCGAAGACTTGTTGTTTCAGCAATTGCTTTTTGAATAAGAAAATATTCATCATCGTTTTTCTTTAATGAGAGTTTTCTTGGTAATGAAAACCCACCACGCCAGGGATCGGTAGGTGTTAGATTTCCGTATGTCCAATTGTTAGCCCAAGCTAACATGACTGTCCGATCCTTTAAATTATTGAATACGATGCCGGCATAAAAATCTTTTCCATGATCAACATATTTAGCTTCCTTTTGTGAAGAGGTAAACGTTGTGCCATCAAACTCACCAACAAAATATTGCATTCCCACAAAAGTTGGCCCGGCCGGATGTCCGCCTGAAAGTGATATTACCCATTTTGATTTACCGGATTCATTATCAACAGAAAGTTCATACAGATCAGGGCACTCCCAGATTCGAGTGGTATCACCCACTTTACCAAACTCGCTCATTAAATCCCATTGCAGTAAATTTTTCGATTGATAGAGTTGTACTTTATATAAATCTGGAATAACCAAAGCCATTACCCATTTTTGCTGTGGCTCATACCAAAATACTTTCGGATCACGGAAATCTTTGCGTTGAATATCAAGAATGGGATTCTTATCGTACCGCTTCCAGGTTCTTCCCTTGTCGTTACTGAATGCCAGACTTTGATGTTGCCTTAAACCTTGATTGTCTTTGTGAACATGCGATGTGTAAATCGCAACAAGACAATCTTTACCATCGCATAAACCACTTGTATTATTTTTATCCACCAAGGCAGTGCCTGAAAAAATCATGGTACTATCAGTTGTTTGTGGATCAAGGTATTCCTTGATGGCAATTGGAAGATGTTTCCAGTGTAACATATCCTTACTAACAGCATGCCCCCAGCTCATGTGCCCCCAGGTATCTCCATAAGGATTGTATTGATAAAAGAGATGATATTCACCATTATAAAAAACCAATCCATTGGGATCGTTCGTCCAATTCTACTCCGGGGTAAAATGAAACTGCGGTCTGTATTTTTCTGAATACGGTGATTCAATTCCTCCTTTCTTTGGCTGATAGCTTATCAGCGAAATAAGTATGCAGAATATGATTAGATTTCATGACCTTGTTATGTGGATACCTTAACAGGAATACTTAAGAGTGGTTTTAAAGGTAATCAATTTGGAAGGATCATAAGTTTGTCAGCTTTTAAAGATTGTCACTGCTCACCTTTGTTATTTGTACATAAGTTACTAGGTTGAGGATCGAAATAGTAGCACATTAATATCCAACACATGCCTGAACTTAATCAAATGAAATTGCTGATCAGCCTCGCTCAAATTGATGGTAAGGTAGCCGATCGTGAACGAAATTACATTATCAATATTGGAAGAGCGAATGGAATCTATCCTGACCAGGTTGTCCCATTGTTTACCCAGCGGCATGAAGTTATCATACCGAAAGATATAGATGACGATCAAAAGTTCAATTATATATTCAGTCTTGTTCAGCTGATGAAGATTGATGAACGTATGTATCGGGAAGAAATTCTGTTCTGTTCAACCATTGCTTCTAACCTTGGTTACGATAAGGAAGTAATGTTTGAACTCATGCTCCACGTTAAATCAGCTACGATGCGGAAAGATGAAATAACCATTTTGAAAGAAATGGTTCAGAAATTTTTAATTAAGTCATAATAAAATCACAAAAAGTATTTTAAAATTCAATAGCTTGATTTCACAGTATGAATAAATTTTACACACTTCTTTTTTTTCTTCTGTGTTTCATTAGCGCGAATGCACAAAAAACAATTATCCATTGTGGAAACCTTATTGATGGAAAATCAAATGAGATACAACCTCAAATGACTATTATAATAGAAGGCAATAAGATTGTTGAAATTGAAAAGGGATTTTCAAAAGCAGGTAAAGAAGATAAACTCATCGACTTGAGCAAGAAAACCGTTATGCCTGGTTTCATTGATATGCATGTGCATTTGGAAGGTGAGACGAGCAAAGATCAGGCACTTCAACGCTTTACTTTAAATGATGCAGATGTTGCCTTTCGTTCAACCGTCTTTGCAAAGAAAACATTGATGGCAGGGTTTACTACTGTCCGCGATTTAGGCGGATCGGGCGTAAACATTTCATTGCGCAATGCTATTAACCAGGGTCTTGTTGTTGGGCCGCGTATTTTCACAGCAGGAAAATCGATTGCTACAACGGGCGGGCATGCCGATCCCACAAATGGTTATCGGAAAGATTTGATGGGCGATCCCGGTCCGAAAGAAGGTGTTATCAATTCTCCAGAAGATGCACGGCAGGCCGTTCGTCAGCGCTACAAAGATGGCTCTGATTTAATCAAGATTACCGCTACTGGTGGTGTATTGAGTATTGCAAAAGATGGATCAGGTCCACAGTTTACAGATGAAGAGTTGAAAGCTATTATTGAAACAGCAAAAGATTATGGTATGCACACCGCGGCACATGCCCATGGAGCGGAAGGAATGAAACGTGCTGTAATGGCGGGCATCACTACGATTGAACATGGCACAAAAATGACGGAAGAAATTATGAATTTGATGATTCAGAAAGGGACTTTCTTTGTACCTACCATTACAGCCGGAAAGTTTGTAGCACAGCAGGCGAATGTGCCAGGCTATTATCATCCGTTAGTAGTACCTAAGGCATTGGAGATCGGCCCACAGATTCAACAAACTTTCGCAAAAGCGTATAAGCGCGGAGTAAAGATTGCTTTCGGCACCGATGCTGGTGTTTTTCCGCATGGCGAAAACGCAAAGGAGTTTGGCTACATGGTTGAAGTAGGTATGCCAGCAATGGAGGCTATCAAGTCGGCTACAATTGTGAATGCCGGAATATTAGGAATGAGCGACAAGATTGGAACAATAGAAAAAGGAAAATTAGCCGACATTGTTGCAAGCGATGAGAACCCATTGCAAAACATTAAAACACTGGAGAAGATAAGTTTTGTAATGAAGGAGGGAGTTGTTTATAAATAGGTCTTAGACTTTAGACTCTAGATAATAGACGAATTGCCAGATACTCAAACTAACTATCAACAACTCTTTCAATGGCAGTACTCCCAAAGAATCGTAGAACATGTAAAGCCGGCCATAGCTATTATAAAAGTAGTGATTGCCCTACATGCCCTGTGTGTGAACAACAAAAGAAACCAGAAAGTGGGTTTCTTTCATTGCTTGCTGCTCCTGCAAGGCGAGCACTGGAGCGTGAAGGAATAACCACACTTCGACAACTTTCGAGACGGACAGCAAACGACATTGAAGAATTGCATGGTATTGGTCCAACGACCATGCCCAAACTTAAATCCGCACTGTCTGGCAAGGGATTAGTGTTTATAACAAAATGATTCAGTCTTTACTTCAGTAGGTATACTTTCCCACATCAGTTGCTGAAATTATTTAAATCGTGAACGGTTACCAAAAGGTCCGGATGAATTTAAAACAAGATCATTTTACTAGTATACTTTATCATCATCTGGTTTATCTTGCACAACAATTTTAGAGCGTTTATTTGGTAGGTATGACCTTGAGTCTTAATGAATATGGACGACAATACAATCAATAATTTAAGAGAAGCACTTCGGTTTTCGCCAGATAATATTCCGTTAAAACTGCATTTGGCTGAAATATTACTCAAAGCAAACCGGTTGGATGAAGCAGAGATAGAGTACTCTGAATTGGTAAAGCTTTCAAACGATAATAAGTCAAAAATCGGATTGGCTAAAATATTCTTTCAAAAGGGTGAATACTCCAAGTGTAATGTAATATTAGAGGAGGTGATGGCAAGTGGATTTCAGGATTTTGATATGTTTATACTCCATTCAAAAGCATTGCTAAAAGAGAATTCGATATCCAGTGCGATTGAAGTTTACAACAGAGCACTCAAAATTAATCCAACGTTTCAAGATGAAGAACTCGATAATGAATTGAGATTAACCGGTATTTCGAACGAGGTTGATGGAGATGATCATGTTGAGAATATCTTTATACAACGGCCGTCCATCAATTTTAAAGATGTTGGTGGAATGGAAAATGTAAAAAAGGAAATTGATCTGAAAATCATTAAACCTTTGCTGCATCCTGAGTTATACAAAGCCTACGGAAAGAAAACAGGCGGAGGTATCTTGTTATATGGCCCTCCCGGATGCGGAAAAACATATATAGCAAAAGCTACCGCTGGTCAGGTAAACGCACGATTTATAAACGTAGGATTGAGCGATATTCTGGACATGTGGATCGGGAGTAGTGAAAAGAACCTTCATCAGATTTTTGAAGTAGCAAGACAGAATACACCTTGTGTTTTATTTTTTGATGAGATTGATGCTTTAGGTGCAAGCCGGAGTGATATGAAACAATCCAGCGGGCGGCATTTAATTAATCAATTTTTACAAGAGCTGGACGGAATTAACAATAACAATGAAGGAATATTAGTATTAGGAGCAACGAATACACCCTGGCACTTAGACCCTGCCTTTCGAAGACCAGGAAGATTTGACCGTATTATTTTTGTTCCGCCACCGGATGATGTTGCAAGAGAATCTATTTTTCAGTTGAAACTAAAGAACAAACCTACTGACACCATCGATTATAAATTGCTCGCAAAAAAATCTGAAAATTATTCAGGTGCCGATATAGAGGCAGTAATTGATATCGCAATAGAAGAAAAGTTAGAATCTTCTTTCATCGATGGAATTCCAAAGCCCATCAGTACATCTGATTTAGTAGCAGCCAGTAAAAAGCATAAACCGAGCACTCAGGAATGGTTCAGTGCTGCGAAGAATTTTGCATTGTTCGCTAATGATACCGGACTGTATGACGATATTCTAACCCATTTAAAAATTAAGAAATAAGATGACCGAAAATGTAATAGGTCGGGCGGAGGTTTTAATTCAGCAACAAAAATATGCTGAGGCAGAAAAATTGTTGCGGGATGTATTGAGTACGGATCCCAACGATGTGTATGTTCTTACTTTATTGTCTGAAATAAATCTTCAGCTTAATAAAATTGAAATGGCAACAATGCTGATTAATTCTGCTCTTTCACTAAGCCCTGATGCTGCACATCTTTTTTATGTAAAGACAAGAATAGCAATTGAGAAAAGAGAGTATGACGAGGCTGAGAAGAATATCGCACAGGCACTTCAATTGGATCCGGCAGATTCTGACTACTATTCCCTGTGGGCATCAATGAAATTAATAAGAAAGCAATATGATAAGGCGTTGGAGTTGGCTAATAAAGCGTTGGAGTTGGATAGTACTAATCTACTTGCTCTAAACACACGTAGTACGGCACAACTAAAACTAAATCAATCATCGGAATCATTTCAAACAATTGAAGGTGCGTTGCGGGAAGATCCGAATAATGCATACACCCATTCGAACTATGGATGGAATCTTTTGGAAAAGGGTGAGCATAAAAAAGCACTGGAACATTTCAGGGAAGCCTTAAAAGCAGATCCTAATTTTCAGTATGCTCAAGCTGGGATGCTGGAGGCGTTAAAAGCCTCTAATCTTTTTTATCGACTATTCTTAAAATACTCTTTTTGGATTAGCAACCTTACTGCAAAATATCAATGGGCTGTTATTATCGGATTTTATGTTGGCTTTAGAATGCTAAAATCATTAGCAAGCAGCAGTGATTCATTGCGTCCATTCCTAAC
>ERZ795059.1714-NODE-1714-length-24055-cov-6.372208_pt1 | contig 24055 bp, 26 predicted proteins | sample MGYA00375143_ERZ795059 | MGnify/ENA primary metagenome ERZ795059 (study PRJEB30188, sample SAMN05720168) | activated sludge metagenome | isolation source: Anaerobic digester | place: USA | collected 2015-01-07 ... | reverse complement strand
TTATTTCCAAATGCATCATAAACATAACGTTCTAGAATTATATCTCCATAATCATCTAATCCATAACTATCACCATAAATGGTTAAATTGTTTTTATCTGCGTCAAACCAAATTGAAACAGAGTCAACACCTTCAATAGCCTCAACTATACGAACAATATCTGATGCAGGTATTCTATCTCTTCTTGTATTTTTTAAGAAATATTCAGATGTTTTAGAAATAATAGATTCTCTTATAGAATCAAAGTCAAATCCTTCATAAATTATTAATGTTAGATTAAGTACAAAACGTGGATATTTTAGGGTCATAATAGCATTATCCACTGTAATAATTCTTTGTCCACTGTCCTCTATGAGGTCCAAGATGGCAGTCTTTTCATTGTTTGTAAGTTGAAATGAATCTAATGTACAAGAATAATAGTTTTGAGCAGCAGAAATTCTTTTATTAACATCCGGAACTAAGAACAAATAAACTGTATTATCATCTTTCTTTTGTTCTTCTAGAATTCCTTGCCATTTATATACTTCATTTTGTGCATTATCTAATTCAACTTTTTTAGATTTTGATAATTCGGAATCAGCACCTACAGTTGCAAGTAAACTCCTATATTGTTCATTGACAATTTCATAATTGTCTTTTGCTTGGTTATATTTGTCTAACGCATATTTATCTTCAAATGTCGCAAATCCAGGAATTGCATCTACAATTGTAAACATATTTAATTTGCGTAAGAAATAGATGTAATTGTCTGCATTTGCAAGTGTAAATGATCTTGACATATGAGGAGCTAACAATCTTGTTAGATAAAGTGGTTCTTCAAGAGTTCCAAAAAGAATGTCATTCTTAATCGACACTTTTAAAATTTTATTCAAATCGATATCTTCTCCATTTAATGCATAACCTCTAGTAACAAATTTCCAACTAGCCTCGGATTCAGTCGCAGGCGTTTTAATATTTCCAGGTTCTCCATCAGTTAACAAATATTCAACTAAAATTGTTGACCCAATTCTTGGTGGTTTACCATTATATCCTGTTCCAAAGAAAATATCTATGCCTCCTGTTTGTCCTGTTTTAACCATAACAGACTCCTCATTAAATCCCATGTCAATAATAGAATCTCGATTTTCCCAACGTTTTCCATCAACATAAACATTCACGAAATAATTGTCAATTCCTGCTCCTTTTTTATTTTGGAAATTGTAAGATTGAAGAGGGTCTCCGGTTCCGGTAGCTTGTTGATATTCAAGCTTTCCTTGCATCACATTCACATCTATAAAATTAGTGATGTTAGTTAGATCTAAACGAATTTCTTCACCAGGAAGAACGATAGTATAAATAAGACCATTAGTTACAGAAGTTAATTGTGTATAATTTGGAATGGCAACAGTATTTCCATACATATTAATCTTTTCTCCATTATAGGTTAGACGTAAAGTTCCTCTTGCAGCCATTGCTCTTGAAGCGTTATGACCAGTTAGAGAAGCAATACCTTTTACGCTAGCAGGACGTGAAGCAGTATTTATGTTTAATTCTGTTACAGCATCTTCAATGTAGAAGAGAATCATTCTACCAAAATGAAGAGTAATTTGTAACAATTGCCCCATTGGAGAAGCCATTGTAAAATATTGCCCTATATCTTCATATGAAGCCTTTATGAAATTAAGCGCATCTTGATACAATTCACTAAAACGAATTCGTGATGTCTTAAAGAACTCAAATTTTTGGTCGTTATTATTTGCCATTATATTTTTTATTTTTAATCTTTTTCTGGTAATTTATCAAATTCTTCAGGTGTTATTGGATCTATTTCCATTCCAGGTTTGTACCAATCATATTCAATTGCCAATTTTCCATCTAATGTCCATTCTGGTATTTTCCATTCCCAATATAATTGTCCATTGTATATTTCTTCCACAAATATAAATCCTGTAACAACATAATCATTTTCTTGTGCGTTTATCTTTCGGTTTCCTTTTTTTGCATATTCTACTCTAAATTTAGGAAATTTTATTTTGTGAAAAAGTCTAACCTCTTCACCATTTTTTGCTTTTCGAAATACAACTGGATTAAATGTATCTCCTTGAACAATATCCCAGTATTCCTGTTTTATTTGTTCTTTGGGTTTAGGTTTAAAAATATCCCCTAAAGCTTCATATACTTTTTGTGCTCTCATTTATTGTATCAATACTCCAATTACTTTTTGATTGTTTATATAAATGTCAACAACCGCATAATCATATCCCTCTTTTGCCTTGCCAAAAGAAACACTAGGACTTATCTGATAATCTTTTGATTCGTCCACATATTGCATAATTTGTGATTTGATTCTTTCCTCTAATTCCATTTTGTTTATACGTGTTTCGAAAATAAGATCCTCTAATCCAACACCAAAATTTAAATCTCCCAGAACTTGTCCCTGACTTGTTCCAAGTATCATTTTTATTTTGGATATAATGCTCTCAATAGGATCTGAATGTTCTAAAACACCATACTTGAAATTAGGATCACTAGGATTTCTATTGTATATTTCTCGAATCATTTAAGCATTTTTATTTATATATTCTAAACTTCGAAATTGTTAGAAATTTGATATATAAAATAAACTTGATTAGTGAAGGCTAAATTCATAACTGAATCCGAAATATTTAAGGGCAAATCAGAAGAAGATTTATATAATGATTTAAAAGATATTAATCCTCTATATGCTAAAATTGTCTCTTACATTTCTACACACTATACTAATTGGTCCCCGCAAGTTTCAACAACCGTAGAAAATTTCTTTTTTAGATTTGATCCAAGAGAATGGCCTATTTCTTTTAACTATATGGGATATAGAATTCACTATGAACAACACAATGGAAAGGTAGTTTTAGGAATTGCAAATGATAAAGGTAGATATGATTATTATATCATCAAAGATTTTAATGATTTTATAAATTTAATGCGTAACAAAGGAGGAAGACCAGCAATAGAACCAGCAAGAAAAAATATTAGAAAAGTAAAAGAATCTATTGGAGATTTATTAAAGGGAAAAACAGAAGAAGAAATTGAAAAAAATCTTGATGAACATCCAGATTACAAAATAGTAGGTCCACTTTCTCATCCAACTGAACATTTAGAACAAGCTGTTCAACATAAAAATTTACAAGGTGTTTTTGATTCTTTAAAAAGAGGAGCATCATATAGTTCTGCAGTATCATGGTCATCATCTGTAACTACTGATGAGAGTCTACTTTTATTCTTATCTAAAAATGGCCAGCATCTTTTATTGGCAAACGATGGTGTTTTAGATCTTCCAAAGGAATTAACAAATGTTTTATTAAAAAGAGCTTCTCAAAACGGATTTACAGATTTAGCAAAATGGGCACTAGATAAAGGTGCAGACATAAATTATCAGGATCGAAATGGAAGTACACCTATTTATTATGCCGCTAAACACGGATATTTGGAAACAGTCAAATTTTTATTGGACAATGGTGCAGATATGGAATTGGAAAATAAAGAAGGATATACCGCTTTATTCGCTTCATTAAGTCCAAATCAAGTAGGGCATAATGCGAATTTTATAAATCCTGAAATGGTATGGTTTTTAGTTGATAAAGGTGCTGATATTAATCACAAATTGAAAAATGGAGCTAGCATTTTTACGTTTTTAAAGGGAAAATTATTAGATGAATTCTTAAATAAGACAGATATAAAACCTAGTGAGTCCGAAATGATTTATATAATACATAGAGGATCCATTAAAAATATTAAAAATTTAGTAGATAAAGGATATTTAGATTTAAATAAACCTATATCATGGAAATATCAAAGCTGGGATAATAAACCAAATAAGCCATTACTTCCAATTGAACATATTTTATTTAGTGATAACACAGGGCCAGGAAAAATGAAATTTATGCTACAATATGGTAGTCCATTTCCAAGTAATATTATAATAAAAAAATTAAGAAACGAACTTCGAAATTCAAGATATAGTTATGGGCCTGATGATAAATGGCATAAACTTATAACACAATTTATAGAAAGTGGGCAAATTTCAGAATCTGTAGGTGATGTATTAAAACCTAAAGATAAAAAACAAATTGCTGAAGAATTAGCTCAACAAATGTATTTAGATCTTTTAGAAAATAAAGCATTAAGTTTTTTCGAGCCTTTATTTCATGAGGGTCCCCATAAAATAACTCAAGCATGGGACACAATCGATTATTCATTTAATCAATACAATAAAAAAGTAGGACCTGGATTATATGTAATGTCAATTTTAGTAAAAGAACAGGGCATAAATCCACTTCAAAATTTATATCCTGTTAAACAAGTACTTAAACAATCAGGAGTTATCGTTTATGATCTTCCAAGAACAGAATTAGAAACAGCCATTAAAGAATTAATTGCGCAAACAATGGTTGGAATATTTGGCAACGGATTTCATATAAAATATTTCGATCCAATTAATGAATCAGTATTTCAACCAAAACATAGAGATGATATTGTCGATAATATTGTAGATAATATTTTACAAAATTATTCTGATCACACAATGCACTTTCATAAGAATGAATGGCGACAACCCCCATTTAAATTAGTTCATCATTCAGGAGATGGATTTATGAATCATTTATTTAAAAAATATGGGGTTAAAGGAACTTATGTTCATGTAGGCGGAGGAAGCGATGAAGAAACAAATGATGCATTTAACAAATTAAAAAAATATCTATATAATTTAAATGCTAAACATACTTCTATCGGATTACATACAATTATAGTAAGAGATAATGAATTGGAAAGAAAAATACTTTCTAAATTGTGCAGAGAAGTTTATAATGAAGAAATACCAGCATTAATGATACGAAAATTTATATAAAAATATGAGAAGAGCAAAAACATATAGTTCAAAAGAAGTTTATGATGCAGCAATGTTAGGGTTTGTATTTGAATTCTATTGTTCAAAAGAATCTTCATTTATTATTGAAGATCTCCAAAAGATCTCAGGAAAGAATGTTGTTATTACCAATGAGGACCATATAAAACCAACCTTTTCAACCTGTATTTTATTAAAGGAATATGAAGGAAAAAGACCTCGTTATCAATTTAAAATAGGAGAACAAAAATATAATGAAGTTTCTACATTTTTGAATACTATTCTTTTTTGGATAAATGAAAATGCTTCATTAGATAAATCAACTCTAATGAAAGTAAATTTAAATTATAGTAGTGAACTTCAAACACTTACAAATATTTCTCATATGGATATTGGTAAATTAATTCTTAAAATGGATGAGGGTTACATTTATCAAAGATTTCCAGAAATGAAGAATTCTCCTTTAGCTTTATCAGTTAAAAAGATAATTCCATTCAATATGAGTTCAAATGCATCAAATGTTGTCAATTTAATTAATGAATTTCAGATGCCAGTTGATACATTTTATGGAATTGACCTAACTGAACAAACAAAAGGAGAACTTACATTTAATTATATTGGTGGCTACAAATATTCAGAGAGAGTAAAAGAAATTTATGAAATTCTTGAGTACTATGTTTTTACTACATATCAAGTATTAAATGCCGAAGAGTATACTAATTCAATGATTCATGAATTAAATCGTTTAACAGAAGAGTATAGAATTTTTAGAAAATGTTATTACAAATATGATTTATTTGAATCAACATATAAAGATTTCGTAATTTATATTGACTTAAATAAAGGGCATCAATTAATTGAAACACAATGGTTTCAAATGCGTGATCATGTTTCTAAATTAATTCTTGAAAGCAATATCAAAAAATGTAAGTTTAATTGGGACACTGAATTTGGAACATTCCAAATTAAAGATGCAAATATTAATGGTTCTCGCGTAAAGGGATTTCAGATAGTTGATTCAAATATAAATGGAATAATCGAAAATTGTCATATATGGACTTCCAAAATTGAGAATTCAAGAATTATTAACTCAACACTTGTAAATAAAAATAATGTTTCTGAATCTTACTTACAAAAGGTAAGGGCAGACAGGGAAAACAAAATAGAAGAATCCTTTATAGTTAATTTTGGAGAAATTATTAACTGCGATGTAAATGCCTGTATTATAAAAAATGCGGGTTTAGGAGATAAAGCTAAGCTAGATGAAAATTGTTTAGTAATAAATCCTAAAGAAAAAATGATAAACCCTTCAATGAATGGTATAGAATCTAAAGAAATAAGAGATTACAAATGGATTAAAACATTACGAAGAGATGACTATAAAGACGAAGGCTTTGCAAATGAATATAAAGAATGAAAGAGATTGATTTAAAAGAGTTTGATGATTACTCATTATCAGAAATATTCAACGAAGAAGAACTTCTAAAATTTCTTCATTCTAAATATGGAGATTCTCTTATTGTTTGTGAGTGGTTTGATGCAGGAGAAACTGAAGAAATAGATCTTCCTAGTGAATTTACATTATATGAGCAATACAAAACATATGAAGAACCCCGAAGAGGGTATTCAAGACATCCTGATCCAAGAGATCCAGATTATGACGGGCCTTTGCATCCAGATGATATAGAATGGTATTATACTTATGGAGCTAATTTTGATGATCTAATAGAATATTTGAGATATATGTATGAGGCTGAAGAAAGATTTTTTGAATTTTTTTTCAAAACATATGTGTATTCAAAGGAACAACGACAGTCGTACATAAATAGTGCAATTAAAACAAATAATTCTACAAAATTTAATACAAATCAATGGAGAAGATATGAGGGGCATAGTTATTATTCTGCATATAAAAAATTGAGATGAAAGCAAAAAAGATATATGAATCCCTAAAGGACTTTGGTTTTTCTGATGACGACATTGTTAGATTCATAAGATCACATTATGGTAACAATATTACATTAGAACTTGAACATGAGAGAAATTCTTGGGAAGATTATACAGATGACATATTTCGTTCTTTTGGTAATGATGTAGAAAAAGAGGCATCACGATCACAAATAGAGGATTTTGATATAGGACATAGTAGATTTTTTACCTTTACAATTAGTGGAACAGTTGAAAATGTTATCGACGCGCTAAATAATGCTGGATGGTTATGGGCAAATGAAGATCCTGCAGAATTTATAAAAGATCATATAATAATAAAATGAAAATACTTGTAGCACCTAAATTCGTAAATTTCATAACGTTTGGTTTTGCAGCAGCAATCACGTTGTGGCCCTTTGGTATTTTTTTATTAAAAGATAAATATTTAGATAACCCTGTGATGTTAAATCACGAGAAGATACATTGGAAACAAAGTTTAGAATTATTAGGAATTTTCTTCTATTTGATTTATTTTTTAGAATGGCTAATTAAGCTGTTTAAATATGGAAAGGATTCTTATTATAACATATCATTTGAAAGAGAAGCAAATTATTATGAAAATAACTTAGAATATACAAAAACACGAAAACATTTTAAGTGGATAAAATTTATTTTTAAGAAATGTTAGTAAGAGAATCACTAGAAGATACATTAAAACCAAAATCTAAAGAAGAAGTTGAAAAAAACTTCAAAGAATTAGAAGAAAAAGTACGAAATATTCCTATAAGAGAAGACGCTATATTTGAAGTAGCCCGTTTATTAGGCGGAGAAGAATATGACTGGGGTTATAGTGATGTTTCAAGAGCAATTATTGATTATCTTAGTGAAAAAGAATTTTATGATGCCCTTATTTATGTTTTGAAAGATAATATTGGGTTTGAATTAGAATAATATAAAAGTTAAATATGACTAGAGCTGATTTAATAAAAGAGGTCCAAAAAGCATTAACTGCTTGTGCTGCACTTCCATATGCTCCGCCAGATGCTGAAATAGATCGTCTTATCGATGTTGAAATGAGATGGTTATTTCGTGAGTATAGAACATTGTGGCAGGATCAAATTTATATTTTAAATAAAAAATATTATACCACACAAGAGTGGCGTAATACCAGAACTTTTCAGTTACCTGAATGCGTAGTTGGAATTAAGATTGTTTGGGAAATGACTCAGGGAAGTAGAGTATTTGGTATAAATGACCCTGACTTGAATTTTGATAGATTAATGGCATCCGATCTTTATTTAACTCCTTTATCTTCAGATCAGATAACTTATAGAACCATTCAGTGGTCATTCTGGGACCTTGCAAGGGCCTTTAACTTAAGAGATATAAATCACAATTTCAATTTAAACACAAAACGTTTGGCAATAACAGGAAGAACCCCTACTGAATCGTTATTTGTTTTATCACAAGTACAAATTCCTGACGAAGATGCTTTTGAAGATCCTATTGTAATTAAATGGATGATAGCACAAGGAAAAAGATCTTTAGCTAGGATTCTTGGTGCTTTTAACTATCAATTATTAGGAAACATCACAATAAACTTTGAACAAATAAGAACAGAAGGAAACGAAGAATTAACTGAACTAAAAGAAAAAATAAAAGGGGACGATGTTCCAGACTGGTTCCTATTGTTTCCATAAGGAAATATATAATAAAAATTATGAAGAAAGGTATTATTTATTGTGCTACGTCTCCTGATGGAAAAAAATATTATGGAAGAACAATTAAATTTTTAAGTCAGAGAAAAGGTAGACATATTCTTTCAACCAAAAGAGGTTCTAATTTATATTTTCATAATGCTATTCGAAAATACGGCGAACTTATTAAATGGGAAGTGGTTGAATGGATTTCTGAAGAAAATAAAGAAGTACTTTTACAAAAATTAAATGAACGAGAAATATTTTATATTCAGAGAGATAATACTTTATATCCAAATGGATATAATTTGACAAAAGGAGGGGGGTTTTATCATACTTCGTCAAATCGAACAGGTAAGACGTTTGAAGAGATATTTGGACAAGAAAAAGCAATTGAAATAAAAGAAAAGCAAAGTAAAAATAATTCTCATTATTGGAAAGATAAACAACAACCTAAAGCGATGATCGAAAAAAGAGTAAACACAATGAGGGGAAGAAAACAAACTCAAGAAACAAAACAAAAAATTGCTAATTCTTTAAAAGGACAAAAGTTTTCGGATGAACGAAAACAACATATTTCGCAATCTCTTAAAGGTAAACCTTTCGGAAAAAATTTTGGAAATAAAACCTGGAAATGAAGGCTAAATTTGTATATGAATCATTAAGTGATATTTTAAAACCCAAAGAAGGAGCTATAGAAGAGCTTCAAAAATGGGAATTAAAAAATTTAATGGCTCCTATGGATGAAGAGGGATTGCATGAATGGATGTTATCCAATAATAATTTAGCTAAAGCTTTGGAATACAAAGGAAGAGACGACGCGCAAAATATTGTTGGATTTGATTTAGATACAATGACTGAGGAATTTCCTGGAGATTATGACTTATTTAGAAATCTTCTAGAAAAAGCTGGATTTGTTCCGGAATTGAAAATTCCTAAAGAATATGGGGGTGGCCTTGAATTATTTATAGGAAGAATTAAAGATGGTTCTAAAATTATTTTTTATAGAGGGGGATTAGTAGATGGCTACATTGCAAGAAAAGAATGGTTGAAATAATGAAGGCACAAAAAGTATATGAATAGCAAGAACAAGAGAAGAAGCTAGACAAAAAGTTGCAAAAATATTTGGACAAAAAATAGAAGATCAAGATACAAATATGGAATATGATATTATATTAGCCCCTATGTTGAAATAATTAAACCTTTTTAAATATGGCAAAATTTTTTAGAAGAACCGATAACGATAGAGTCATTGCAGGAATTTGTGGTGGCCTAGGAAAATACACAAATACTGATCCAGTTATGTGGAGATTAGCAGCAGTATTACTATTATTGTTTACTGCTTCTGCAATTGGATTAATTTATTTAATTACATGGATTGTTGTACCTACAGAATAAAATAAATATGAAAAAGGGAGAAAGCATAGGATGGAATATATCGATTGATAGTCCTTTGTCTAAACGCCCTAAATATTTAAAAGATTATGGAGATTACACAAGAGGAGAAATATTAAAATTAACTACAAGAAAAAAGCAAGCACAAATCTTTAAACAAATAGTACAAGCTGAAATAGCGGTAAAAGTATTAAGTGCCAAATTTAAAGATGGCATAGTAAAGATAATAAGAAAATGAAAGCAAAATTTGTAACCTAAAAATCTTGTAGGTAAAAAATTTTACGTTCGCAGTGATGCTACTGGAATGGTGGAATTTATTATCGAAATAGTTGATATTCAAGGAGAATACTTGGATGTTAAATGTATTTACAATAATCACATGATTGAAGGTCCTGAGATTTTTTCTCTTGAAGAAGGTGAGTATCTTGGAACTAAAGATATTGATTTTACAATAGAGGATTTAAAATATTATGAATTTGAAGAATTTAACAAAGATGCTCTTATTGGTTTAGATCAAAAAATATATGAATTGATTGAATTTAAAAAATATTTGGAATCACTTTTATGAAAGCACGAAAGGTTTCAGATTTATTAAAACCTAAACCTGATTTAGATATTATGTCTGAATTATTGGAAACAGAGCCTGAACATATACAGGTTATGCTTTCTATTTATAATAAGTGGAATCCAATATTCAAAGGAGAAATAAACAAACCTGAATTATCATCTATTGGAGATAAAATTCGTGCGTTTAAAAGAGATTTAGAAATAGAACAAGATAAAATTAAAGATACAGGTTACAGAAATGAAGGCAGCACAGGTTTTAGAGGATTATTACGATTGATTGGATGGTGGGAGAGTCACCGATATTCTACTGAAATGTTAGAAGAAATGATAGACCAATGGATGAAAACTGTTGAGGTATCTTTAAAACATTTTAAAAAGATGGCCAAAAGAGAATATCATCCAATTAAAGAAGCCGTTGGAGATATTTTCAAACCCAAATCAGAAGAAGAAATTTTATTTGGACTTAATCAATTAAAACCAGAAGAACAAATAAGAAAATATGTAGATAAACTTTCTGATAAACAAATAATTGAACGTTTACCATCAAATTTTAAAAAATTTGCTAAATTTTTAGAAAAATTTAATATAGAATTTACTATCAAACCTTATGTAAATCACCGAAATCGATTTTATGCTTGTGACTTTGAAATAGATACACCTAAATTGAAAGTTAGTATGGGGTGGCAAGAGAACCCCCCTTATAATATTATCTCACATACAATAACTCCTTTTAAAGAACCTCTTAATTATCTGTGTCAAGTTCCAAATGTAGATGAATTAATAAAATGTATGTCAAAACTAATATCTAAAAATGAATCTATTGGAGATATTTTAAAACCTAAATCCGAAGAAGAAATTGAAAAACAAATGCGAAAACTTTCTGGGGATGAACTTTGGGATTTGTGGAAAGATACAGGTCAAAAAGAATATTTAAAAAGAGCTTTAACAAAGAAACTTAGATTTCCTATAAGTGGTGATGATATTACAGAAGCAATTCAGGAATTTCCAGATGCTGCTGAAACTTTATTTCCTTTAATTACCAAACATTTTCCATATACATTAGAAAAGCAAGGACAAAAATATATTTTATATGCTGAATGGTGGGATCAATTTACTGATCTTTTTCAAGAGGGCAGAGAAATGTCTGAAGAATCTATTACAAAAATATTATCCGGAGATTCTTGGGATTTATTTGAAAGATATGGTTCTGAAGATATGAATTTAAGTGACGAGATTTATGCCATCCAAAAAATGGAAAAAGATAAAGGGGTTGCATATTTTAAATCATTAACAGATGAATTAAAAGCAATGTTGTTAAGAGATTTTGATTGGCTTGATTATGATAATACAATGGAAATAAAAAATCTAAAAAACTTAACAGATATAGCTAAATTTTTAGTAAAATATCAAGACGAAAGAGATTTAGAAGAATATGTTCATGCTTTTGAAAAGGCTTTAAATGAAACAAAGGGTGTTGCTGATGAATCTGTTGCATTTAAAGAATTAACAGAAGTATTAGAAAGAGAAGCTGGTTTTAAATTTGACAAAAAGTATTATAGTGAAAAAGATCAATGTTATAAAATACCCCTTTCTAAAGAATCGATAATAAGGATATTTAAAATGGTAAACATCGAAGATGAAAAGATAAAATATAGTCCACCATATTATGGATATAATGGAAATATTTATGATCATCCTGATGTTTTCAATGATAGTTTAAGTAACAGTATTGCAGAAATAGATGAAGGCTAAAAAGGTATATGAAAACATATTTCAACCCAAAAAATTAGAGGGAATTGAAAGAGAAGCCTATGATATAGTTGAACAATTAAAATCTATGGGGTTTACTTGTTCTATTAGTAACTATCATGGGGTTCTTATTATTAATTTTTCAACAAAATATTGGAGATATAATTGTGATATTGCCTTTGTTGACGCTGAAAAAACACCCGAAAATTTTCAAAAAGAGTTCTTTGTTGTGAATAAGTGGTATGCTAATTTAAATATAGGTAAACCTTTTACTGCAGATTCTGGGAAAAAATTAGTTTCTATGATAGCTGATGAAATTTTTAATCTTCGAAATAATGATTTAGATAATTTAATAGAAAATGCTGAAGTAAAAATTACACATTTAATAAAGGAATTATCATCAGATAAAGAAGAATTAAAATATTTAAAAAACGCGAAAAGAATAATAGATGAAGGCTAAAAAGGTATATGAATCTTTAAACATTTTAAAACCTAAATCATCTGAAGAAGTGACAGATGCATTTATGAATTTGCCTATTATTGAGCAGGTTCAATTTTTAGAAGATTATGAAAATCGAACAATGATTCCATTCGAAAAATGGCCTTTAATTTTACAAATAAAAGAACAATTAAAAAATAATAAGCAGTTTGATGGAATGTTTAGAGTTACATCAAATGATGTTATGAGGCAATTTGTTTGGTCATTTCAACCAGATGAAGAAATAGGTACAAAATTTAAAATCTATAATCGGTTAAGTAATAACATTCCGCCTATAAATGTTGAACAACACAACGAAGAACCTGATGCAATACATGTTTACGAAGAAGCAGATACAGCAAATGAACAAATAATAGAATCTTATGATGGGTTTATTAAGTGGCTCAATGACGACTATCTTTGGAAAAGAGAAAAAATCCAAATAGATCCCTAATCTTTATGTTGAATCCACTCATCATCTATTTTTTCTAATTTATATTCATTTATAAGTCGATATAAAGTTCGTTCACTTATATTTAAATCTAAAGCCGCATATTTTAGATAACGATTTTTATTTAAGGCCTTTAGTAATAAAATAAATTTATTGAATTCTAAGTGTAGAGGCCCGATTTCTTTTATATTTTTAGATTCGTGAAGATAAACCCCAGATGTTTCATTTACTAAAGGTCCTTTTCCTAAATCTTTTCGACCAATTTTATAAATTAATTCGGATTCTAGTGAAAATGCTACATCAATAGGTAAGTTTTCTTTAATTTTGATTATTTCATATGTTCCATTGTTAATTTTTTCAAATAATTTTTTGTTCTTTGTTCCATTTTGATGAGATAACATGCGGTCCCCTCGACCCTTTCCAATATAAAAAGGTTCGTATTCAAAAACAAATTTTCCTAAGTTTGTATTAACTTCATATCTTCCATGAATTTCTAAATCCAGATATGCATAAATATAATATCTAAACAACATTTCTGTCATAATTTTTATTTATATATTATGACATATATGGCAAAAATATGACAACCTTGTCATATTTTTCAAATTGGCATTTTATTTGAAATATTAACATTGATATTTTTAATGTTAAACTAAAATAAAATAAAATGCTATGTTACCAGTAATTAGAAATTCAAGAACAAACAATCTATCTTTAGTTGACGATTTATTTGATACCTTTATTAGAACTTGGGATGATCGTCAAGAATTATCATCTTATTATTATGATGAACAAACAAAAGACCACATCATCACAGTTCAAGCTCCTGGATTTAAGAAAGATGATATCGAAATTGAAGTAGATAACAAGGGAATTTCTATTAAAGGAGAAATAAAAGATGAAAAAACTAAAGGTAGACTTCGCAGAAACACATTCCATTATGCAATGAGTCATTATGGAATTGATTCTAAATCAGTTGAAGCATCCTTAGAAGACGGAATCCTAACTATTAAATTTAAAAACGAGAAAGATAAACTTTCAAAAAAGATTGAAATTAAATAAGAAAGAGGGCCTAAAACCCTCTTTCTTCTTCTAAATATTTTATTAAATCATCATAGCTTCTAATCTTATACATGGGTATCATTCTCATTCTCTCAGTAATAAACGCAGCGTAATCCATACCCTCATATTGCCCAATAGTTTCTACTCTTTTGTTTTTACCATCATTAAATACGAATGTTATATCACACAGTCCTAAATTGTGCCATTGTTTTGTATAATCTGGTCCACTTCGTATTTGAAATCGAGGATCAATCCTCATTTTAAATGCTAATTGAATTATTATTGGAAAATATTGTATTAAATTTAGATCAAAATTTTGAGAACGATATGATCTCATTGCTATTTTAATTTGACTTTCAAAATCTGTTGGAAAGTCATTCATTATATCTTCTTGAGATTTACTCTTAAAAAGATCTTCTATCGATTCACAAACAATTTTATTCATTAGCCAAAATAAGGATAATCTATTCGCATAAAATCTTCAAGATACCATTTATTATCATGTTCATCTTTGAAGAATGCCTTTGCTTCTCTTTCATCTTCATCTGTCCATCCAACTTCCTCATCTGATTCTTGATCTCGATAATCATATTCTATTTCTGCACCGTGAGGAATTATTTCTCCTGTAAATCTAAATTCAACACTATTTCCACTATCCACAACTTTTAATTCAATACCACCAGTATTTGTCAAAGCCATGGCACCATCAGGTTTCCAATCATTTTTATAATAGTTTTCTATTATATTATGAGCTACTTCGGAAGGAGGAGTTTTATTTTCAAATCCATCTTTAACTAATTCTCTATATTTTGAAAATACAATTTCATCTCCATATGCAACTCGTTGTCTATCAATTTCTCTGTCAACCATATCAGCATATTCTTCTTCCTCCGTATATTCAAGTGCTTTTCGTATTTCGTCTCTAGATTTTGGTTTAAGAATATCGCCAACTGATTCTTTCATAGGTTTATTTTTTTGAAGCCATTTAAGTATAAAACTTTCAGTGTCTAAATATCCATCCCAATCCGAAGAACTATCAATATCTTTTAAAGCTTCTAAAACTTCATTATATGGTGGGTTTAAATTATTCATAACCCACTCAACTACTTTTTGCATGCCCATATAAATAGCCTTAGATAAAAATGTAACTCTAAAGGATCTACTTATAGACCAAATTCTCTGAATTTGTTTATGTTGTAACATCTCAATAATTAATTCTTCAGAACGTGATTCATGAAATGCAATCCATAAATTTCCTGATGATCCTCCTGTTTTTTCATTATATGAGTCAAGAGGTTTTGCTCCACGCTTTAAAGCATATCTAGCATACGCGATATTATGTTGATAAAGAGCATTTCTTAAAGCTCTGTTTGCTTCTATTTTTTTATAAGCAGTAGCAACCTCTTCTTTAGATTTAGGTTTTAATATATCTTCAAGAGCTTCATATACGAAATTAGCTTGCATTAATCAACGATTTATTTTATTTATTCAAAATAAAAAAGGGAGTGTTAAACTCCCTCTTCTTGTTTTTTGTCTCCGTAAAATAAGTCGAAGACTAACTTATCGTCTTTAAATTCAGCAAACTTAACTTTGAACTTGTCACCAACTACATAATTTTTAACTGCTATTTTTCTTCGTTTAAATTCTTTATTTGGCACTAAGCCGGAAAGATCTCCAACGTTTACGATAACTCCAAAATTCATAACTGCAGCGACTTCAGCATCAACTACTTTATCTTTATTTTCTAAAATAAATTTGGTGAATTTTTCTCTTTTTTCTTCAGGGCTTTCTTCAGTTAGAATTATTCGATTATCCTTAGTTATTTCGTTTATATAAAATTCAATTGTGTCTCCTGGATTAAACTTTCTATTTCTAAAGTCTCTTAAAGTATTCTCTTTCATTTTTGAATTATGAAGAAGACCTGTAAATATATCTCCAAATTCTACGAATATTCCATACTTAGAAGTACCTGTAATATTTCCCTCATATTTTTTATTGAGATCTAATTCAGCTATTTTCTTTGGAAGAACATGAGCCAAATATTTTTTATGAGATACTATGAATGAATTCATTTCTGTTAAGAAATCTTCAATCATTACGATTACTTCTTTTCCAACTAGAGATCTAAAATCTAAAATTTTATTTGGAGCAGCGAGAGATCCTGGCATAAATGCTTCGATTCCTTGAACTTCAACAAAATATCCACCTTTATTTGCTTCATTAACTTTAGCAACATAAGCCTTAGAAGGTGCCTGTATTTCATTCATGAATTCTTCTCTTATCTTCTTAAGATGACCTTGCCATAATGAGATTTTAATAGTTGGAGATGATTCAATGATATAGGCATAAATTCCTTGAGAAACAAATCTTTGTCTATAATCGTCCTTTAATATATCTTCTACAAATTTGATAACTGAATCATAACCAAATATTTGAAGAAATCTTTTTTCACGACTTAAATCAATATCAACAGATAAACCACCTGATAATTCAACAGTTATTTTATCTAAACGAATATTGTAGATGTCTGTGATAATTACACAATCACCTTTAGTTAAATCTTTTTTAATTGTTTTGGAATCGTCGGCCGAAAGGAGGTTAAATAGTTCTTGCGCATAGGGCGCTCGGGAATAACAAATATTTTTATTGTCTTGACCTTTGATTTTCTCGTTCGGAATTAATCGGTTGCCACCGCGGTGATTTCCTTCAAACTCCGCCCAGTTGAAATCGTTAAAATTATCCATACTTATTTTAGTTTTTGCGTTAATAATACATGTTTATCTATATATTTTTTTCGTGGAGCACTTTTTGTTAGAGAGTGGATATATAAATAAAACTCTAATATTATGATTTGGACCCAATTAAATCTGTATACATCAGTACCTCAACTTCCTAAGATTTTAAATACGAACTTCTTATCATTTGAGAGATATATTGATGTATTTTATGATGGTAGTCTAGGAATTCTAACTGTTCCATTGGAGACAACGGGGAGAATAAAAGGTACAAAAGGAGAATTTGTTACAGCGGTCGTAGATAATCTCATAGTAAAAAAACAATTTACTAATTTATATGATAATAATACAACAGCTGATTACAACTGGTATCGAATGATTGTTGATCCAGTAACTGTTGGTAGAGATCCTTGTACATATGGAATTGACACATCGTCTTGGAAGTTTCCTTACGAACCAGCAGGAACAAAAGTTATTGATGTTCAAAAACCTTATTATAAAATCAATAATCTGCAACCCTATTTTCTTGGAAATAACAATTTATCTCAAGTAGTAGGTATCTATTTAGATGATTCGATTTATTCTACAGATCAATTCAAAATTATATTAGATCCTTGTTCCGGCTCATATTATGAAATTGATTCATCGATGGCCGGATCATTCTTTATGGATTTTATTGCCACATCTTATGATCCATCATGGGGTTCAACTTGGGAAACTTATAAATATGGCGTAGAATCTGGAGGAGGTAGTGGCGGAGGAACTGTTGGTCCAGGAACATTGAATTATTTAGCAATGTTCGATTCTGCAACATCTGTTGGAGATTCTCCTCTCCATATGGTTGGTTCGACACTTTACGGGGATGTCGATTTATCAGTAGGTGATGTAATAATTCACAATGCATTAAGAGATAGCTCAGAAAATATTCTTATAGGATATGGATCTCCATTACAAATTAATGATCCTTTAGCTGTTCGAGATGTTTGTATTTATGGTCCAAATGCATGGATTGAAGGATTATTAATTACCCATGATATTTCTACATCAGGAGATATTTATGTTGATGGTTCCATTATGTTAAATGGACAAGAAGTAGGACCAGCAATATTTGATCCAACAATGGATGATGGTATTGAGGTTCCCGAAAATGTTGGAGGTATACCTGCTGGAACAACAGTTGGAGATTTAAGAGGAAAAACTCTTGAACAAATAATTGTTGATATGTTATTCCCAACTGTACTTGCATACATAGGAACTCCTAAATCTTTTGCATTAAATGGAGTTTCTACGGTAACAGACGAAGTTGGAACGTCATATTTTCCATCAGTAACTGCTGTATTTAATCAAGGACTTATTAAAAATGGAAATAATACAGATGGTCCTGCTTTAGTTGGAACTATACCTCTATATGCATACATGTTGCCTGATAGTACATTGGATGCAACCACTGGAGATACACACGTATTTTCACCATACAATATCATATTTGGAGCCAATGTATGGTCTGTTAGTGGTACTCATGCTGCTGGAACCGGATCTTATTATGATAATAAAGGAAATGAAGTATTTAACTTAGATGGATCAAGAGTTTCAGCCTTAGTAAGTGCCAATTCAGCCACAGTAACAGGACGTAGATATGCATGGAGAGGATCAGGAGCAACTGGTTCTGCACCTGCAACTTCAATAGGTGTTAGGGCTTTAACTTCGAAAAGCTTTTTAAATGCTTTAAATGCTGGAACATTTACTATAACAATTCCTGCAGGAAATCAAGATGTATATTTCTATATTCCTTCTGGAAAAACTATTGTTGTTCAATATGTTGAATCAAGTTATGCTGATGTAACGGGTTCATTTGTTCAAACACCGATAACTGTAAATGATGCTGCTGGAAACCCACAGTCATATACTTCTTATGTAAGTCATATTGGCGATACTGGTTATCCTGTAACTGCTAATTATTTAGTAACTATATCTTAAAATAAAAAAATAAAATACAATTATGGCAAATTTTAACCTACCATTTGGCGTAAGAGTTTCAAACAACAACCCTTTAGACGCTAGTCGTTATGTAGTTGCAGACAATGCTGCAAGAGATTATATCATAACTGAAGGAAGAGCATATGAAGGTCTGCAAGTTTATGTCGCTAATGACAAAAAGCTCTATATATTAACAACTTTATCTCCCGCAAATTGGGAATTAGTTGGATCTGATTCTTCTGCTTTAGTAGATCTTCGAAATTATATCGACGGATCTCTAAACATGAAAGCAAATGATGCTTCTTTAGATCTTTATGTATTAAAATCTGGAGATACTATGAGTGGTCCTCTAGTTATTTCTTCAGGAGGATTAGACGTTACTGGAGATACTTCTTTACATGGAGAATTACATGTGGACAGTCATACACACATTGGAGGAAATCTTACTATAAATGGATCTTTATATGTGATTGGTATTGAAGCAATTGATGTTTCAAGTTCTTTTATTCGACTTAATTCTGGTTTAACCGGGCCTACTCCTGCTTATTTACAATCAGGTATTGTTGTTGAAAGAGGTGATGGTGAGCCATATATTTTTGTTTATGACGAAGACAATCAAACCTTTAGAATTGGTATTACACAATTAGAAACATCAACTCACTATTCAGATGCTTCAACACAAGCGGTAGCTACAAGAGAAAACAATCCTATAAATTTAGGTGTTGCATTTTGGAATGATTCTCTTAAAAGATTTGATACATCAACAGCTCTAACAGTAACCTCCATAAGAGAATGGAATCAAGCTCAAGATGCTTCAATTCTTTTAAGATTGAAAGAGGCTTCTCTAGGAACTAGCTTCAAATGGGTTTCAGGATTATTAGATGTAAGTATTTCTTCAACATTTAATCCATCTCTTTCAGACAGTATAAAAGTTCCAAATGATGTTGGTGGTATTTTAGCTGATACCTCGGTAGGTTATTTAAGAGGAAAAACATATGATCAGCTTTGGGTTGAATTATTATTCCCAACAGTATTAGCATATATTGGAACTCCTGCAAGATCAGCATCTCTATCCGGAGTAACTTCTACAACAAACGAAGTTGGTACTGCATATGCTCCTGCAACTACTGCAACATATGTTCCAGGACAAATAATGAATGGTGACGATACTACTGGTCCTGCTCTTACAGGAGATGCTTATCGTTATCAATTTAAACTTCCTTCAGGAACTATTGATGCTTCATTTAATACTGCTGGTAATAGTCAAGCACACACCTTTACTTCATACAATATTGCGTTTGGATCTAACACTTGGACAGTTGATATTAGTCATAATGCAGGAACAGGAACATATTATGATAATAAAGGAAATCCTGTTACAAACTTAGATTCACAAAGACTTGCTGCATTAATAACAGGAAGTTCTGGAACAATTACTGGACGTAGATATGCATGGAGAGGATATGGTGCGGCAAGTTCTCATCCTACAGATTCTGCTGGAGTTAGAGCTTTAACTTCAAAAAGTTTCTTAAGTGCAACTAATACAGGAACATTTGATATTTCAATTCCTTCTGGAAACGCAGAAGTTTATTTTTATATCCCTGCAGGAAAAACAGTTGTAGTACAATATGTTGAATCCAGTTTCGCCGATGTTACTGGATCATTTACAACATCTGCTATAACGGTTAATGATGCAGGAGGAACTGGACAATCATATACTTCATATGTAAGTAATTTTGGTGGTTATCCAGAAACAGCAACATACAGAGTAACTATATCGTAAAAATAAAATATAAAGCATGGCTAATTTTAATTTACCATTTGGCGTAAGAGTTTCAAACAATAATCCACTAGATGCGGAACGATATGTTGTGGCAGATATTACAGCACGTGATGCTTTGCTTGGAACACCAATTCGTGCATATGAGGGTTTACAAGTTTATGTAGAAAGTGAAAAAAATCTTTACATTCTTAAAGATGTGGATCTTTCCACATGGGAATTAGTAGGAGGCGGGGCTTCTTATCTTTCTTCTCTTTTAGATGTTTCAATAGGCTCTGACGTTTCTAGTGGATTTGTTTTAGTTTATGATCCATCTGCAAATGACGTTAGTAAATGGTATGCTGTTCAACCAATAAATGCTGCTGATTTCTTTATTCCTGAAGCAAGTTTTAATGATGCATATTTTAAGTGGAGCGGTGGTTTACTTGAGCCTAGTATTCAAAGTGGAGCACCAGATGCGTCAATTGAATTTTTATATAATTGGGATTTTGCGAAAGATGCATCTATTGTATCGCTAAGAGCTGTTAATGTCATTCAAGATTCGTCAATTGTTACATTGCAAACACTTGTTAATAATGCTTCCACATTCCTGGGACTTTATGATACACCAAGTTCGTATCAAGCTGGTAAATTAGTCGCTGCTAATGACGCATGTACAGGTCTTGAATTTGTACCTAGAATTTGGAGAGAGTCTAATAATGAGATTACAGTTGATGATCCATGTTCGAATGTTTTATTTTATGATTATATTGAGCTTGAAGCCGATGCTGGAGTCGCAACATTAATTGATAAAGAGATTACAGTTTCTTCGGGAAGTACTGAACAAAGTTATAACTTTAATTTAGATGGAAGTGCACAATTAAAAGTTTATGGAGTTGCAAATGGTGCGGGGGCATTAGATGGATCTCAAGGCGTTGCAGTAATGAATTATTTTTATATCGGAGATCCTGCATTACCTGCAGCCTCTAATACATGTTTTAGAATGTTTATTGATGTATCAAGTTTAGTTGTTCAAAAAAGAAATTCTTCCGGGACATGGATAGAATCAGGGAGATTTAATTAATAATTTATGAGTCGCATAATAATACAAGATGGTAATATACAAGGAAGTAACCGAATAATAATTATGAAAGACTCGGGAAATCAAGAAAGTTCCCGACGACTTAAATTAATGATCGGTTCTAACCAAATAGTTTATGCAGCAGTAGGAACAATGACATTTAAATCGGAAGATTTTGGAGATACATATTCATCATTACCTACTGATTTTCCTGTTTTAGGAGTTGATACAGCTTCTTTTTCTACTAATAATATTTTCTATGCTGTTGGTGAAACTTCGGTTTATGGTACAAACCCTGTATATGGATTTTCATTTTTAGCTATTTCTGATGATTCTGGTCAAACATGGAATGGGCCAAAGGGATTAAGAGATATTTCCATTAATTTTACACCAGCACAACAAAGTCCTGGAAAATTTGTTTGGGGATCTAAGGATGGAAAATATATTGTTGCTTCTGCTGGTGCATATTATGCGGCAGGAGATGTAATTGTTTCCAATAATTTTGGAAAGGATCCATCAATTAAATTAACATTGAAACACTGTTACAATGGAGTTGTTGATGATTCCGGACAGAATATGTTAATAGGTGGACATGAAAGTGCTCATTATTCAAATAATTATGGATATACATGGAGTAATTTTACAGGATTTACTACTTTAGGAGGAGCTGTTATATCAGGCGATGGTAATTATAAGGTAGCATGTGAATATACAGCTGCCAGAATTGCAGTTGGTACAAATTGGTCTAGTTGGACTACAACAACATTACCAACTACATACATTAATGCTCCATCCATTTCATATGACGGAAAATATATTTTAGTTGTTTCTTCAAACAAATATCAAGGAAATGATACTAAAATATTTGTTTCTAATAATTATGGAGCATCATTTACAACTGTTACGATGCCGACTAATCAGTCATGGAGATTTTCTGCTATGTCACTTGATGGCAAATACATGATAGCAGGCGGGGGACATCCCAATACAGGTTATGGAAAAACTTATAAGTCTATTGATTATGGCGTGACATGGGAATTAATTCCAGAAATGTCAGATTTAGGAATTTGGAATCATGCATCCATGTCAAAATCTGGTAAATATGTGTATGTTAGTAATGCAAGAGTAGATACACACGGGGGAATTTATCATAGTAAAGATTATATGGCTACATGGACTCAACAATTTGATGGCAGCGCAGGTGTTTCAACAGTGATAAATTTTTAAAAATGAAATTAAAATATGAGTAAATCAATTTTACATATAAATGGGGTTCCTTTATCAATTGGAAAAATCCCAATTTGTTTGGATTATACCATACCAGTACCTCCGCCGGATTATGGTCCCTTGCTTTTACAATTTATAACTGATGATGTGGGAGAAGAGTCTTTTAGTCCTGAAATAATTCCTTTATCAGGAACGTTATGGTGGGATTTAGGAGATGGATCCATTGTATTTACAAATAGCTTCGTAGATGATCATCACATTTATCAAAACACTGGAAATAAAACTGTAAAAGTATATGCAGGAACGACAGATGGAAGCGATGCTATCACCGATATATTAATGTCGGAACAAGACATTGTTGGAATATTAGATATTAGTAGCTTAACATCTTTAAATAATTTATACCTAGATGATAATTTAAGTTTAACAACGATTAAAAATCCTAAATCTTCAGTACTGTGGTCTAACTATAGTATAAGTTTTTGCGATTTAACAGGAACATTAGATGTATCAGGACTTTCCGGATTAGGTGGAATTTTTTATGTTAGACAAAATAGAAATCTTAATTATGCATTATTTCCATATTCAACTCAATATTTTAGAGATTTTTATATGGATGATTGCAACTTATTTACATTAGATTTATCTGGATTAGTTAATTTAGGCAGTAACTTAACTGGACAATCTGGAAGATTTATTCTTTCTGGAAATAATAATTTGCAACAGCTAAAACTCCCGACAACATTAAATGCAAATTTTTATTTGGTTAATTGTACAAGCTGTTCATTAGATACACAAAGTATTGATGAATTATTGACTAAATTTTATAACAGATGGAATAATGTATTGCCTACATATCACGGAAATATTTTTATTTCACAAAATTTAAATTCACCCCCAACAGATGGTTCTTCTAATGAAAATATATCGAAGATAAAAAATATTTTTGATAATTCAACTGCATGGGATGTATCAATTCTTATTAACTATGGGCCTACAGAATTATTAAAATTTGATGGAAGTGTATTTTTAAAATCTAACACTAGTTTAGCGCCTCCTTCAGCTTCGGATTATAGAATTTCCT
>ERZ795059.1713-NODE-1713-length-24064-cov-6.751302_pt1 | contig 24064 bp, 22 predicted proteins | sample MGYA00375143_ERZ795059 | MGnify/ENA primary metagenome ERZ795059 (study PRJEB30188, sample SAMN05720168) | activated sludge metagenome | isolation source: Anaerobic digester | place: USA | collected 2015-01-07 ... | reverse complement strand
CAAGCGCGTCAACCTTCCGTCCTATCAGGTCAGGCCGGGTGACGAGATCTCGCTTACCGAGAGCGCCCGCAGCCAGCTGCGCGTGCAGGAGTCCGTAACCGTCTCCCAGGAGATGGATCTGGTTCCGACCTGGGTCGAAGTGGACGCGAAGAAGTTCAGCGGCGTTTTCAAGGCGCTGCCGGAGCGTTCCGACCTGCCTTCGGATATCAACGAAAGCCTGATCATCGAGCTTTACTCGAAGTAATCCACCGCAACTTTTCGGAGTCCCTGTTCATGGCAGGATCCACCAATGTGCTGCGTCCCCGCGGCATTCAAGTCGAGCGTATCGGTCTCAATCACGCGAAAGTCGTGGTTGAGCCGCTGGAGCGCGGCTTCGGTCACACCCTTGGCAATGCGCTGCGTCGCGTCCTGTTGTCTTCGATCCCCGGCTGCGCAATTGTCGAAGTTGAAATCGACAATGTCCTGCACGAGTACACCACTCTTGAAGGCTTGCAGGAGGACGTCATCGAAGTCCTGCTCAACATCAAGGACGTCGCGATCCGCATGCATGGCCATGACGAGACGACGCTGACCCTGAGCAAGAAGGGCAAGGGCGTCGTCACGGCTGCGGACATCAAGGTCGATCACTCGGTCGAAATCATCAACCCCGAGCACGTGATCTGCCACCTGACCAAGGATGTCGCGCTGAACATGCGCCTTAAGGTCGTGCGTGGCGTTGGCTACCAGCCCGCTGTATCGCGTCGTCTTCCGGATGAGGAAGCGCGGCCGATCGGGCGCTTGCAGCTCGACGCCTCGTTCTGCCCGGTGCGTCGCGTCTCCTACCAGGTTGACAGCGCCCGCCTTGAGCAGCGCACCGATCTGGACAAGCTGGTCCTTGAAATCGACACCAATGGTGCAATCGATGCCGAGGAAGCCGTGCGCAAGGCTGCCGAGATCCTGCAAGACCAGATCTCGATCTTCGGAGACTTCACGCGACGCGAAAGCGCCGACGCGAAGACCGACAAGAGCGGCGTCGATCCGGTTCTGCTGCGCCCGATCGATGACCTCGAACTGACCGTGCGTTCGGCCAATTGCCTCAAGGCCGAAAGCATCTATTACATCGGCGACCTCGTGCAGAAGACCGAAGTCGAACTGCTCAAGACTCCGAACCTCGGCAAGAAGTCGTTGACCGAAATCAAGGACGTGCTGGGTCAGCGTGGCCTGTCGCTGGGCATGAAGCTCGAGTCGTGGCCGCCTCCGGGCATCGCGCACGGCATGCAACTTGGCTAATGCGATCGTCCGTGATTGCTGAGTAGTTTCAGCTACGCCAGGGCGTAATTGGCGCCTTGGTTGGACACCAGCAGCGGCCGTCCGTGGCCGTACTCCTCACAAGAGCTTCTGCTCCGATGAGGTGTTTTGAAAAAGCCCCTTCGTTGGGGTCAATAATAGCGGGATTCCGCGGGTTGTCGGACACAGGTGCCGGCTTCTCATAACAATCGAGATCGAGGTATTTGTCATGCGCCACCAGAAATCCGGACGCAAACTCAACCGCACGAGCAGCCATCGCGAAGCGATGTTCAAGAACATGGCTGCTTCGCTGTTCAAGCACGAACTGATTCGCACGACCTTGCCGAAAGCCAAGGAATTGCGCCGCGTTGCCGAACCGCTCATCACCCTGGCGAAGACTGATGGCGTTGCCAACCGCCGCCTGGCGTTCGCGCGCCTGCGTGACAAGCAGGCTGTCGGCAAGCTGTTTGTCGAGCTCGGTCCGCGCTTTCGCGAGCGCAAGGGCGGCTACCTGCGCATCCTCAAGTGCGGTTTCCGTGTCGGCGACAATGCGCCGATGGCGTATGTCGAACTTCTGGATCGCCCGCAGGCTGCTGTCGAATCGTCAGCTGATTGATTCGGCGTCGATAGACGGAACAGGAAAGCCCCGCTCGCCGGGGCTTTTTTACGTCCGCCGGCCACAAGAGCGGAATCGCGGTCGATCGTTGGGATCGGCATGTCGTCCGGGACTTGCCGGGAACCCGCCCGGGCAACTCGGGGTCTGCGATGCCGTCCCTTTTCCAGCGCAGGAACCCATGCATGAATTCCGCATTCTTGACTCGTCGCAAATTGTTTCTTCTCATCGCCTGTGCGAGCGCGCTGATGATGGGCTACGCGCTTTTTGCCCAGTATGTGCAGGGTTACCAGCCTTGCATGCTGTGCATGGTCCAGCGCGTGTTCGTTTGCGCAGTCGGTGCGGTTGCACTGGTTGCAGCGGTTCACGGCCCAGGCCTGACCGGTTCGAGGATCTACGGCGTGCTCGGAGCCCTGTGCGCCATGGGTGGCGCGTATATCGCCGGGCGCCATGTCTACCTTCAGCATCTGCCGCCGGAGCAGCTCGAGGGCTGCGCTCCCTCGTTCGAGTATGCGATCGAGAACTACGATGCGTTGAAGTTCCTCAAGACGATCTTCATCCGCGACCAGGATTGCGGCGTCATCGACTGGACCCTGTTCGGCTTGTCGATGCCAAGCTGGGTGTTCGCTGGTTTTGTCGTTCTGTTCCTCGGCTCGCTGTGGGCGGGATTCCGGCGCGGCTGATTCCGCTTGCGGATTTGCTGTGGCATGATGGTTGCCGCAGTGCAGCATGAGTGCCGCCCCCGATGAAGCGAGATCGCAATATCGCTCCGGTGAGAAATCCGGAAGACTGGTCGCCGGTTTCGTGGCGTTCGCGCCCGGCGGTCCAGCAGCCGACCTATGCGGATCCGGTGGAACTCGATCTGGCTCTTGCCCAGTTGCGAGAACTTCCGCCACTGGTGACGTCGTGGGAAATCCTGGCCTTGCGCGGACTGCTCGCCGATGCCGCCGAAGGTCGCCGTTTTCTCCTGCAGGGCGGTGATTGCGCCGAGAGCTTTGACGACTGCACGTCGCCGCTGATCTCGAATCGACTCAAGGTCATGCTGCAGATGAGTCTCGTCCTGACTCACGGTCTCAAGTTGCCGATCGTGCGCGTCGGTCGCTTTGCCGGCCAGTATGCGAAGCCCCGCTCCGCAGACACCGAAACCCGCGACGGGCTGACCTTGCCGTGCTATCGCGGCGATATCGTCAATGCTGCCGCTTTCGACAGAGAAGCGCGTCGCGCCGACCCGCGCCGCCTGATCAAGGGGCACGCACGCTCGGCGATGACGATGAATTTCGTGCGCGCCTTGATTGATGGCGGTTTTGCCGACCTGCATCACCCGGAATACTGGGATCTCGCCTGGGTTGAACACTCGCCCCTGCAGGGAGAGTATCGACAGATGGTCGAATCGATCGGCAACTCGCTGCGCTTCATGGAAACCCTGGCAGGGAGTTCGGTTGCCGAGTTCCAGCGAGTCGATTTCCATACCTCGCATGAAGCCCTGCTGCTCCATTATGAAGAGGCATTGACGCGCCAGGTGCCGCGTCACTGGGGCTGGTTCAATCTCTCGACCCATTTCCCATGGATCGGCATGCGAACTGCCGATCTGGGAGGCGCGCATGTCGAATACTGCCGAGGGATACGCAATCCGATAGGCGTCAAGGTCGGCGTGTCGACGAAGCCCGACCAGTTGCTACGCCTGATCGATACCCTCGACCCGGACAACGAGCCAGGACGCCTGACCCTGATCCATCGCATGGGGGCCAGAAACGTGGCGACCGCGTTGCCACCCTTGTTGAATGCGGTAAAGGCGGCTGGCCGCAAAGTCCTCTGGTGCTGCGACCCGATGCACGGCAACACCGAATCGCTCGGTAGTGGCGTCAAGACCCGTCGCTTCGAGAATATCTGCGACGAACTCGACCAGTCGTTCGACATCCATGCGGCAGCGGGTACCCGGCTCGGCGGCGTGCATCTTGAACTGACCGGTGAAAACGTCACCGAGTGCATGGGCGGGGCCCGCGATCTCAACGAGACCGACCTGAATCGCGCTTACAAGAGCTCAGTCGATCCGCGCCTCAACTACGAGCAATCGCTGGAACTGGCAATGCTGATCGTGCGCAAACGCGGTGATCTCGGCCCGATCGACTGAGCCAGGCAGGGCGCGCGGCGGTTCGAGCCTCGCTCACAGCATGATCGCGATTGACCCCTCGGCGAGGGTGGTGCCGATCAGCATCGCCACGATCACGTCGCTGGGATAGTGCAGGCCGAGCACGACGCGCGAAATCGCGATCAACAGGCTCAATGGCAACAGTACCGGCAGCAGGGACGGATACCAGGCAATTGCCACCAGGCTGAAGCTCACCGCGTGCAAGGTGTGGCCGGAGGGAAAACTGTATTCGTCCAGCGGTGCGATATGAGCCACGATTCCTTCGTGGCTGCGGAATGGACGCGGACGTCGCGTCCAGCGCTTCAACAGGCGATAGAGGGTCGCTGCGAGTATCCCGACCAGGGCCATGTGCAAGGCCGCCTGTCGTCCCTGGCTGCCGCCGAGTGCAGCAATGCCGAACATCAGCGCATACCAGACCATGCCATCACCGATCCGGCTGATGCCGCGAAACAGATGCAGGACCGCCGTGCCTGCTATCCATCGGGTGCAGGCAAGGCAGATGCGCCATTCGCCGCTGACCACCTCGAATCGCCGCCATCCCGGCATCCGCATCATGCGGCACGCTCCATGCGCAATGAATCCAGCACATCCGAAAAGCTCGCGCTGACTGCGTCGGGATTCAGATTCACGACAGCGTCCCTTGCAGCGATGCGCATGTCGGTCCGTCTGGCCTCCTGATTGGCCAGGTCCGTCGTGGCTCGAATGAACTCCGTCTCTTCGGCAACCGGCACGCACCTGCCGCACTCGCCGCTGACGATGTGCTCGTGCGCCGCGCCGTAGTCGAATGCGACCACGGCAAGGCCACTGGCCATTGCTTCGAGCGTGACGTTACCGAACGTTTCCGACGTGCTCGGGAACACGAACAGATCGGCGCTGGCGTAGTGCCGCGCCAGGTCGTCGCCGCGGCGAATGCCGGTAAAAACGATATCCGGATTTGCGCTTTCCAGGCGAGCGCGCTCGGGGCCGTCACCGACGATCACGAAGCGCGCGTTCGGCGTGTCTTGCTGGATCGCGCGAAACGCGCGTACCGCGAGATCGAGATTCTTCTCGGCAGCGAGTCGTCCGACGTGGATCACGGTCAGCGCATCCGGATCCAGGCCCCATTCCCGGCGCAACGCATCGTCACGCCGGGAAGGATGAAACAGCGAGGTGTCGACGGCCCTTCGCAGCAAGCGCACATCGCGGAATCCGCGCTCGCGCAGGAAATCCGCCAGTTCGGCAGTCGGCACCAGGGTCGCATCAGCGCGATTGTGGAAACGCCGCATCCCGGCAAAGACGAGCGGCGTCAACCAGGCGAAGCCGTAGTGGGCGACGAAGTCATCGAATCGGGTATGAAAGCCGGTGCAGGCTGGAACTCCAAGTTTGCGCGAGGCCGTCAACGCGCTGTGTCCGAGCGGCCCTTCCGTGGCGATATAGATCGCATCGGGTCGGCTGGACTGCCAATGTCGAAGCAGGCGTGAGCGCGCCGGAAGGCCAAATCGCAATCCTGGATAGCGCGGAAGCGAGGCACCGGGGAGCAGCGTTTCCGGAAAGCCATCGGCGTACTCCGCCGCATCGTCCTCAGGGCGGGCAAGGCGGATCAGTTCAACATCGTGACCGAGTTGCCGCAGGCCACGAGCCAGCGAATGCACGGTCAAGGCGACGCCATTGATTTCGGGCGGCCAGGTCTCGGTGACGATCGCAATGCGCATGCTGTTCTTCCGCCTTCGATGGCGGACAGCGTGCGCCGGCGTCTTTAATGGCGCGTGTCACGGCGATGACAGAACGATGACCGGGACGTTTTGATCGTTGGACGTTCGCGATCGCATGACGTCGCCTTTTGTGGGCGAAATCAGGCGTCGAGCGCGCCGGCGTATTGCCTGATTGCCACGAGCATCGCCGCAAGACCGTTTGAGCGGGTCGGCGACAAGTGCCTGCTCAATCCGATCGCTTCGACAAAGCGCGGTTCGGTAGCGAGGATTTCACTGGCCGGACGACCCGAATAGACGCGCAAAAGGAGTGCGATCAAGCCCGACACGATCGAAGAATCGCTGATTGCTCGAAATTCCACGTGCCCCGCGTTGCCGCCCGGCGCGAGCCAAACCTGGGACTGGCAACCCGTCACCTTGAACTCGTCAATCCGCCACTCCTGAGGAAACTCCGGCAGCTTCCGGCCGAGATCGATCAGGTACTGGTAGCGCTCGGTCCAATCGCTGAAGTAGCCGAACTCCTCGGCGATGGCAGCCTGCGCCTGGTCGGCAGTCGGTTCAGCGGGTTGCAGCAGAGCGATGTCCGGTGTCGCGATCATGTGTCCTCGCCTGTGGGCGGAAGCGGTTTGTTCGAACGGTCCAGTTTGCGCGCGCGTCATTCGCAGGAATGACCGAATGTGAATCCCGGTCAGCGCGTAGCCGGATCACGCTTCGCAATTTTCCAGCGTGTCCCTTCGGTACTGTCCTCGATGATCACGTCACGCGCAGCGAGTTCCTCGCGGATCCGATCGGCTCGAGCGAAATCCCTGGCGGCACGGGCCGCGACACGCTCGTCAAGCAGTCCACGTACCCAGTCGGGATCGATGTCCGCACCGGCTCCGGTCTGCTGGAACCAGTGCTCCGGATCTTCCTGCAGCAGACCGATCAACTGGCCGGCCCCAAGCAGTGCGGCCTTGCTGCGGTGTCTTTCCTCGGTCGATGTCGCCTGACGCGCCTCGTCTGCAAGCCGCGCGAGCACTGCAAATGCGGCGGGCGTATTGATGTCGTCGCACAGTGCCGATTCGAAATCCTCGGGCACGGTCCACTGGTCGTGCTCGACATGCACATCGGCGCGATCGCGCAGGACACCGTACCAGCCATCGAGTGTCGAACGAGCTTGCGAAAGCGTGCTCTCCGACCAGTCCAGGGGTTGCCGGTAGTGCGCCCGAAGCAGCAGGAAGCGCAGCACCTCGCCCGGATAGGTTTCAAGCAACTCATGCAGGATCATCACATTGCCAAGCGACTTCGACATCTTCCTGCCACCAAAGGTCAACATGCCGTTGTGCAGCCAGTAGCGCGCGAAGACCTTGCCCTCATGCGCGCAAGTACTCTGCGCGACTTCGTTCTCGTGGTGCGGGAACATCAGGTCGTTGCCGCCGGCATGGATATCGATCGTCTCGCCCAGGTGTGCTGCGGCCATGGCCGAGCATTCGATGTGCCAGCCAGGCCGGCCACGACCCCAGGGACTGTCCCAGCCGGGCAGATCATCGGACGAGGGTTTCCACAAGACAAAATCGCCCGGGCTCTTCTTGTACGGAGCGACTTCGACGCGCGCGCCGGCAATCATGTCGTCGGTCGAACGGCCGGAAAGCTTGCCGTAGTCGGCAAAACGAGCCACCTCGAAAAGGACATGCCCCTCTGCCGCATAGGCATGTCCGCTCGCGATCAATGCCTGGCACATGCGGATGATTTCGGGCATGTGCGCCGTTGCGTGCGGCACGATGTCCGGAGGGTCGACGCCGAGGCGAGCCATGTCGTCGTGATAGGCCTGTGCAAAGCGCTCGGTGATGGCCTTGATCGGCGTGCCGGCCTGCCTGGCCGCGGCATTGATCTTGTCATCGACGTCGGTGATGTTGCGGGCGTACACGAGCTTGCTGTAGCGCCGGCGCAACAAGCGGGCAAGCAGACCGAATACCACCGCCGGGCGCGCGTTGCCGATGTGGACATAGTTGTAGACGGTGGGTCCGCACACGTACATCGTCACCCTGGAGGGGTCCTGCGGGACGAAATCCTCGACCTGGCGCGTGAGTGAATTGTGCAATCTGAGCTTCATGGGATCCGGATGAACGAAAACGCGTCGAGGCGGGCGATGATAGCAGTCCCTGAACGGGCCCCGGATCACCCTGTTGCCCGCGGATTCCTTGGGCCGGCATTCAGTATCTCCATGCTGTAATTCGCGCCACATCATGGCGCCCGTGCGTCGCATCGAGGCCGATGCGACTGCGATACACGGATCCAATGCAGGTCTGGCGCGGCGTCAACCCCCGATTTGGAGATTTGAGATGGTAAAGAGTTTTCTGTTCGCGGCGCTTGCAGGCGCGACTGCGCTGGTAGGTACTGTCCAGGCTCAGGACCGCGGATACGACGATGATCGCAGTACCGACAACGTGCGCCTGGCCTGGGCTGACGTGCTGCGTGTGGACCCGGTCTATGACGAAGTCGTCAGCAGCCGCCCGCGCGAGGAATGCTATGACGAAGAGGTGGGTGGACGGCGTGACACGCGTGGAAACAATACGGCCGGCACCGTTATCGGCGCCATCGTCGGCGGAGCGCTCGGCAATCAGGTCGGCAAGGGTGACGGCCGCAAGGCTGCAACCGTTGCCGGCGCGTTGATCGGCGGCGCGATCGGCAACGACTCTGCGCGTCGCGACGATCGCTACTACAGCGACACCCAGACGCGCTGCCGGACCGTCAACGATCGATACAACGAACGCAGGATCGTCGGGTATGACGTGCAGTACCGTTATCGGGGTGATGTCTTCATGTCGCACCTGGACTATGACCCTGGCGAGCGGATGCGCGTACGCGTAAGCATTGCTCCGGCCGAATAGGCACCAAGGGATCTCGAACGGGCCGCCGCGAGGCGGCTCTTTGCCTGGTCGTCTCCAATCCACAAATCTGTTGCGCTGCGGCACGAATGCCGGTAACGTCGCCCGCCTGATGAACAGACTCCCCGCAACAGCCGATATCCTGACCAGCGCCCGCATGGCGGCTGGCATGACCTCGCGCGCGCGCCGACCGATGAGCTTGAATCCGGCCGGGTAGCTGTCGCTTGCTTCATGTTTTTCGACGAGAACCCGGCCATCGCGCCGGGTTTTTTTATTGCCATGGATGGCATGTATGCCTGCAACGCAGGAGCGGTTGCGGGCGATTGCCTGGCATGTATGCCTGCAACGCAGAAGCGGTTGCGGGCTATTTCCGAGGGGACACCGTGACGATCAGACATTTCCTGAGCACCCAGGACTGGAACCGCAACGATCTCGACAGGCTTCTGGACCAGGCCCGGGGTTTCCGGGAATCGAAAGCGGGCATGCAGCTCGAAGGCAAGGCAATTGCCTTGCTGTTCTTCAATCCGTCGATGCGGACGCGGACGAGCTTCGAACTGGGCGCTTGCCAGTTGGCCGGCAAGGCGATCGTGCTTGCGCCAGGCAAGGATGCATGGCCGATCGAGTTCGATGTGGGCACCGTCATGGACGGTGAAACCGAGGAACACATCTCGGAGGTCGCGCGCGTGCTGAGCCGGTATGTCGACCTGATCGGCGTTCGCGCGTTTCCGAAGTTCCAGGACTGGTCGGTCGACCGCGAGGACCGCGTGATCCAGGCATTTGCGAAATACTCGTCCGTGCCTGTGATCAACATGGAGACGATCACCCACCCGTGCCAGGAGCTGGCCCACATCATGGCCTTGCAGCAGCACCTCGGGACCGACCTCGCGCATCGCAAGTACGTGCTGACCTGGACCTATCACCCGAAGCCGCTGAATACGGCGGTGGCCAATTCGGCGCTGCAGATCGCGACGCGCTACGGAATGGACGTGACCTTGCTCTGTCCGACCGATGAGTACCTGCTTGATCCGCGCTACCTGGCATTTGCGCGTCGGAACGTCGCCGAGAACGGCGGCAGCCTGACCATCAGCCATGACATCGAGAGCGCGTATCGTGGTGCAGATGTCGTCTATGCGAAAAGCTGGGGTGCGCTGCCATATTTCGGCCGTTGGGACCAGGAGAAGCCGATTCGCGACGCGCACAGGCATTTCATCGTCGACGAAGCAAAGATGGCGCTGACCAACAATGGGCTGTTCAGTCATTGCCTGCCGCTACGCCGCAACGTCAAGGCCAGTGATGCAGTGATGGATTCGCCCGCCTGCATCGCGATCGACGAAGCCGAGAATCGCCTGCACGTGCAGAAGGCGCTGATGGCCGAGCTTGCCGCGCAACCCGGGGTTCGGAATTCGGGCTTCCGGATCGGTTAGGACCCAACTCTGCACCAACCAGATTTTCCGCTACGACGAACAGGAACTCCGATGCCTTCCGCTTCTGCGAATCCCGAATCCCGAACCCCGAATCCCGAGCAGCGGAACGTTGTTCTCGCGTTCTCAGGCGGCCTCGACACGAGTTTCTGCGTTCCGTACCTGCAGGAGCGCGGTTATGCCGTGCACACGGTCTTCGCGGACACCGGTGGCGTCGACGACGAGGAGCGTGCGTTCATCGAAGGGCGCGCGGCCGAGCTCGGCGTCGCGAGCCATGTGACGATCGATGGTGGCCCGGCGATCTGGAACGGCTTCGTCAAGCCATTCGTGCAAGCCGGCGAGGGATATCAGGGCCAGTACCCGCTGCTGGTCTCGGATCGCTACCTGATCGTCGAGTCTGCATTGCAGCGTGCGAAGGAGCTTGGCACGCGACGCATCGCTCATGGTTGCACCGGCATGGGCAACGATCAGGTGCGCTTCGATCTGGCCGTCAAGGCGCTCGGCGACTACGAAATCATCGCGCCGATCCGGGAAATCCAGAAGGAACACTCCGCGGTGCGCGCCTATGAGCAGAGCTACCTCGAGCAGCGCGGCTTTGGCGTGCGCGCGAAGCAGAAGGTATACACGATCAACGAAAACCTGCTTGGCCTGACGATGTCGGGTGGCGAGATCGATCGTTGGGAAGCGCCCGGTGACGGAGCACGCGGCTGGTGCGCGCCGCGTTCAGAGTGGCCGACGCAGGCCCTGACCGTGACACTCGGCTTTGCGCACGGCGAAGCGAAGACGCTCGATGGCGAATCCTTGCCTGGCCATGCGCTGCTGGCCCGCCTCAACGCGCTGTTCGCGCCGTATGGGGTCGGCCGTGGCATCTATACCGGCGACACGACGATCGGCCTCAAGGGCCGCATCATCTATGAAGCTCCCGGCCTGATCGCGTTGCTCGTCGCGCATCGCGCACTTGAGGAAGCGGTGCTGTCCAAGGCGCAGAATCGCTTCAAGCCCATCATTGCGAAGCAGTGGGTCGAGCTCGTCTACGAGGGTTTCTTCCACGATCCGCTCAAGCGCGATCTCGAAGCATTCCTGAGCGCCAGCCAGCATTGCGTGAATGGTGAAGTCACCCTCGAGACACGCGGTGGCAGCGTGCATGCCGTGGCGATCCGTTCGCCTCACATCCTCAGTGCGAAGGGAGCAACCTATGCCCAGTCCGCCGATTGGGGTGTGGCCGAAGCCGAGGGCTTCATCCGGCTCTACGGCATGAGTTCGACCTTGTGGGCCGAAGTGAACCGGGAGCAGGGTGCGTGAACGACCTGCTTTCCTCGACCTTGACGCATCTGCGTTCGCTGGTTGCCTTCGATACGCGCAATCCGCCGCGCGCAATCAGCACGGCCGGCATCTTCGACTATCTGAGCAGGAATCTGCCGGGCTTCGAGATCGACGTGGCCGACCACGGTGCCGGCGCGGTAAGCCTGTATGCACGAAGAGGCAAGCCCGGCATCCTGTTCAACGTGCATCTCGACACGGTCCCCGATTCACCGCACTGGTCGGCGAATCCGTTCGAGCTGCGCGTCGTCGACGATCGTGCGATCGGGCTTGGCGCCTGCGACATCAAGGGTGCCGCGGCGGCGCTGCTCGCCGCGGCAAATACCGTACAAGGCGATGCGGCTTTCCTGTTTTCCTCGGACGAGGAAGCCAATGATCCGCGCTGTATTTCGGCATTCCTTGCGCGCGGGATTCCTTACGACGCCGTCCTGGTTGCCGAACCGACGCGTGCGGAGGCCGTGCTCGCCCATCGCGGCATCAGCTCGGTGCTGATGCGGTTCGCGGGAACGGCAGGTCACGCGTCGACACGGCAGGCGATCGCCGACAGTGCCTTGCATCAGGCGATCCGCTGGGGGAGCAGGGCGCTGGAACATGTCGATACCTGCGCGCATGAACGCTTTGGCGGGTTGACCGGCTTGCGCTTCAACGTCGGTCGCATCGAGGGCGGCATCAAGGCCAACATGATTGCACCGTCGGCCGAACTGCGTTTCGGATTCCGGCCCTTGCCGTCGACCGATGTTGATGCGTTGCTGAGGACGTTCCGCGACTTTGCAGATCCCGAACCGGCCGAGTTCAGCGAAACCTTCCGCGGTCCGAGCCTGCCGTCGGGCGCGATTGCCGATGCCGAAGCGAGACGGCTTGCCGCGCGTGATGTCGCCGATGCACTGGATTTGCCGATCGGCAACGCGGTCGATTTCTGGACCGAAGCCTCGCTGTTTTCCGAAGCCGGCTACACGACCCTGGTGTATGGGCCCGGTGACATTGCCCAGGCGCATGCGGCCGACGAATGGGTGGCGCTTGACCAACTGAATTCCCATGTCGAGGCTGTCTGCAGGATCATCCATGAATAACGCGACCCGCCAGACCCGCCAGACCATCGTTCGCCTGCTCTCGAGCATGGCAAGTGCAAAGGAGATCTCGCAATACCTCAAGCGCTTTTCGCAGGTTGACGCGAAGCGCTTCGCTGTCGTCAAGGTCGGTGGAGCGGTGTTGCGCGATGACCTCGATGCGCTGACCTCATCACTGGCCTTCCTGCAGGAGGTCGGCCTGACTCCGATCGTCGTGCACGGTGCGGGTCCGCAGCTCGATGAGGAACTCGCTGCTGCCGGCATTGAGAAGATGACGGTCGACGGACTGCGCGTGACGACGCCGGAGGCACTTGCGATCGTGCGGCGCGTGTTCCAGACGCAGAACCTCAGGCTGGTCGAAGCGCTGCAGGAAGGAGACACGCGGGCGACCTCGATCACTGCCGGCGTATTCGAGGCCGACTACCTCGATCGTGAAAAACTTGGACTGGTTGGGCGGGTGCGCAGCGTCAATCTCGCTCCGATCGAAGCCAGCCTGCATGCCGGCTCGATCCCGGTGATCGCCAGCATGGGTGAAACCAGCGGAGGACAGATCCTCAACATCAACGCCGACTTCGCGGCCAACGAGCTGGTCCAGGTGTTGCAGCCCTACAAGATCATCTTTCTCACCAGCACCGGTGGCTTGCTTGATGGCGAGGGTCGAATCATCGATTCGATCAATCTCTCGACCGAATACGAGCACCTGATTGCGCAGTCGTGGCTGCACTCGGGCATGCGCGTGAAGATCGAGCAGATCAAGACCCTGCTCGATCGCCTGCCGCTGACCTCGTCGGTATCGATCACGCAGCCTGCCGAGCTGGCCAAGGAATTGTTCACGCACAAAGGTTCGGGCACCCTCATCCGTCGCGGCGAGAGGGTGCTCGCCGTGGACTCGTGGGATCAGCTCGATCTGCTGCGCCTGCGCGAGCTGATCGAATCGAGCTTTTCGCGTGGCCTCGTCGATGACTATTTTGAACGCACGCCGCTCTTGCGAGCCTACGTCAGCGAGAACTATCGGGCCGCCTTGATCCTCGTCGAGGAAGGCGGATTCACTTACCTCGACAAGTTTGCGGTGCTCGATGACGCGCAGGGTGAAGGACTTGGGCGCGCGGTGTGGCAGGTCATGCGGGAGCAGAACTGCAGCCTGTTCTGGCGCTCGCGCCACGACAATCCGGTCAATTCGTTCTACGGCTCGGAATCGGACGGTTGCTGCAAGGTGGAGCAGTGGAAAGTGTTCTGGTACGGAGTCGATGACTTCGCCGACATTAAGCGATGCGTGGATCACTGCCGGGAACGGCAGGGGACATTGTGCGCGGGCGAGGAGCGCGCGGCATGAAGCGGAAGACGATAGGAATCGTCGGTGCACGCGGCCACACCGGGGCCGAGCTGATCCGCCTTGTTGCGGCGAACGACAATTTCGAACTCGCTTTTGTTTCGTCACGCGAGCTCGTCGGAGAGTGCGTAGCCGACCATGTCGCCGGCTACGCGGGCGCGATCCGCTACGAATCGCTCGACCCTGCATCGGTTGCTTCACGGCGCGCCGATGCCGTTGTGCTGGCCCTGCCGAACGGCGCAGCGGCGCCCTTCGTTGGCGCCATCGATGGGAATGGACACGCCCCCCTCATCGTCGATCTGTCGGCCGACTTCCGCTTTGACGAGACCTGGTACTACGGTTTGCCGGAATTGACCCGGGCGGGTTACACCGCACAGCGAAGGATCAGCAATCCTGGCTGCTTCGCGACGGCGATGCAGCTTGCGATTGCGCCCTTGACAGCGCGACTGGCGGGCCCGCCGCAGTGCTTTGGCGTATCGGGCTACTCGGGAGCCGGCACCACACCATCGGACAGGAACGACCTCGACAAACTGCGCGACAACCTGATGCCGTACGCGCTGGTCAATCACCTGCACGAGCGGGAAGCATCCATGCAGCTCGGCATCCCGGTCGAATTCATGCCGCATGTCGCGCCGTATTTTCGCGGCATCACGATGACGGTCAATCTTTGGCTGCAACAGCCGATGAAGCGTGACGAGATCATCGCGTGCTATCGGGAGTCCTATGCCGATGAAGCCCTGGTGCGTATCGTCGACGAGGCGCCCTGGGTCAGCCGGATCGCCGGACAGCATCATGCGGAACTTGGAGGTTTTGCGTTGGCGCCGGGCGGCAAACGCGTTGTCGTCGTTGCCACGCTGGACAATCTGCTCAAGGGCGCCGCCACACAGGCGATGCAGAATCTCAATCTCGCATTCGGCTTCGACGAGCTGAGTGGCGTGCCGGTCGGCGCGAACAGCCAGGAGACAGGTGCATGAGTGATCTGCTTTGGCAGAAATCGGGAATCCGGATCGATCCGCGCATCATGCGCTTCCTGGCGGGCGATGATGTGGTACTGGATCGGGAATTCTTCCTGTTCGATATCGAGGCGAGCAAGGTCCATGTCGAAGGGCTTGCCCGTATCGGCATCGTCAATGCGGCGGAGTCGGCCGACTTGATCCGTGAGCTCGAGCTGCTCGGCGCTGATTTCCGCAGCGGTTCGTTCATGCTGGATGAGCGATACGAGGATGGGCATTCGGCCATCGAATCGCGCCTGATCGAACGTCTCGGCGATGCAGGTCGCAAGATCCACAGTGGGCGCAGCCGCAATGATCAGGTGCTGGTCGCGAGCCGACTCTGGCTCAAATCGAAACTGCTCGAACTGTCCCTGGTCTGTGCCGCGGTGGCGAATGTCTGCATCCACCGTGCCGAGCACGAAGTGTTGCCGATGCCGGGCTACACCCACCTGCAACGTGCCGTCGTATCGTCCACGGCGATGTGGTTCGCCGGCTTCGCCGAAGCCTTTGTCGACAATGCGTGGCGCGCACGGCAGACCCTCGACCTGGTCGATGCCAATCCTCTTGGCACGGCGGCCGGCTACGGGGTCAATCTCGCGCTCGATCGCGAGTACACAACGCGCAAGCTCGGCTTTGCGCGCATGCAGATCAGTCCGATCTACACCCAGCTCTCGCGTGGCAAGTTCGAAATGGCGGCGCTCGATGCGCTGGGCGCTGCGCTACTGGACCTGCGTCGCCTGGCCTGGGACCTGTCGTTATTCACGACGTCCGAGTTCGGATTCGTCAAGTTGCCGCCGCAGTTCACGACCGGCAGTTCGATCATGCCGAACAAGCGCAATCCCGACGTCATCGAGCTGATGCGCGCGAGCTACGCCAGCGTCGCTGCGGCCAGGACCGAGATCGAGCAGCTCTTGTCGCTGCCGACCGGCTACCAGCGCGATCTGCAGGTCAGCAAGGGCGCGATCTTCCACGGCTTCCATCGCGGCCTCGATGCGCTCGCCTTGTTGCCCGACTTGCTTGTGCAATTCGAATGGAATGCGGAGCGGATGCGAGCGGGGATCGACGCCACGATGTACGCGACCGATGCGGCCATCGAAGCAGCGGTTGCCGGTGTTCCGTTCCGCGACGCGTATCGCGCGGCGGCGGAATCCGGCGATGAAGCAGGGCAGGGGCGGACACCGGAATCCAGTCTCGCTGCTCGCACCTCGCCGGGTTCGGGTTCCGACCTTCGCCTTGATGAATTGCGCCGTCGGCTCACCGAGCTGACCTGATCGCGGCATCCACTCGCATGCCGTTCTGCGAGGACGGAATGTGCCGTGATGCGCGATGAGTGGAGTCATCACCGGGCCATCGCCCACGACAGGGTTCGTCGAGCAGCATCGCGCGCCCGGCGTCGTACCGTACTCGAGGTCCAAGGTCGATACTGGCCAGTTCGTGACGCACGGCGCGGATCAGACCTCGCATCGTGCATGTGCGGTCGCCGGCTGATTCATCGTCATGCGGGCCGAATGCGCTAGTCTGTATGTCGCAGGAAATCAACGCGTGGTCGGATGTTCGATGAGCCAAGGTCCTGATCTGGGCAGCAGCACCCGATTGCTCGTCGTCGCCCCCCATCCTGACGACGAGACACTGGCTACCGGTGGGTTGATCCAGGAAGCGCTCTCTGCTGGCGCGCATTTGCGCGTGGTGATCCTCACCGACGGCGACAACAACCCGTGGCCCCAGCGCTGGATCGAGAAGCGCTGGCGCATCGATGCCGAGGCCAGGGTGCGCTGGGGAGCGCGTCGACGCGGCGAGGCCACAACCGCCCTGTCCAGACTCGGTGTTGCGGCGCATGACATCCGTCACTTCGGCTGGCCGGATCAGGGCCTGACCGCCTTGCTGATGCGTGATTCGCAATGCGAGGACCGCCTGGTTGCCGAGATTCTCGACTTCGCACCTGACCTGATCGCCGCACCGTCGCTTGCCGACCGCCACCCCGACCACAATGCCGCACGCGCGATGCTCGAACTGGCCCTGGCCAGAACGCCGCAGGCATCCTGCCGGCGACTTGGATTTGTCGTGCACGGGACGATGATCGGACGCGAATGTCTGGCACTGGCGACGAACGAGGAACAGGTGCGGATCAAGCAGCAGGCACTGCAGGCTCACGCCAGCCAACTGGTGCTGAGCAGGAAGCGCATGACCCGCATCTGCGGCCGCATCGAGCAGTTTGAATCGAGCGGGGCGCAGTCAGCCCCGGCCGCCACGGCGCATCAGGGCGATTGGCAGATACCGTATCGTCACTCCGGCCTGCGTCTGCATCGCCGTGCGTTGTATCTGATCGCCGAGGTCGGAGGTCAGATGATCCGCACGAGGCTGCCTCTGCCGCGCAGTCTCGCGTGCGCGGTTACGCACACTGTTCCGGGCGATCGGGGACTCCTCACGGTGCAACTGCATGCTGCAGTCGATGGGCTGCGGATCAACCTGGCCAGTGAATATGTCATCCATCAGGCCTTCGCCAAGGTCCAGAGGCTCGGCCCGCGCATCCTCATCTACGACGATGCGGGCTGGATGCGGAAATAGCGGGATCCGAATTCCTCCGTGCCAGCGTCCGGCACGCCCTGGCGCGAGATACCCCGAGCGCGGTGGACCTTCGGATCTAGGTGACGGACGTGTCCCGTCTTGCGGTTGCCTTGCACCACAACCAACGCCAGACAAGCGCCAGTGGAAACAGGACGATCACGAAGGGAAATCCGAACGCTGGCGTTCCGATCATCTCTGATGTGCCGTCGGCAAAGGAATCCAGGAAGTCCGAGAACGAATCACCGATCCCTGGCCAGCGAGTAGCGCTCCTGTCCATGCCTAAATCGAGAGTGAGCAGGTTCGTCTCGATGCGACGCTGAAGGCTGTCCGCGGTCCGGTGGAGCTCCGCCATCTGCGATTCAACCGACGCGAGTTCATGCGCGAGAGAAATCATGTCGCCAACGGCCAGGTCCTTTCGACCCTGGAAGTCGAGCAGATGGCTGCGTTGCAACTCGAGTCGCTCCTCCTGGCGGGCGGTATCGGCGACGACCACGGCGAGGTCCTCAGCCCGTGTCCGTCGCGATTCGATGCTGCCATTCCTGCTCGCCAATCCGACCATGGGTTCGACCCCGATCGGCACGATGCGGACTTCGACCAATCCGCGCGGAGGAGGTCCGCTCGATTCCTCAAATCACAGCAGGCTGCAGTTGCCGAACCCCTCATCGGCACATGCCGCGCGAACAGAACCCATTCGCTCCTTGCGTTCGTGCGTTGGAAGCGATATGGAAACCGTGTGCTCATAGGCGAGCAACGAGCCTGCTTTTGCGGTCTCGCCGCTTGCGGTCGCCGCATCAGTGACCGTCTTCCTCGCACAACCGGCCAGAGCCAGCGCAACTGCCAGAAAGGCGATCCAGGTAGTCCGCACGGCAGGTGTCCCGGCAGTTCTCAATACGGTTGGCCGGAATCCGGCAGTTCTTCCCTCGATCATGGAGGAGTGTTGCTCGATCCGGGGGCGGAGAACCTTTATTTCGCCGGGTGTGCTTTTGGCGAAGCGTACTGATCGATGACCGCTTCGATCGCATCGCTGCAGATTCGGCAGAACGAACTCGTGCGGGTGAACATCACGCAATTCAACTGCGATCGGTAGTAACCGGTGGATTCGTAGTTCGCGCCTTCGAAAGCGCCAATCCGGGTCTTGTTCGCGGAGGACATGAAGAGTTCGTCCTCGATGCGTTGTTCCCGATGGAACAAGGCGTTCATCTCGCTTTCGGGGCGCTTCCGTGCGCGCAAGTCAGCCCGTACTTTCTGGTACTCGCGCTGGTGCGTTTCAAATGCCTCCTTGGGCCAGGCTGTCGGCAGCGCTGTGTCGCTGGCAACGCGGTCACGCCATTTCAGCCGAGCCGGGTCGTGGAGGGCGGTCACGTTGGGCTCCCAGGGCTCGCGGCGCATGGTGCCGCCAGTCTCATAGCTCACTGGCGAGGTGTAATACTCGTCGGCGAGGCCGGCGAAATGGTGGCCGAATTCATGGACGAACAGATACGGCGCCCATTCGCTTTTCGCCGCCGCGGTGCTGTACAGGCCGTAGATGCCGCCGCCACCATAGGTCTCGTTGTTGACAAGGATCTCGACGAACTCGTATGGCGCGTTCTGCGCGAGTTCGCGCAAGGCCTGGTTCTCGAAGGTAAGCACATAGCGCTCGCTGCCGAAGGCGTCATAGCGTGTGCCGAGGGGCGTCCATCGATGCATGCCGCTCGACGGACGAGCGACTCCGGATTGCGGTGCGGCCGCCATCAACGCCCACACGTTGAAATCACCCGCGCGATCCTTGAACGGGGAGACTGCAAACAGCGCGTCGCTCAGTCGGCGCGCATCGGCGATGAACCTCGTGCGTTCGGCTTCGGTGTAGCCGTCGCCGAGGATCAGCAGATCAACCTTGTCCTGCGGATCGCCATTGCTGCGGATCGCCACAACCGGCGAAGCCAGGGGAGCGTGCGCCGATCGCACATCGGTGTCGGCAGGGTCTACATCGAGCGTCCAGACCATCGAGAATTCGTTGCGGTCGTCGCGTGCGTACAGGCGAATCCGTACCGCCTGGCCGGGCATCGGAAAGCGCAGCGATTCGCTGAAGCTCCGGTTTTGCTGGCGCGCCTCCGGCGTGGTCCGCCATTCGCCGAAGATCGAACTGAAACCGCGCGAATAAAGGATCGCGCCGGAGGTCGGTTCCACGACCTCGAAGAAATACGCGCCGCGGTTGAGGCCATCGATGCGCTGGTCGAGGTTGCCAGGCCACGGCAACGGTTCCTTGACGATCTTGTCGAGACTGTAGATGTCCTGCAACGCGTTGCCGCTGTGCATGTAGTCGACACGCAGCGTGCCAGGTTGCGCCGCGGTGGCGGCCAGCGATGCGAGAAGCAGGAAGGGAGAAAGAAACAGGAGTCTGGAAAAAGACATGATTGAAGCCTGGTGGTGCCGCTCATGGGCATCGGTTGCAATAGGATGCCATCGAACGGCCATCGCTATCGCTGTCGTGCAAACCGATAGTGGGCGACCAGCCACTCGGAGCCATCGGCATAGCCGAACAACTCCGCGCAGGCCATCCAGAACATGCGCCAGCGCTGATGCCAGAGCCGTGCCGATTCGGAGCCGTACGTCGCAGCCAGGATTCCCAGGACCTGTTGGCGATTCCGGTCCTGATTCGACAGCCAGGCATTGGCGGTTTTTTCGTAGTGTGTGCCGGGGAGTAGCCAGCGTTCCTCGATCTGGATGTGCTTCTGGAAATGGAGCAGGGTATCGGCGGCCGGCATCAGGCCACCCGTGAAGAAGTGGCGACCCATCCAGTTGTCCGTGCCTGCTGTTTCAAAGGGATATGCGAGGCTCCTGTGACAGAAAATGTGGACGAACAGCTTGCCGCCCGGTGCCAGCCATGAGCCGATGCGTTGCAGCAGGTGTTCGTAGTTGCGCATGTGCTCGAACATCTCGATCGACACCACGCGGTCGAAGCGCTGCTCGTCGAGGCTGAGCTGATTGACATCGACGGTGATGATCTCGATGTTGTCGAGTCCGCGTTCCCGGCAAAGCGCCTCGATGAACTCTCGTTGTGGGCGCGAATTCGAGACAGCGGTGATTCGTGCGTTCGGATACCGGGCGGCCATCCACAGCGTCAATGAACCCCAGCCGCAGCCGAGTTCGAGAATGCGCTGGCCGTCGGCCAGCTCGGCGCGTTCGCCGTACAGAACGAGCATTCGCGCCTCGGCGGCATCGAGATCGGGCGTGCCGGCATCCCAGTAGCACGCGCTGTATTTGAGGTTCCGACCAAGGCAGAGTCTGAAGAACGGCGGCGGCAGCTCATAGTGCTGCGCGTTGGCCGCATCGGTCTCGATCGCGATCGGGCTGCCGCGAAGCTCGTCGATGCGCATACGCTGGCGCTCGGCGGTAGCTTCGACTCCCAAGGCATGTTCTTCGATCAGGCGCGCCGAGCACTGACGACGGATCCCCAGGCGCAGCAGGCCGTCCGGGATGCGGCCACGCTCGGCCCATCGCGTCAGGGTACTTTCGCGTTCGATGCCGGATTCACCATCCATCGATTCTGCTGCAAGGGTTTGGCTGCTCATGATCGGATCCTCGATCGAAACGGTGTCAGGATTTGCGCGGAAGCCACGGAATCAGGGCGCTGGTCGTGCGTTGATAGTCGCGGTAGTCGTCGCCGCGTGTGCGCAGCGCTTGTGCTTCGGTGTAGGGAATGCCGGTGACCCAGCACAATGTCGCGAGCATCAACGCGGGGCCGGCAAGACTCGCCAGTACTCCTCCGCTGCCGGTGCCGACTGCCAGGAACACATAGGCGAACCAATGCAGCCACTCGAAGAAGTAATTTGGATGGCGCGAGACTTTCCACAAGCCGCGACGGCAGGTCTTGCCCTTCATCGAAGGGTCGGCGCGATGGCGCGCCAGTTCGTGGTCGGCGATCGATTCGCCAACCAGCGCCATGATCCACGTGCTGACGGCGAGCGAGGTCCAGACCGTCCAGGCTTCGGTCGGGTTGTGCGCAGCGATCCAGAACGGCAATGAGAAGAGGGCGGTGAACAGGCCCTGGACGAGAAAGAAGGCGAGGAATTTGCTTTGGTCGTCATTCCAGCGTTTGCGCAACTGGACATAACGGCCATCTTCGTCCTCACGGCTCACGCGCAACCAGAGATGCCAGGCGAGACGCAACCCCCAGCTTGCGCCGAGTACAGCGACGAGCAGGCGCGGCAGGGATGCGCCGGAGCCGGTGATTGCATAGAACATGGCGCTCACCGCCATGCAGGCCGACCACAACACGTCGACGATGCCGGCATTGCGCGTGCGGCGCTGGTAAAACCAGCCGCCGACCATGATCGCGCTGGCACCGACCCAAACGATCGCGATCAAGACGGTATCGCTCATGGCGACCTCATCAAAGGCATTGCAACGGAATCATCGGGAGCGCGCGCGAAACGTCGTGCGGCAAGACTCAGCACGGCCATCGAGAGCAACCAGCACAGGCCCAATAGGCCGACAGCATGCATCAGCGGCGCCGTGATCGTGACGGCGCCCCATACGCGACTGGCGCCGTAGTAGGACAGTGGTCCGAGGATCGCGGCGAGCGGAGATACGAGCAGCGGGCGTGCCGTCAGCCAGTGCATCGAATGATTGAGGGTGAAGGCGAATCCTGCCCACAACGAAAGTATCCAGAGCGGTGCGAGCGGCGCGGGCGGGACCGCGGAGGAATAGCTCGACATGCCGGTAGCCGCCATCAGCGTGTCCGTGACGAAACCGAGTCCAAGAGCCAGCACCATCAACCTGAGATCGCCGCGTGCGCGCACTCCACGACGCAGGTGATAAGCGGCAAAAAACAGGAACGCCGCAGGCCCCGCCCACCAGAGCGAATGTGCCGCGCCGCCGACCGCAGCGAACCAGACCAGCTGGAAAGCGACGAAGTTGATTGCGTTCCTCATGCCGTTTGCACTCGGCCGGTGCGTGGAATCTGCATGAGAACAGGCGTCGTTGTAACAGGGGTCATGTCGATCACGGCGCATATTGCCGGGGACGCGCCGCGGGTTTGCACAACAGCATCTGTACATCACCGATCGAGCGCTCGAGGAAGCCACCCTCGCAGTAGGTCAGGTAGAAAACCCACATGCGGATGAAGCGCTCCGGATAGCCGAGGGCGCGCACGTCGCTGATGCGATCGAGGAAGCGTGTGCGCCAGGCGCGCAGGGTCAGCGCATAGCTCGGCCCAATGTCTTCCAGGTTGTAGAGCTTCATGTCGCTGTTGCGCCCGATCGCACTGCCCATCACGCTGATCGAGGGGATGAAGCTCCCGGGAAAGATGTGGCGCTTGATGAAATCGACCGCTTTGAGGGCCTGCTTGTAGCGATGATCCTCGATCGTGATCGCCTGGATCAAGGCCATGCCATCGGGCTTCAGCAGGCGATTGACGGTGCGGAAATAGGAATCGAGGTACTGGTGGCCAATCGCTTCGATCATCTCGATCGAAACGACGCGGTCATAGCTGCCCTTGAGGTCGCGATAGTCCTCCAGCAGGAGGGTCACGCGGTCGCCCAGGCCAGCCGCATCGATGCGCTTTCGGGCGAGATCATGCTGTTCGCGCGAAATCGTCGTCGTCGTGACCCGGCAACCGGAATGTGTAGCCGCATGCAGGGCAAATCCCCCCCAGCCAGTGCCGATTTCGAGCACATGATGCTGCGGGCCGAGCTGTAGCTTCCGGCAGATGCGATCGAGCTTGCGTGCCGATGCCACGTCGATGGTTTCGTCTTCGCTTTCATAGATTGCCGACGAGTACATGAGATTGTCGTCGAGGAACAATTTGAATAGGTCGTTGCCAAGATCGTAGTGCGCAGCGATGTTGCGACGACTGCCCTTGCGCGTGTTCCGCATCAGCGCGCCCCATGCACGCAGGAGGCCGCAGCCGATCCGCGCAACGCCACCCTCCATCGCATCAAGACGATCGCGATTGCGCACGAGGATCCTCGTCAGCACGACCAGATCGTCGCAGTCCCAGAGGCCGTCCATGTAGGCTTCGCCAGCGCCGACACTGCCGTACAAGCCGACCTGGCGGTAGAACGAAGAGTCATGGATGCGGACATGCGCGACAAGGGTGTCACTGGCCATGCCCGCCGGAGTACCGAGCACGTGTGTCCCGTTGCCCTCCTCGATCGTGATGCGGCAATCGCGCAAACCCCTGAGCATGTCGAGCATGCGTTTGCGCAGCATGCGATCGAGCAGCGGGGCATCGCTACGCGCAGCCCCTGCCAGGATCTCCGAAGAATCGGAAGTCGTGATGTCGCGGGTGTTCATGCTCAGGCAGCCTTGTTGTTGTCTGGATGATCGTGGACGGGGTTGCCGCGCAACCACAGACGCAGCGCCTGCCAATGAATCGCGCCGACAATCCGTGTCGTCATCAGAGGAAAACGCAACAGGATCCGGGCGAGGTTCGCGGCGGTGATCGACTGGCGTGTCAGGGCCAGCGTGGCGTCAAACCTGCGGCGGCAGTCGGGACTGCGATCCAGCACGTCCATGTGGATGAGCAGGGACTTGCCCGGCGCTATCAGCCGCCATCTGTAGTCGTGCTGCATCGCCATGAATGGCGATACATGGAATGCCTTGGCGAAATGCCATGACATCGAGATGCCGTGATGCTCCGCTGTCGCAACCGGGAGGATGTAGGCGTGCCGCTCCTTCCACGGCGTATTCGTGATCTCGGCGACGACGACATCGAGCGTCTTTCCGTCGGCCTCGAAACAGTAGTAGAAGCTGACCGGATTGAAGCTGTGGCCGAAGTAGCGAAGATGCGTGAGCAGGCGTATC
>ERZ795059.1710-NODE-1710-length-24079-cov-10.193473_pt1 | contig 24079 bp, 20 predicted proteins | sample MGYA00375143_ERZ795059 | MGnify/ENA primary metagenome ERZ795059 (study PRJEB30188, sample SAMN05720168) | activated sludge metagenome | isolation source: Anaerobic digester | place: USA | collected 2015-01-07 ... | reverse complement strand
TAAGGGAGCCCGCAAGTCCGAAGACCTGCCAGCGTAGTGGCGCGCCCGTGCGTGGAAAGACTGCGGCTCTCGCGGGAGGGCAAACGGTCGGATCCGTTCCATTCCCCCTCCCAAAAGCCCGTTTTTCCCATGTGGCGCATACACACGGTCCAATGAGCGGACCGTGATCCAACGAGGGTTTGGATATGCGGCATGGAATGATTGTTGTAGCAGTGATGGCGCTTATAAACGCCAGGCAGGCGTGGTCTGAGGATCCCTGGGCCGATGCCGTGCTGGAGTATGAATTCATTAATCCGGTGTCCGGGTTTGGAATTCCCGAACGAACGCTGGGGGAACCCTATAGCGGGGGCATGGCGCTCCCGAATAATCAAACCGTGGCCTCGCTGGGGACGGCGGGCAGCCATATCACGCTCAAATTCAATACGCCCGTCACGGATGATCCGCAAAATCCCATGGGATTGGATTTCATCGTCTATGGGAATGGGTTCTGGGTGGGGAATAATCCGCAACGGCGCTTTTGCGAGCCTGCGTTGATTGAAATCAGCGCGGATGTGAATGGAAACGGCTTGGCGGATGACCCGTGGTATGTTATTCCCGGGAAACGCGGGTACACCCAGGCCGTTCTCCCGGCGGGGATCCCGCAACCCTCTCCCCCGCTCGCGGGCAATATTCTAAATCCCAATAGTGTTGATGCAGACCCCACGAACAACACCCAGGAATACGATTGGGGATATGCGGAACTATCCCCCACCCAAAAAAAATACCTGGACAATTATGTGCGCCCGGATGACCCGTTCAAGGTAGGATTGACCACCAGGAGCGGCGGCGGCGATGCGTTTGATATCCAATGGGCATTAAATCTCCCATCCGGATTCGACCACATAGACTTTATTCGGATATGGTCGTTCATTGTGGGAACTGATCCGGCATTCGGATCCATTTCTCCGGAGATCGATGCCGTGGCCGATGTGGCGCCAACCGTGGATGCCGACGCAGACGGCATTCTGGACGAGTATGAGACGCGCATGGCGGAAACGGATCCCGCACGGCCCGAGAGCACGGTGCTGGCGCTGGAAATTCCAATCGAAGAAGGTGGAAGCCCATCAGGAACGGTCTTGGGCATAGCTTCTGACGTGCAAGGGAATTCCATCACATTGCGATCCAGCGGCGACCGGACAGGTGTCCGAAAATACAATTGCATCGTCGATATTCTCCCTGTGGCCATCCCTGTGGGCGATATTACCAGTTTTCAAAAAAGCGGCGCGGCGCGCGAATTCCAAAGCAGCGAGCCGGATTTTGCCGCGGCGCAAATCCAACCCGCCGAGTTCATCATCACCTATATTTCCACGGAAATCGCAGGATTGGATGAACCCGGCCTGCAACCCTATCGCCATGTATCGGGAACTTTCACGCAAGACGGCATCAGCGGTGTTGTGGTGAACACCAGCGCAAATGCCGTTGCTTTTATCTCACACTATCCGGGAATTTTCGTGTTGGCATCCACTCCGGGAACCGGGGATGATGCCGTGGTGTCCGGGCCGCCTGTTGGCCCCATTGCGATCCTCGCCGTGGACCCGCATGCCACCGCGCCGGGGCCGGTTTTATTCACCACGGACATTGTGCGGGATATTGACGGGCACATTGTGACGAACGGAACATTATTGACACTCGTGACGGACGGTGGCGTTCCAACAACCGTGGATGCCAGCATAACGGAGGCGGGGCATCAGGTGAGGATCAATAATGGCGTGGCCACATTCCGCGTGCGGGTGGGCAGCGCAAAAGAACAGGCTCCGCTGACGTTGAATCTGTATGCCGATCCGGAATTAACCGAACTCCTGGGCGAGGAATCTTTCTCCTTCGAAATTGCCGAACCACGCCCCATGTCTCTTTCCCTTTTTACTACATTCAGCGTCTTTACGGTAATTTTATTAACATTCCTTCTCTTCTCCCACGTCCCAAACCCCAAACCCCAAACCCCAAACCCCACTTCTGGTTTCACCCTGATTGAATTGTTAGTGGTCATCGCCATCATTGGCATCCTGGCGGCCCTGCTGTTGCCCGCCCTGGCACGGTCCCGTGCACAGGCGCGGTCCGCACAATGCGTGAACAACCTGCGGCAGTTGTATCTGGCAAACGCGATGTACGCCGCGGAACATGACGGGTGCTATTGTCCCGCCGCGCCGGATTTGAACGATTTCATGCTGCCGAATGCGCCGCCGGATCATTTTGGCGGACGCATCCGCTGGCATGGGGTCCGGGCGACTCCAAATGCCAATAGCGATTTCGATCCCAAACGCGGTCCGCTGGCGGAGTATTTGCCGGATCACCGCGTAAAGGAATGCCCGGAATATTTTGAGTACCGGCGGCGCGGCGAAGTGGACAATGCATTCGAATCGGGCACGGGCGGATATGGTTACAATATGGCGTACATTGGAAGCATGATGGCGCTGGTGGAAGACCCCATTGACTCCGTGCGCAAAGGCATCCGGGACGTCCGCATTGCCCATCCCGCCCAGACGATCATGTTTGCCGATGCCGCCATCCCGCAGGAAGGCTACATCGTGGAGTATAGCTTTATTGAGCCGCCGCGCTTCGTCTCCGCATCGTATCCGCACGGTGATCCGGATTCGAGTTATACCCCCTCCCCTACGATTCATTTCAGGCATTACGGGCGGGCCAATGTATGCTGGGCCGACGGCCATATCACCAGTGAAAAATGGGAATGGGCGCCCAAAACCAACGTGTATGGCGGGGTGAACAGCCGCTGGGCCGTGGGGTGGTTCGGTCCGCACGATAACACCCTTTTCGATTTCGCTCCGGAAGCGGAATACGCAAAATAGCGCTTTATTTTCGGAGGGGGTGCGTTAGGGGAGGAAGAGGAACAGAGGTGATCAGGCCGATACGACCGATACGACTGATCCGACTGATCTGATTCAAAATGAAGTAAACGGCGGGCGGAGAAAATCGCATTTTCAGGGGAGCATACACTAGGATAAGAAGGAATTGCGCAACAACCAACAACGGAAGGGCTGAATAGTATGAGCGTCGAAGTGGATATAGTCTACAAGGGTGATTTGCTGTGTGAGGCGGTGCATGGACCGTCGGGCAATGTAATAGTGACGGATGCGCCGGTGGATAACGGCGGGAAAGGATCGGCGTTTTCGCCCACGGATCTGGTGGGGACGGCGCTGGGTTCATGCATTGTAACGATCATGGGATTGATGGCGAAGCGGAAAGGCTTGGATATTGATGGCACACAGGTGAATGTGGTGAAAGATATGGCGGCGGTTCCGGTGCGGCGCATCGGTGCGTTAACAGTTACGATAACGCTTCCTGCGGGCAAAGTGATTGCCGCGGAAGATCGTGTTCGTTTGGAGAATGCTGCAAAAACCTGCCCGGTAAAACAAAGCCTGCATCCGGATACTCAGGTGAATCTTAAGTTCATATATCCCGATTGATCCACAAGCGCGCGGGTATGCGCGAGGAGGTCCGTATATGAAACCATTATTTTACACTGCATTCATGGTGATATTCGGAAGTCTGGCGGTGGACGCCCTCGCAGGGGAAGTGCAGAATGCGGGCACTGTACTTGTATGCCCAAAAGATGCGCCGCCGCTCGTGCAGTTGGCCGCTCTTGAGATCCAGCGTTATGCCTTTCTCCGGACGGGAACGCTGTTGCCAATCCATCGTGAAAAAGACAGTTCCTCGGAGATCGTCGTTTGCCTCAAGGATCATAAGTGGACCGAGGGGCTGGATACTGCGGCGTTGAATGAACTGGGCGAGCAGGAATACTGGCTGCGCACGCTGACCGGCACCTCCGGCACAAGACGATTGTATGTAGTGGGTGGCGGTGAACTGGGCACTTTGTACGGAGCATATCAACTGGCCGAAAAACTGGGGGTCCGGTTTTATCTGGACAGCGATGTTATCCCCGACACGAAAATCCCGTTGGGCCTGCCGGAACTCAATGAGTCCGGCAAGCCCTTATTTGAATTGCGCGGGATTCAGCCGTTTCATGATTTTCCAGAAGGCCCGGACTGGTGGAATCCGCAGGATTATTTGGCGATTCTGGCGCAATTACCCAAGCTGCGAATGAATTTTTTCGGACTGCACACCTATCCCGAAGACCGGCCGGCGGCGGAGCCGTGTGTATGGATTGGCCGCTCACAGGAGGTGAACGCGGATGGAACCGTGAAGTCCGCGTATCCCGCGATTTGGTACAACACCACGCTGGCGGTAGGCTGGGGCTACCAGCCCAAAAAAACCAGCGATTATTCCTGCGGCGCGGGGTCTTTGTATGACCGCGACGATTTTGGCTGCGAAGTGATGCGCGACCTAACGCCAAAACCCGATACACCCGAGGAATGCGTGGAGGTATTTGCGCGTGCCGGGGCCATGTTCAAAGACGCTTTCACCTTTGCGCGGCAACTGGGCATCAAAACGTGTATCGGCACGGAAACCCCGTTGGTCACACCGCGTGACGTTGCCAGGCGCATGACGGGGAAAGATGATGTGGCGGCGCTGACGCCGGAAAATATCGCGGAACTGTATGAAGGTATTTACACCCGCATCAGCAACATGCATCCGCTGGATTATTACTGGTTCTGGACACCGGAAAACTGGACGTGGGAAAAGGTGTCCGAGGAGGTGGTGAACCGCACCATCGATGATCTGAAGATTGCGCGGGCCGCCTGGGAAAAGGTGAAACCGCCGTTCCAACTGGCCACGTGCGGATGGGTGCTGGGTCCGCAATACGACCGCGCCTATCTCGACAAAATGCTGCCCAGGGATATGGCGGTGAGTTGCATCAACCGGCAGGTGGGGCATGATCCGGTGGAGCCGGGTTTCGCAAAGGTCGAAGGGCGCGGCAAATGGGCGATTCCCTGGCTGGAAGACGACCCCGCGATGTCGCAGATCCAGTTGTGGGCCGGCCGCATGCGGCGGGACGCGCGCGACGCGCTCAAGTATGGCTGCACCGGACTCATGGGTATTCATTGGCGCACGCGCATCCTGGGGCCGAATGTGTCCTCATTGGCCAAGGGCGCATGGGATCAGACGGGATGGATCGATCCCGCCGCAACGGAATCCGGAGTGCTGGGCGGCACCGCCACCTCCTTTAATCATCCATTTTTTGATTCCATGGAAAATGGCGAAGTCTATCGATCTGTGCGGTGGGATGTTGCGGCGTACCGGCTGGTTGTGCCGAATGGAACATACAAGGTCACCCTCCAATTCTGCGAACCGCATTACCGGGAAAAAGAGAAACGCGTGTTCGGCGTAAAGCTGGAAGACAACGCGGTTATTGAGAATCTGGACATTTTTGCGCGAGTGGGCGCTAATACGCCGCTGGACGTTAGCTGCGATACCGAGGTTAATGACGGAAGGCTGGATATTGATTTTGTGAAACAGACGGAATTCCCGTCCATTGCGGGAATTGTTGTAGAGGGAACCAACTTCTCCCAGAAAATCAATTGCGGCGGCGAAGCGTATAAAGACTATGGCGCTGATCTGAAACCGTTGCGAGCGCATCCACGGGCGGATGATTTTTATGCCGACTGGGCGCTCGCTGAATTTGGTCCGGAAATTGCCACGGACGCCGCAACGATATTCAGTGAAGTGGACGGCGCGCTGCCGCGTCCCTCCAATTGGATTGGCGGTCCCGGAGGATACGATCCCGACAAGCGGCCGTGGGCGGAGGCCGGCAAGGAGTATGTGTTTGTGGATGCCCTGGCGGCATTGAGCCCCAGAGTGAAGGGATTCGGCAACCAGGAGCGCTTCAACTATTGGCTGAACAATTTCCGCATGCTACGGGCTGCGGGAAAGATGCGGTGTGCGTGGGCGGAGTTCAATGCCGCCTTCGAACCGGTGAAAAAGGAAACCGATGCAGATAAAAAGAAACAACTCGCCCGTGAATCCGTGCTGCCAAAACGCATCGCCTTGGTTCAGGCCGCGCGGGAGGCGTTTGAAGCGCTGCTGGCCACGGTGAGCACCTATGGCGAAATGGGCAATGTGACCAATCTGGAGCAACACACATTCCCAACGATGCTGGAAGCACCCGGAAAGGAATTGGCGGATATTCTGGGTGAACCATTGCCCGCGGAAGCTTTGCTTCCCGCACACTATACCGGCGCTCCACGGGTGATCGTGCCGACAAAGCGCGGACTAATTAGACAAAAAGAAGACTTGGCGATTAAGGCAATATGGCTGGATGCCGCCCCGGCAATATCGGGCACGGTCCGTTGGCGCGCCTTGGGTGAGTCCGCATTCGAAAATATCCCAATGAATCTTGCCGCGCGGCAGACCTACACCGGACAGATTCCGGCGAAGAAGATTGGGAAGAAGACGATTGAATATTTTGTGGAAATGGAATCCGCAAACGGCGCCAAGTACACATGGCCCGTGACGGCGCCCGATATTAATCAGACCGTGGTGGTCAAGCCGGGCGAGTGAGAGTAGAGACTATTGAGGATGACGACGTGACATTACTCAACGCACAGCTTTTGTACAAGTGCAACTTGGGAACGAGAAAAGCGTTAAAATGTTGCTCCACTATATAGAAGCGGCTATGCGGCACGCTCATTATGAAATACTGCGGGATGATGGCGCCTATTATGGTGAGATCGGGGAATGCAATGGTGTATTTGCCCGTGCAAACACACTTGAGGCATGCAGAGATGAATTGCAGGAAGTGCTGGAGGATTGGATTGTTTTTCGCATTCATCGAAATCTTGTCTTGCCTGAAATAGATGGTTTCCATCTAAAAATCAAAGAAGAATGGCAGGAGTTATAGATGACAAATCGAGAGCGGGTCATAGCGAGTTTTAATCATCAGCAGCCGGACAAGACGCCCTATTGCATCGAATTCACCATGCCGATGCATGCGCGGATGGCGGAGTATTACGGCGATCCGAATTTTGCCGATCATCTTGGCAACGCGTTAACCTTTCTCAGCACAGTAGGGCCGGACGGGTGGAAGGAAGTGGCGTCAGATATCTGGGAGGATGAATTCGGCGTGCAGTGGAACCGCTCGGTGGATAAGGACATCGGGATTGTCTGCAATCATATGGTGACCTCGGATACCATTGAGGAATATGTGTTTCCCGATCCGCATGATCCACGGCGCTATGAATCATTTCCCGATACCATTGCGCGGGCGCAAGGCCAGTTTGTACTCGCCAACATCGGCTTCAGCCTGTTCGAGCGCGCCTGGACACTCTTCGGGATGGAAGACCTGCTCATCGCCATGGCGGCAGAGCCTTCAACAGTGCATCGCCTGCTGGATCGCATCCTGGAACACAATCTAGCGCGTATAGAACACGCATGCACGTTTGAGATTGACGCGATGATGTTCGGTGACGATTGGGGATCGCAGCGCGGTCTGATCATGGGCCCGCAAATGTGGCGTGAGTTCATCAAGCCGCGTGTGCGTGAAATGTATCAGGCGGTGCGGAAGCGGGGAAAATATGTGATGATTCACAGTTGCGGAAAAGTGGACGAACTGTTTCCGGAACTTATTGAATGCGGATTACATTGTTTCAATCCGTTTCAACCGGAAGTGATTGACGTATTTGAAACCAAACAGCGTTTCGGAGGGGAATTGAGTTTTTACGGGGGCATCAGCACCCAGCGCACATTGCCGTATGGCACTGTGGCGCAGGTCAAGGACGAAGTGCGGCGGCGGCTGGAGGAAGTGGGTAAAAACGGGGGATACATTGCCGCGCCGTCTCATGCGATTCCCCCCGACGCCAAACCGGAAAACGTAGCCGCAATGATCGAAGCACTTCAGCAGGGTGCGCCATGGACACCAAAATAGGGTGTTCCCTGAATACAGCGGATCTGTTTATTTACTGGCCGCAGGCTGGCCCGTGCAGGTTTCGCCTTCTTCTTTACGCAACATGGCCTTTTTCTCGGAAACGGACAGCGGGATGTTCCCTTTTTGCTTAAACTCCATAATAAGTTCTGACGCTTCATCAAAGCTGCTGAGATTATCCCACCGGGCCTTTTCAAGGACACCGATGGCTTCTATGTAACGGCCTTCATTTCCGAGATCCAACGCATGGAGACGCGCTATGCGGTAGTCCCCAAAAGGCTCGTTCAGCTCGGTCCAGAGCCGAAGCGCAGCCTGCGTGTGTTCTTCCGCCTCTTTTCGTTTCAACTGCGCAGCCACGGGATCCGCCGTGGCCTTGGCCTCCGCTTCCGCTTTTTCCGCCTCTTTCTCCTGAATAAACGCCTGGTTGCGCTTGATAAACCGCGGGGCGGTTTCCAGGGCCGATTGGGATTCGGGATATTCCTTGACGTATTGCTGCCACCCTTCCAGCGCCTTCTCATATTGACCGTTTAGTTCGAGGCATATGAACAATTGCCGGGGCACCCAGCGATCATGGTACATTTTGTAAGTGGCGGGAGTGAGATACTTGACGGCTTTTTCATAGTCCTGCAATTTATTCTTGTACACCGCGAAGCCAAGATCGAAATACAACTTATAATTGTCGCTGTTCTTTTGAATGCCATCCTGAAGAAAATCGACGGCAAGGTAATAATAACGTTCTTTTTCTCCCAGGCACGTTTGATACTTATCGCTCCAGGTTTTGAGCGCCTGCGGGGTGTCGACCATCTTGGCCGTGGCGTTATAGGCCAGATGCCACGCGCCCAGCAGATATGCATCCACGAAATTGGGGTCCAGGGTCACACAGGTTTTCATCAACGGGATCATGCGGTACATCATGCCCTGGTGCCAGAACCGATCCACCTGAATCCACACAAACGTGGCGGCCACCTTCCGGAATCCGAAAAACAGATTAAACACATTCACTCCGCTGGCCTGCGCCTCGGCATATTGAATATCCTTGGCAAAGAGCAATTTTCGCTGGCGTGCATCGTCCAGGAACCGTTGCCGCTGCTGTGCAAGCACGGGGCCACTGACAAGTTTCCAGAGCGTTTTCCGGTGTTCCTGTTCGCCCGCGACCATTCCCAACCGGCTCACCGGGCGGATGGGATCAGCCCCTGTGTTCTCCATCGTGGAGACTTCCGGCAACAGTGATTCGGTGGCATCGGCAATGGACATAAACAAGCTTTTGTCATCATACCCTTCCGACTGATCCGAAAATAGGCGTTCATTAGTGGCGGCGGCAAGGATCCAGCGGTAAAACGCCTCCGAAGCGCGCAGTTGCTGTAAATGCCGGTTTTGCAGTGTTCCCAGTGCTATAAACACCGCCAGCAGCAGGATAAGTATGAACAGGGAGTTCCGCTTCATGGCGGTTTACATCTCCTTCCGCCGGAAAATAATATAGGACATGATGAATCCGGTTATGGCATACAACAATCCATACGCGATCAGATTCGGGATCAGCACATCCGTGGGGGGATCGTTCGGGGCGCGGTTAATAATCTGGTCCTTCAGATCAAAGTGCATTAGATTGGGCAGCACGTTATAGAGGGCATACGCAAGGTACCCCACTATCTTATCGAGCAGTTCCCCTGTTTGCCCGGACCGTGTAAAAACATCCTTTAAATATTCCGTCAAGGTGCCCGTAATATAAATGAAAAGACCGCCGATGGTGGGCAGCACGGACGATGTCGAAGCACAGGAAATGGCGAAAGTGAAGGCCGAGACGATGATGAACTGGAAATAGGTGAGCAAAATGGACCAGAGCAGCAAGGTCGGTAGAATGCGTTGTTTCAGGTAAATCGCCAGGAAGAAGAGTGCGCCCATCAGCGCCAGATTCACGAGAATGATAAGCTGTACGCCCAGGAACTTGCCCAGCAGGTATTGCACGCGCCGGACCGGTTTGGACAACACGGTGTAAATGACTTTGTTATCCATCTCCGTCGGCACGACGGACGCGGAGATGAACACGGTAATGAGCATGCCGAAAATGGCGATGGTGGTAACGCAGATGTCTTTGATCAGCTTCAATTCCATATCGGATTGCGCGGAGGGATCGAGAAACGAAGACATGAAGCTGGAGCCGAAAATCACCAACAGGCTGAGTACAAGAAAGCCCACAAGGGTCTTTTTGCGCATGCCTTCGCGCCAAGTGTACACCGCAATGCACCAGGGGCCCCGGAAAGAATCGATAACGGCCGTCATACGGCTTGCCTCCGTTCTGCTTCCGCCGCCCCTACCACGCGCACGAACAACTCTTCGAGGGTCTCGCGCCGGGGGGCGATGCTGATTATAGTTAATTGCTCCGCTTTGCAGAGCTCCAACGTGTCATATACCGATTGCCCTTTGGGCACGCGCAATTTCATTTTTTCACCCGTGTAATCTTCCACCGAGATGCCTTTGCCCGACAACCGTGTCAGTGCCTCTTCGGAAGCACCCGACACCTCAATGGACATCTCGCGTTCCGTCAACAATTCTTCAATAGTGCCCATAGTCTGTACGACACCATCGAATAAGATGCCCACGCGGTCACTGATAAGTTCTACTTCCAGCAACTCATGGCTGGAGATCAGGAGGGTTTTGCCCTGATTGCGCAGGTTGGCCAGAATGTCCCGGATTTCCTTACGGGCGATGGGGTCCAGGCCCGTGGTGGGCTCGTCCAGGATAAGGATCTGCGGGTCGCTGATCAGCGCCTGGGCCAGACCGATGCGCTGGCGCATGCCTTTCGAATAACCGCGCAGCAGGCGCTTGCGCGCGTGGGTCATGCCGACCAGTTCGATTGCCGCATCAATGCGTTTTTCCAAATCGGCTCCGCGTAGGCCATACAGCTTGCCATAGTACCGCAGGATTTCCTCGCCGCGCAGGAAGTCCGGGTAATACGCGCCTTCCGGAAGATAGCCGATATTGCGTTTTACTTTCGCCGAACTGATGTCCCGGCTGCCCATGATTGTGATCGTGCCTGACGTGGGGAAAATCAATCCCAGCAGGAGCTTAATCGTCGTGGTCTTGCCGGAGCCGTTCGGTCCGAGATACCCAAAGATCTCGCCGGGTTTTATGGCCAGGTTGAGGTCTTTCAGAGCGTGTACATCCTGGCCCCGGAAGGCGCCCTCATAGATTTTATTCAAGTTGAGTGTTTCAATGACCGCCGACACAGATTGGTGCCTTTCCATTGTAATTGCCGTATTCTGGATCTTGAATTATCGTTCAGATTCACAGCAGGATGCAAACCCTTGAATCTGGTGATCCATGCCGCGCTTAGCCAGAACCCGATGGACACCCTCCCGGTCAACATGCCAGGAAGCGGCTTTCACCCTCTCCGGAAGGGTATGCACGGGCAAACATCCATCAATTCGATATCATAGCAGAAAAACGAAAAGTGTTCAATTCCGATGGCTCATCAAAACCGGCTTGCAGGCATGAAATCCGCCAATATGGTATAGTCTCCGCCACCAGCACCGGGAAATGGGTCAGGAAAGGCGAAACTGATGACCACAAGGGAACTTTTTGTCGAAATCATGCACTATGGAGAGTTTGATCGGATGCCGGTATTTCATTGGACCGGCTGGCCGGAAACGCTCCGCCGCTGGCATGGCGAGGGCCTTCCAGAAGGGGCCAACGAGCAGGAATTTTTTAATGCATCCCCGATGAACAGGGGTGTTCCGATTGATCTTGGGTTGTATCCGCTCTTCGAAGAAGAGATTCTCGAAGAAACGGAAGAATACCGTATTATGCGGCAGAATGACGGCGTGATCGCCCAAGTGTGGAAAAACCGGTCATGCATTCCCCATTACATCGATTTTCTCTTAAAAGATCCTTCCGGGTGGCCGGAATACAAGAAGCGGTTGCAGCCGGATCCGGGCCGTATCGCGGAAAACATTGATGAGGTCCTCCAAGACCTGGAGAAAAGCGATGTGCCGATCGCCATCAGTACGATGAGCATGGTTGGTTTTCTCCGCAATTGGATGGGGGTCGAAAATATGGCCGTTGCGAGCATGGCCTATCCCGATTTCTTCGCGGAAACCGTGGACACCATATCGGACCTGGTCTGCTGGGCTCTCGATCAGGTTGCGGGCCGGGTCAAGATTGACTTGGGCTGGGGGTGGGAAGACATATGCTTCAAGACCGGCCCCTTGATACATCCGGACCGTTTCAAGGAACTGTGCGTGCCGGGATACCGCAAAATAGCGGAGAAATTACGTTCCTGCGGATGCGATTTGTATCTGGTGGATTGCGACGGCATGATTGACCATCTGATTCCCCATTGGCTCGATGCGGGGGTGAATGTCATGTTCCCCGTGGAGATTGGCACATGGCAGGCGGACCCCATGGCCCTGCGCCGGAAATACGGGAAAAATCTGCGCATTTTCGGGGGAATTGACAAGCTGACGCTGGAAAAGGGTCCGGCCGCCATCGACGCGGAAATCGAGCGCCGCCGGCCCCTCATGGCGGAAGGCGGTTTTGTTCCCCTGCCCGATCATCTCATTACCCCCGGCACGCCGTTGAAGAATGTACAATACTACCTGGAGCGCATCCGTGACATTCGTTTTTAATGTAAGCAAACCAACAAGGCGGCCCCGATGAAACATGTACAAACCGTCAGTGCGAAAAGGCCAATCCCGCAACGCGCCGCAATCTTTGGAAAAGAATTTGTGTGCGACCAGCATACGACCTATGTGAAATGTCATTTTGTCAAGGCGGGTTAATGTAAACAGTCCGGAAACATCCGTCTTCTATTTCGTGCCCAAAGCCTCAAGCCGGGTTATCCAATGATTGAAATTCAAGCATGAGGCACAAATTACAGGAAGTTGTATGCGTTGTGCGACAAGTATGCCATGAAGAGTTTTTTTATACCCAGAAGCTAACGATATGATCCGCTTGGAAGGTGCGGAATTCGGAGAATCATCAATCGCCTCCGGAGATCCTGCCTCTACGACAATAGAGTGCAATTGGTCCATAATTTCAGGGCTGCTTGCGCCAAATATCTCCGTTAACACAGCGCCCAGTCTACGCACATCTGAAAAAAGAATAGCCTCAAATTCATGCATTTGAACATAGGGGATAAACCGTTCCTGTCGAAAATCAGATCCCATATGATGTGCTAAATCTTCAAATATTGCCCTTTCCACATAAGCGCCCCTTTTGTCCCAAGGAAGCTCTGATGCTTCGAAGCGGCCCGGCCAATCCCGCGGCATGGCATAATAATCAAACATAGTTGTGCAAAACCGGCTAGAACGCTCTTTAAGCGTCCTGACAATATCCCCTCGAATCACACTCCAAGATTGAACGCCCCCCTGCCGGTTAACACGGCCCGGCAGGCGGGCCCAGATTGTTATCCCTTTGGTCTGAAAATATGGAGCAAGCACCGTTTGAACAAATGCCAACTCGGTTTCACCTTCCATGATCGCCCCCACTTCATTCATGGCTGGGCCCTCCTTGGAATACATTCTTACGCCAAAGCTCGCTTACAGAATATTCTTCCATCCATTCATGTAATGCTGCGGTATCCAAGCGTTCGAAAACGGATTCCCCGGCTTGACGGCGTACTATAACCACGGTTTCTGGTTGAAAATGATCCAGAAGTTGAGGCGATTGTGTGGAAACGATAATTTGAGTATGTTCAGACGCAGATTCAATCAGGTTTGCCAGAAGCGAAAGAGCATATGGATGTAATCCCAACTCCGGTTCATCCACCACAATTGTGGCGGGCGGATCGGGCTGAAGAAGCGCAGTAGCTAAACAAATAAAACGTAAAGTGCCGTCAGAAAACTGACTGGGTTGAAAAGGAAAATCGCTGCCATTCTGATGCCATTCAAGTCGAACTGTTTCCCCCTTTCCATTGGATTCAGGTTCTAGCACAAAATCGTCAAAAAATGGCGCTATTAGCCTGATAGTATCCTTGAGGAGAGAATAACGATCCTGGAACTTCTCTCTTAACTGCAATAAAAATGCTGCAATATTTTCCGCATTTCCCCGTAACTCCAACCTATCGCGAACCGGCCAGTCCCGACGCAAGGAGGCCAACGGACTAGTATCGTTAAAATGATAGACAGCCCAGTTTGAAATAGCTCCGTAAACATGGTCTGCCGTTCCTCCTGCCCGAAGGCCCGGCGCACTGATTCCGGTGGGAGCATCGCAGTAGGCTTTCAGGCAGCTTTCAGTATTCCACTGTCCCAAGGATACAAACATGCCTTTTGTATCCGGAGTGTTGCAGTTTATCCACTCCTCCGAAATGACTAATTTCCCATCCGCGGCAGGTTCCAAACCGAATCGATACTTGTCATTCCCAAAGTCTAACTACGCGGTAATTTCCCGTGAATACTTCGGCCCCATAAAGAAAAAACTATCCGCGCCGCCATTCTTCTGGATGTAGCCTTGAAGCCCTTTGTCCGCCATGGCGCGCATCATTCGGAAAAAGTCCACAAAATTGCTCTTGCCCGCGCCATTAGCGCCGATCATCACAGTGAGGGGTCCTAGTGAAAAATCGTTCAGGGACTTGATCGATTTAAGTCCATGGAGGCTAAGGCTTTTTAGCGGGAGTCTCATCGTAAATTATCTCCACATCGGCAACATTGAGTGTTCCCTCCATGTACAGGCACTGCCTGAGATCTGACATGCCGGGACCATCATGCTCATAGTGTACCGGAAATCCTGGGCTAACGGCTAGATTTTTGATCCTTGCCAGGATTTTGACCTCCTCCCCTGCCAATTGGCAGAATACTGGTTTCAGTAAGAACAGCCAAGAGGAATGGAAATGCGATTCATTTTTAGTGATGACGAAAAAGAATGTGAGAACGCGCAGGAAAGTAAGAACGAGGGCATGCTGGCCCGCTTGTTAAAGTCGCGCACGATCCTGATTAATGGAACGGTGGACCAGGAACTGGCGGAGCGGGTTATTGCCCAGTTGCTGGTGCTGGACACGGAGTCGAAGGATCCCATCAAGGTGATCATCACCTCGCCGGGCGGTCATGTGGATTCAGGATTCGCCATCCATGACATGATGAAATTCATCGCCTCGCCGATTACCACCATCGGCGCGGGATGGGTGGCGAGCATTGCTGTACCGATCCTGTTTGGCGCTCCGAAAGAACGGCGCTACTCGCTCCCCAATACGCGTTTCCTGATTCATCAACCGAGCGGCGGGGCCGGCGGACAGTTGGCTGACATCCGCATAGAGGCGCAGGAAATCCTCAAGATTCGCAAACGCATTAATGAAATGATATCCGAGGAAACCGGCCAGCCGATTGAAAAGGTGGCCAAGGACAGTGATCGCAATTTCTGGATGAGCGCTAAAGAGGCGCTTGACTATCACCTGATCTCAAAAATCATCACCAATGTGAAAGAGCTTTCCTGACAGGGCATGAGGCGTCTTTTTAAAGGCATTCCCCCGACCGTTGTGGCGCTGGGTCTGGCCAGCTTCCTGACGGATATGTCCAGTGAAATGATTTACCCCCTCCTGCCGGTGTTTCTCAGTACCGTTCTGGGCGCTGGGGCGTTGTCGCTGGGCATCATTGAAGGTGTCGCAGAAACCACCGCCAGTGTCCTCAAACTGGTGTCCGGCATATGGACCGACCGCACCGCGCGCCGGAAACCTTTTGTACTCGCAGGTTATGGCCTCGCTGGACTGGTGCGGCCCCTGATCGGGTTGGCGGGGTCGTGGATCTTCGTGCTTGCGATGCGTTTTTTAGATCGGGTGGGGAAAGGCATTCGCACGTCGCCGCGCGATGCTCTTATCGCCGACTCGGTGGAGCCGGAACATCGTGGTAAAGCCTATGGTTTTCACCGTTCCATGGACCATGCGGGCGCGGTGGCGGGCCCCGTGATCGCGGCGGCGCTCCTTTCCCTGCTGGGGCTTCCCCTGCGCTGGGTTTTCCTGCTGGCCGCGATTCCGGCCGCGCTGGTCATTGGCGTGTTGGCCTTTGGGATCAAGGATCCCCCCGATCTCCGCAAAGAAGAATCCGAAGTTCCACTCCGCACAAAAGGACATCTTCGGGAATTGGGCGGCCGTTTTCAGATTCTGCTCCTGGCGTTGCTGCTCTTTACCCTGGGCAACTCCAGCGATGCGTTTATTTTGCTTCTATTAACCCAGGCTGGTGTGCCCGCCGCGTGGGTGGCCTTGCTTTGGGCACTGCACCATGTCGTGAAAATGATTGCCACCTACATAGGGGGCACGCTTTCGGATCGCGTGGGACGCCGGCCGATGATTCTCACGGGGTGGATTTTCTATGCCGCCATCTATATCGGGTTTGCGTGTGTTCACTCCACCGCGGCGGTGATTGCCGTTTTTCTGTTATATGGCATTTATTATGGCTTGGTGGAACCCACGGAAAAAGCATGGGTGGCGGATATGGCCCCCAAGCACCTGCGCGGCACGGCCATGGGGTATTACAATGCGACCGTGGGCATTGGGGCGCTTCCGGCCAGCATTCTCTTTGGCGTTGTCTGGAATGCGTGGGGGGCGGCATTTGCATTCGGTTTTGGCGCGCTGTTGGCGGCGGCGGCCTCCGGCGTGCTACTGTTAATTCCGGGTTATACTGCGCCGGAGAAAGCAGTTTAGTGCGGCGCTGATCAACATAAGGATCATGGAGGTACGATGCGATGGGGATATATCCAAAGATCAAATCCGTCAGAACTCTTTACATGATGGCCGCGCTTGGAATAGTTCTCAGCGTTTCAGCCGCTGCGGAGACTGCGAATATGATGACGTTGTGGTATCGGCAACCCGCCAAAATGTGGACAGAGGCCTCTCCCGTGGGCAATGGCCGCCTCGGCGCCATGGTTTTCGGCGGCGTGCAGCAGGAACGCCTCCAGCTTAATGAGATTAGCCTATGGTCAGGCGGCCCACAGGATGCCGACAACCTAGAAGCGCTCGCGGCCCTGCCAGAAATCCGGCGGTTGCTCACGGAAGGGAAGTATGAAGAAGCCGAGAAACTCACCATCGCCAAGATGGTGTGCAAAGGCCCCGGCTCCGGCCATGGCGCAGGCGCCAATGTGGCCTTTGGATGTTATCAAACCCTGGGAGACCTTTGGTTCTCCTTCGAACTTCCAGATAAAAAGTTCGAGAACTACCGCCGTGAATTAAATCTGGACACCGCAACGGCAACAACCTCATTTCAGTGTGGCAAGGTCGCTTTTTCCCGCGAAGTTTTTGCCAGTGCGCCGGATCAGGTGCTGGTGGCGCGGTTTACCAGTGATCCGCCAGGGAAAATCTCTTTCACCGTGCGCTTGGATCGGGACCGGCGAAATACTTCCGATGAATGGAAGAATGGTTCTTCCATTGAACCGAAAACCGGTCCGAATGCCTCTCCGGAGTTGGAAGGCCGTGTGGATGGGAACAACCAACTCTGGATGCACGGCCGCTTGTGGAACAATCAGGGGATGCAGTTTGATGCCGTGTTGCGTCTTTTGCCCGAAGGGGGGGAAATTAGCAGCGAGGGCAATGTTTTGCATGTTAAAAACGCCGATGCCGTGACGCTGCTTCACACCGCCGCCACGGATTTTCGCAGTGGAAATCCCCGCGAAAAATGCATTCAATGGCTGGATGCGGCGGCGGCAAAGTCCTATGAAGATCTGCGCAAGAGGCATATCGAGGACTATCAGGGTTTATTCCACCGGGTAGAATTGGATCTGGGATCCTCCGCTGCCGATAAGCCTGCCGATGAGCGCCTGAACGCGCTTCGGGAAGGTGAAGCCGATTCGCAACTACTGGTCCAATATTTTCAGTTTGGGCGCTACTTGCTGATTTCCAGTTCACGGCCAGGAAACTTGCCGGCAAATCTTCAAGGCCTGTGGTGCGACCACTTCCAATCTCCGTGGAATTGTGACTACCATCACAACATCAATGACCAGATGAATTATTGGCCCGCGGAACTCACCAACCTCGCCGAATGTCATACGCCTTTTCTCGAATTCATCGATACATTGCGTGTTCCCGGACGTAAAACCGCCCAGATTCATTACGGCGCAAACGGCTGGGTGGTACACACCATTTCCAATGTATGGGGATTTACCTCGCCGGGCGAACATCCCGGCTGGGGGCAATTTTCCGCCGCGGGCGCATGGCTCTGTCAGCACCTGTGGGAACATTACACGTTCAATCCCGACCCGAAATATCTCGCTTGGGCGTATCCCATCATGAAGGAATCGGCGGAGTTTTATCTGGATTCCCTGGTGGAAGAGAAAAGCCATGGATGGCTGGTCACCAGCCCCTCCAACTCGCCGGAAAATAAATTCCGCACAGCGGATGGCCAAACCGCGAATGTCTGCATGGGCCCCACCATGGATGAGCAAATCCTGCGAAACTTGTTCACCCATTGCATCGAAGCGAGTGCGATCTTAGGAATAGACGAAGCGTTCCGCGCAAAACTGGATCAGGCACGCGCCAAGCTTGTTCCCACACGAATTGGCAAGCACGGTCAGATTATGGAATGGCTGGAAGACTTTGATGAGCCTGAACCCGGCCACCGGCATATGTCGCCCTTGTTCGGGCTGCATCCGGGCAACGAAATCACGCCGCATGGCACGCCCGATCTGGCGCAGGGCGCACGTACAACGCTGCAACGCCGGCTGAGCCATGGCGGCGGGCACACGGGGTGGAGCCGCGCGTGGATCGTAAATTTCTTTGCGCGGCTGGAAGATGGCGATAGCGCGCATGAGCATCTCGTGGCCCTCCTTCAGAAGTCCACCTTGCCCAATCTTTTTGATAATCATCCGCCGTTCCAGATCGACGGGAATTTCGGGGGCGCGGCCGGCATTGCCGAAATGCTTGTACAGAGCCACACAGGGCAAATTACTCTATTGCCCGCGTTGCCCAAGGCCTGGCCTGCAGGGCATGTCAAAGGATTGTGTGCGCGCGGCGGGTTTGCCGTGGACATCGAATGGGATGCAGGTGCTTTGCGAAATGCCGCCCTCCATGCGAAACGGGATGCTTCGTGTTCCCTGCGCGCTCCTGTGGCGGTTCGCATTATGTGCGATGGAACCGAAGTTACTGTAAAGCGCCCTGAAACCGCCGTGGCGGTGTTTTCGACACAAGCGGGGAAAATCTATTTGATTCAACCCATGACATAAACCCAGATCATGACAACCGAACTTCGCATAGAGGAATTGTACATGCCCGGCGCGGCATTGGGGCCGGAAAATCCTCTGCCGCCATTGCAGCCAAAATCTGTTTTGCCATCCATCACCATCGACGACAACGTACCGGAGTCCGTCCGGCGCTATATCGGGTTGGGATTTGGTGATGGCGTTCTGCCCTACCGCATGCAAGACACTTACACCCGCCACCGGCAAGAGCGCGCGTTTCGCGTGGCCGTGATGGAAAATGAATGTTTGCGCGCGATGTTTCTGCTTGATTACGGCGGCCGCCTTTGGTCGCTGTTCCATAAACCCTCACAACGCGAATTGCTGGATTGCAATCCAATATTTCAGCCGGGGAATCTGGCGATTCGTAATGCGTGGTTTTGCGGCGGCGTGGAATGGAACATCGGAATCCCCGGTCATAGCCCCTTCACCTGTTCGCCGGTTTTTGCCGCCGAAGTAAACGCCTGCAACAATGAACCTATCCTGCGTCTCTATGAATATGAGCGCGGCCGCGGGGTTCCCTTTCAGATTGATTTTACCCTGCCGGCGGGTTCGCCCTGGCTGTTTGCGCATGTGCGCATTATCAATCCCCACGATGCCACCATCCCCATGTACTGGTGGTCGAATATTGCCGTGCCTGAAACCGGCGATACGCGCATCCTCGTTCCGGCCAAGGCCGCCTATCATTGCGGTGCTTCGGCACACCTCCAACGCTTGCCGGTTCCTCAATGCTGGGACACCGATATCACCCGGCCCGCCAATTTGCCGCACTCTTCGGATTTCTTCTATGACATCCACAGCGAAGATCGAACCTGGATCACCGCACTTGACGGGGAAGGCCGGGGGCTCGTTCAAACCTCCACCATGCGGCAACGCGGCAGAAAATTATTTGTCTGGGGCCAGAATCCCGGCGGCCGCCGCTGGCAGGAATTCCTTTCCGTCCCCGGGCATGCTTACCTCGAAATCCAGGCGGGACTTGCACGCACCCAGCATGAATGTCTGCCCATGCCGCCTCATCAAGAATGGCGCTGGCTTGAGGCCTATGGACTTATGGAAGCTGATCCAGCCATTGTCCACGGGACCGATTGGGATAAAGCGGTCCGGCATGTGAACGAACGATTGGAATTTCTGCTTTCCGAATACCATCTGGAGATCATCGAACAAGCCCAACGGCCTAATCTTAATGTGCCGCCGCTGCGCCTTCTGCACTATGGTTCCGGATGGGGTGTGTTGGAATCCCGCCGCCGCACAACGATGGGGGAGCCATTCCTGGCGCCCAAAGCCCTGACGTTTGATGATGCATCGCTGGCGGAAGACCAAACCCCCTGGAACGCGCTGCTGGAACAAGGCGAATTGCCGTATCGTCCCGTGGATGCCGAGCCCGGCGCCTATATGACCCAGAAGGAGTGGCGCGTACTGCTTGAACAGGCGCTGCATCATGGGCACGGCGATCATTGGCTTTCCTGGTTTCACCTTGGCGTAATGCACTATGCAGGCGCGGACTATGACGGTGCGCGGAAAGCGTGGGAACATTCTTTGGCGCTTGAGCCTTCCGCATGGTCCTTGCGCAACCTTGCCTGCCTTGAACGCGACGCCGGCAACACCGGGCGTGCCGCCGAACTCTGGCACGAATCCTATACAACTTTGCCGTCGCTCACGCCGTTAGCCGTCGAATGCGCGGAAGCGCTCCTGGCAGACAATCGCGCCGGAGACGCGTTGCGCCTTTTTGAAACCACCGCCTGCATTCATCCGCGAGTAGACTTTCTGCGCGCACGCGCACATCTTGCCCTTGGGCATCTTGACCTTGTGGAGCACTATCTCTTAAGCCGCCCGGAAATTCCTGATATGCGCGAAGGCGAAGTCTCTCTAAGTGATCTCTGGTTCGCCCTCCACGAACAACGCCTTGCCCTCCAGGAAAATATCCCTATCGACGACGCTCTCCGCAAGAAAGTCCGCAAAAAATTCCCGCCCCCCGCTGAAATCGATTTTAGAATGAATTCCTAGTAAAAAAACCGCACTCATGGTAGACTTCTTATACGAGTTCAGAAAGCATAAAAAAAGTGCAGGTACGGTACTTCCAAAAAAATATTGTGCGCTTTGTCATATGTGCTCTATTTCTTTTCCTAAGCCGTATGACGAATGCCACGCCAGTGTATTTCGCCGATACCAATCTTGAAAACGCTGTCCGCGATGTTTTCACCGCCCAGGGAACACCCCTCGGATCCACCATTGACAGCACCGATCTCGTGGGCCGGGGATTTACGGAACTTTTCGCATCAGGACGAAATATTTCCAGCCTTGACGGTCTTGATTATGCCACCGACCTGCAATCGCTCATCCTATTCAGAAATAACATCACGGACATTGCTCCGTTGGCATCTCTGCCCAACCTCACAAAGCTCGATCTGGGCTGGAACCAGATCAACGACCTATCTCCATTAGCCGTCCTGCCTAATCTGACCTATCTTGAATTGGGTTTTGGCAATTTTATGGACATGGGCAGCGAACCCTTTGTGCCGGATGCCACTGGCACCAACCAAATCAGCGATCTAATCCCATTGTCAGGATTAACCAATCTGGTATATCTGAATCTCTGCGGAAACACCGGCATTACCAACATACATGCCCTTGCCAGCCTTGCGAAATTGGAACAATTGTGGCTTGGATCGAGTCTCATCAGTGATTTTAGTCCGTTGGCCGATTTTACATCGCTCCACTGGCTGGTGGTGTTTTATTGTGGATTCACCGATGCCCATTCATCGTATATCGCTGGTCTGACTCAGCTTGAACTGCTGGGCTTGGCGGGCCCTGGGTTGACCACCTTATCACCATTTACCGGAATGAATCCGCAAATCGTGATACTACTCACTCCTGAGCTTTCCACTATAGACCCAATCGCGCATTGGACCCATCTGACAACCCTTATGATTAAAGATACTCAGGTAAGCGGCCTCGGTCCGTTATCAGGACTTCCCGCGCTTCGCACGATTAGCATGTCCGGTAATCCTATTGTGGATCTATCACCCTTGGCCGTCATTCCTACATTGACGGACCTTGAATTCGAACAATGTCATATTGCAGATCTCGCTCCGCTTCAGAACCTTACGTTGCTGCGAGGAATCTTTCTGAAGAATAACCAAATCACGTCCCTGGAACCGCTCGCGGCAAATCCAGGGGTTGGCTCCGGGGACACGGTAGACGTTCGAGGCAATCCCATCAGCCTGGAATCAGCCTGCCGGGATGTACCCGTGCTCCGTTCACGCATCGGCGGGTTCAACTTTGAAAGCGATGCTGTGTGCGGCCCCTCCGCCACGCTGACCCTTCACCAATCCGGGCCGGGGCGAATCAGCCCGGAGGAAGGGTCACATGTATACCCGTTAAACGAAAGCGCCTATATTGACGCCCTGCCCACCAACGGAAGCGGTTATGCCTTCAGCCGCTGGCAAGGGGATATTGACTCCACCAACCTAAATGAAAACGTGGTGATGGATTCTGATAAAACCGTTGAGGCGGTGTTCGTGCCCGGAGACCATTTGCTGACGGTGCTGCATGGGGGCAATGGAGTAGGCGCCAGTCTGCCGAGTCCTGGAACCTACTCGTATCTTCATGGCCAAACCGCCCGCCTCACCGCGCATACCGTATCCGGCATCGATTATTTCGGAGGATGGAAAGGAGATGCTTCAGGATTCTATCAAGATGTCTCCATATTCATGGATCGGAACAGGATGGCTATCGCCATGTTTGAAAAGACCGGCCATGTGTTGAATCTCATCATTGAAGGAGAAGGAAGGACGCTGCCTACGGAAGGCCTCTTCCGGCTCACTCATGGCGCCACGCTCACCCTCTTCGTTACTGGCGCTCCATCCGGATGGCGATTCGGCCACTGGGAGAGTTCTCTGCCCAATGCCAATTTTCTTGCTCAAGAATGGCCGATTGTGCTTGACCAGGACATGACCATCACCGCGGTGTTCATACACGATGATCCCGCTTCCTTCCATTTCACCCAACTGCCCCAAGACGGACACTATGATCTCGGCCAGCCGTTACTTCTGCAGACAGCCTTTGAAGGATCCACGGGACCGGTGTCCATGCAATGGCTGCGCGATGGAATGCCCATATCTGGGGCAAACAACGCCCAATTGGAGATAGCACAACTCACCCTCGAACAAGGAGGCATCTACATTCTCGTAGTCCGGGATGGTCAAGGCACCTACCAGACGCCCCCGGTCCTGATCACCGTCCGCGATACACGGCACGTCCCCGCCACGAATACCTGCATGTTGACCGCATTGATATTGTTATTATGCATGGGAGGAATAAAGAGTCTTCAATTACGGCAACATTAGAACATCTTCACATCAACAGCAAATTGAATCCTGCTTGGTGAAAATGGTGGTCGGTTGTCAATGCATCCTGCAGCCCGAACCGAGACATCACAACGAAGGATATACAATCCGTAAGAGACCAATATTTATCAGAACGTTGAGCATAAAGCTCAACACCAGAATTCAAGATGGCATGTTCGGCAGGAACTATTATGGTATAAGGATCTGCATATAACTCTTTTATCAATGTATGGTATTGGCTTCTTGCGGATGATCTAGACAGCCAGTTTCCCAACTCCACAACAACATATTCCGTCGTTATTGTCTCCCCTATATATGCTGAAGCGAAATCATTTGCTCTGGCATGGAATGTATCAGCTTTATTCAGCATAGCAACATAAAATGAAGTATCCGCAAAGACACGCGTCATTCCTTTGGCGTCCCATATAGATAATGATCAAGGTGTTCTGCAGCATCAGAAGGCATATCATTCACCATTCCTATAAATGGTTTCAACCGTTCAAATAAGGTTTTTTCCGGCGCTTTTGAATCCGTCAATTGACATTCAGAAACAACAATCTCAACCGCAAGCCCGTCCTCAAGGTTGACTGGGGTATCTAATATCACGGCGCCATTTTTTACATGTCCACGGTATGTCATGCATTTACCTCAAAATATGCCACGCTGATCACCATCCTACCATATATGACGAATCAATTGGCACATAACCGTTCAAGAGGCATTTGCGAAATAGGCCTTTTTCTCCTCTGGGCAAATGAAAAAGCAATGA